>Ga0123354_10004562_pt1 | contig 19653 bp, 11 predicted proteins | sample TergutLab28metaG_2_FD_97872 | JGI IMG/M metagenome (GOLD analysis project Ga0123354, IMG submission 97872) | Labiotermes labralis P4 segment gut microbial communities from Petit-Saut dam, French Guiana - Lab288 P4 | ecosystem: Host-associated > Arthropoda: Insects > Digestive system > Gut ...
CTTCACAACCCCCCCCCCCCCTACGTTGTCGTCACAAGAGAAGTGTTGGAGAATTGAAAGCCACTTTTTGGCCATTTAATATGCCAGAAATACGAAGTCATTCATGGTATATTGACCTACATTCATGGTATTGTATTTTGCTAAGCCTTTTAATGTGCTCCTAGGCGCTAAAATATAACAGTGTTTCAAGAAAGAAATTAACGTTCCCATTATTTCTGTACGTTCGTGGCTAAATATTTCACGTGCTATGGGGACCAATGTGTTTAGGCCGGTGAACATGATAGTGGAGCTGTGGTGCAATCGCTTCGTCCATCTGTTAGCAGATCTTCATGAAATTTAATACTGGGCAGTTGTACGAGGAAATGTTGCGGCATTTCAATTTTGGCGAAATTTATCAAGCATATCTGACACTGCGTGTAGTTTGCGTGTACTGCTGTGCGTATCCGCGACCTTGCATTCAGTCGACACGGAAAATGAAACGAAAGTATTGATTACCTTTAGGATGTGTAAATAGTTTGCTATGGAATGGAGAAAGCTTGTAGTTTGCATTGCGAAAAATAATTATAGGACATTGAAAATGTATTGATCAGTATTTTTTTAAATAATCGGTAATTATAATGAAACTGTGTGCGTTTGCATCTGTGTAACATTGACAGTTATGAGTGCTGTTATAGATGTAATGAAACTGTATCAAACGGTCTGATGGTGTGTTATTATGATAAATTATCGCGAAATTAAGGCAGTTAAGCGACTAGGTAGCAATTATAATTATTTTTAAGAATACTTAATTGGTTATAGTCCGGCGCATAAGTGTAAAGTAGTGCTACGTATTGCGAGAACAAAGTCTTAACGAAATTTTTAATCATGTGCTCTTCGACTAGGTACGAATGAATGTATTCAGAACGGTCTTACCAGATTCGTAATTTTCCTTCTGACCTTAAATTTGCACAGCCACATTACTGATATGACTGACGTCTGTTTGCTGTATGTATTGTTTATGAGCCTTCGGAGACACGATAACTGTAAAACCGACCGGGTTCTTGTAGCGGTAACGCTCTAGACTTGTGTTCGGCAAATAATTTGTTCGTGCCTCGGCCAGGTGATCGGCTCTCTTGCCTTAGGATTTTTCGTTATTTTACTCGGGTCCTCCAAGTGTCCGGATGTTACCGATATTAGGCCCTGACCACTTCCAGCTGCTTTCCAATTCATCAATAATTCTTCAGTGATTTTACTGTTCTACAGGCCGTGGGGAAAAAAACAGCCATAAGGAACAGGTAACTGTGACAGGTGAACTAGAATGTGTGACGGAGCAGTCGTTGCCGTTTTAAGGTCCATCAGTGTAGGGACTGATGGCATGCTCAAGGAACCCTTGGGCGGCATGCTTTGAGCTATGACACCGTTTAGGTAGGCAGTCACCAACATTTCGAAAGAACATACTTTCTCCTTATCAGCCTGTGTTCTTCTGAAAAGTTCTAAACCACTGAGAGATCGCGCAGTCCATAACTCGAGAGACCAAAGTGTGGATCATCACAAGTGTGATGGGCCTACCATGGCCCAGGCTGTTGGTCGTTAACCTTCCACCGCATAGTCTCGGATTCAGTCCCAGGCCAGTTCACGTGGGGTTTGTGGTGGGCGGAGTGATAGTGGGATACGTTTTCTCCAGGTATTTCGGTTTGGTTTCCCCTTTTCAGGATCATTCTACGAATGCTGCGTACTCATATTCATTCAACACCGATGCCATATATAATCGTAGCAGTTAGCTGCGTCATTAAATGAAACGTGTATCATCCTTCACAGGCGTGAAGACTTACGACGTCAAGCAGGATAATCCCCCCCCCCCTCCTCCGTACTTACCGAGTAGAAGGCAAGAGTGCCAAGTGCCATATCTCGATCTCGCTTGTATAGTAACTTCATCGGTATAGTTATTTCTCGGTGTCGCTGTTGGCGTACCCCGTTTAGATGAAGTATTTCACAATAAAGTGATTTCTTATGATTGAGGTTTAAATTGTATGACAATTGTAACTAGCACAGCACAACGGTTTTTATCTGGTCGTGACATTAGCAATACGTAGACAGCGCAGCTTCTGCTGGCCTATACTTGTATTGGTAACTGCTTCAGATGCTCGCCGTATTGTGGCGGTCATGTAACGGGAGAACAGCTTTAGAGAGCAAACCCAGTGCACTATTCTATTTAAACCTGTGAAGAACATAATTTCCAACAGTTCGTCTTGCATGGAACACATAGCAGCTTCTTTGCCTTGGGGGACACTCATGACACCAACAGGCTGCCATGCCCTTGGCATTGGCTTCATACGGAACGAAACAAATATGCACAAACAACTAGTACGGGTTTTTGAAATAACAAACATATAGCAAGTAGTATTCTGTCGCACGAAAATTAAACTGTATGACGGTTAAAGCAGCATCTGATTCTAGATTTTTTTTAAAATCAAAATATTAATTGTTGGAATTGAGCTTGTGAGAGAAAATAGGATATTTCCTTGTCCTGATGTTCATTGTTCCAGCCTACGGATTTCTTACACGTCTTTGGCTGTCTGTCTCTTCCTTTTGTTTGCTTTGATATCGTTATTATCTCCGTTTTACGGCATGTAATTGTACTGTTAAGAATGATAGCCACATTGAAAAGTTTTATTGTGAAGGCAACTGAGAATGTGGGTGTTGTTCAGAGGGAAATCCGACTGCGATGATGCAAAATTTGTATGCAAGGGGTAAAGTGTGCCTTTATCTGAACCAAAAGTTTAGAACTATGTTGTATGGTATTTACAGTTGCTGAATGTGAGTACACAGACTTCTCAGTGGCCTTCTAACTTGGCCATGTTAACGGATGGACTTTATACTGAATGAACGTTGGTTCGTGACCCACACTTTTCATGTAGATTTGTTTGGATTATTTTTGGCATGTATCTTGTTCCCCCAACCCCTTTTACTTTGTCATTGCTACTGTTGTTTGAGGCTAAAATTGCAATATTTGAACACTTTAATCGTACATACTGCGTAATGTGGGCCGAGATAGCTCAATCGGTATAGCGAATCATTACGGGTTGGACGGTCCGGGGATCGAATCCCGGTGGTGGCGAATTTTCTGCAACCGTTCAGACCGGCCCTGGGGCTCACCCAGTCTCCCATACAATGGGTACCAAATCTTTACCGGGGGTAAAGCGGCCGGGGCATGGCATTGACCACCCACCCCCATCGAACAATGAAGTTACAGAGAAAGCAGAACTATACATCTACTCACCCTCTGGGCCTTCGTGGCCTGTTCTAGGGTGAGCTTTACACAGTATTACTGTCGTGAATGGAATACAACATTGCACGATTCGCCTGCGGTAACGAACCTTCTTTGTGTGGTGTTCAGTCAGCCAGATCAATTTACGCGTCGTATTTTGGAACGAAATCATGACATATAGATAGTGACAATTTCAGAATGAGGCGATTGTTTGCTTGTGCCCGTAGACCATCTTTTGTGACTCGGGGGGGGGGGGTCTAGAATTCCTCAGTTTCTTAAATATTTCACGTCCTCGTACAAGAATTACGAATTGAAAATTCATAATCCCCAGTCATTCTGCCATAACACTGTGTAAGCTGTACGTGTCTACAACTGATGAAGCGTTGTTAAACCTGCCAAGACTACAAGTACAAACAGATGTAGGTAAATCGAAATTTTCAAGGGCAACGACGTTTAGCGTAGTAAATAGTTTTAAACAAAGAAATACAGTTCGAATACCTTTCGGCACAGGCTATCTAAAATCCATTTTTCAAACTTCGTGTCATTGATGCTTTGTCATGCTAAATCACGCCGCAGAGTAGAACGGTGAATGACAAGCGTCAGTATTTTAAGATCCTGTGTCAGAACTTCTTGTATCTGGTGCAAGATGCTGAGGGATACACACATGAATTTACCTGTATACAGTTATTGCACCAAGGATATATAATATAAACGCTGAGAAATATTTGTGAGCCAAATTGAACTTTTAAGTAATGAATTGGTGGGGAAATTGAAAGGTAACTAAACAGCTTGTTTTAAGCTGCATAAGTTTTCAGGTTCTCACGGCGGTTGTTACTTAAATGATGGTCTTTTGGTTGCGAGATATTAGTTTCTCACAGCGGTATGGTTGAGGATTCAGGTCTTGTGGGATATGACATGGTGTCGCCAGGCGATTCGTGGCGTTATGAAACAAAAATTATGCCTTCATCTTCATGGGTCAAGCGGTCTTAAAGAATGGGTTTGTAAACAAGGTGTAGTGTAACAACCCAGAGTGCCATAATTTGAAAATATTTTTGGTGATACAATTTTTGGAAAGTAAGTACTGAAAATTGCTGAATGGTTAATATTGGAAATAGGGTGCCTAAAATTATATTTGTAAGAATTCTATCCTTTAAACCGTGTGACAGAATCGTTGTTTATTCTTGGCGTCATTGTTCACCAGTGGAAGAAACGTTTATCCAGAACGCCTTGAAACGAGCGCACAAGATGGTTTTAAAAGGTGTGAGTAAAAATGTGAAGAAAATCGTGATCGAAATTAATGGTATAACGGACCATGGTTTTCCTATCGACACTAACAGGTACTTTGTTAACCCTTTAAAGCCTTATGTGCCACGGGATTCAAACATTTTGAATTCTGTCCGCGCGATATATTGCTCTGTTTTTAAGGCTCTCAGAACAAACAGATTATTTCCCTATAATAACAACCAAAGGTTTTTGTAACCGAAAGTGAGAGTATTTACCGTGGCAGACGAACTGAATTTTAAACTAAAGTTCAGGTAACCTCAGTCTTTGAAGAATTATTTTTTTTCAGAATAATATACAAAATTTATATCAGTCAAAATACATTTATATTTGGCCAACAGAGTTTAAGTGTCTAAAAGAGCAAACAGTTTTGACCAAGGAGAGATCTTTGTCAAGCTCAGAGCAATTCTAAAAACACACATTTTGGAAGCCAATATACGGGTAGTCATTTGATTACGTATCGTGGAATAAATTCGAATATATGACGTTTAATATACATGTATATGGTTTCTAATATTCGATTTTATTTCACTACGTGGACTTTGTCTTCCACAGTTTGCGTGTGTGTGTTTTCGTAGAATTGTTGTGAGCTTCAGAATGACCTATCCTATGTCGAAACACGTCGCTCTTTTAGACATACAGACTTTTATATCAAAATATGACTGATACAAATTTTATGTATTTTATTATCATAACACAGTGGGGTGTCGCATATAAATATTCTGTTGGTTCAGGTGAAAATACTTTACCACTGAGGAATGTTCTACTCTTTTCGCTCGCATTTAGGGGTCTGTAAATACTGACAGGCTCAGAAGGGGTTTACGGATCCAAACAGATACATAAGCGTCGTTAGTGGTGTTTATTGTAATATATCGTATATTACGTGTAATCTGTTCGAAAATCGTACCATCTCATTACACGCGTATGCATTGACGGTATGATTTTCTAATGCATTAAGGGTCTTCACCCACACCCTACTCCCCAAACCCAGAGTATTGAGTGAAATAAGGAGGCCTTGTTTATGAAAGGGTCTTTTTTTGTCAACAAAATAGTTTATTACTGAATCAGTGTGATGTTTCTTTCTTTCTTTCTTTCTTTCTTAGTCGGACCTCTTCTTCCTACTCATTGTCGGTTGTTACTGTTGCACCTGATCACACTCAGTGACACACACACACACTCCCTCTCTCTCTCTCTCTTTTTCTCTGTCTGTCTCTCTCGGTAGTACTTCTCTGGACAAGGGATCGGCCCGTCGCGGAGAGTTTGCCTTATAACAAACAACATTCACAAGATAGACATCCATGCCTCCGGCGGAATTAGAACCCGCAGTCCCAGCAAACGAGCGGCAGCAGCCTTAGACCTCGCCGCCACCGGGATCGGCTGAAATCTAAGTGATGTTACGTAATTCTTCAACCCTAATGAAGTGTGTAGGGTAGAAGCATCTAAGCCCCTCTTCCTGAATTGTAGCCTTGCTTGTGACTTTCCTTCTACGTGCCTTGTACCTCTGCTGCGTTGATCGTGCAGTTTTCCTTTGTATGAGATAATACTGTGAGTGTCGTAGATTATTTTAACAGACCGAGCCTAATTCTTAATAACGTTGTCGAATGAACGTTGTTTTTTCAGTGTGGTAGAGTCACAAGGACAGTTAACGACCAGATTGAGCGCTGGTTTTCATTCCATACGTAACTGTAACGTAACCCAAGCTGAATATTGCTCATCGCACAACAGAAAATTAACCTGCCCGACGAAACGGAAAAATGCATAAACTGTTTCAAAGTTCTTCAACACAGGAATGCGTATCCGTCTCGGCGATTCGCGGAGCCCAAGTACCTTCCGATACATGTTTCTTAGTAAGTCTCGTGTACTGTCACAGTTTTAGCTGCTGTGTGGTTTTTAACATTTTCGTAAAAAAAAAAAAAAAAAAAATCTTGAGTCATGAAACCTGTAATCGCAAATCCGTGGGCCAGGATGTCGTCGGTATAGCGACTTACTACAGGCTGAGCGGTCTGAGGATCGAATCCCGGTGGGGGCGAGATTTTCTGCTTCCGTCCATATCGGCCTTGGGCCTACCCATCCTCATATACGAGGGGTACCGGGGCGTTCCAGGAGTTAAAGCGGCCGGGGCGTGGCGTTAATATCCACCCCATCTAGCGCCGAGGTTAAAGAAGGAGTACAGCTGTACCTCTACTCCGCTTTAGGGCAAACTGTACCTACTTTACTAATCCAAAATCGATTCAATGGAAAAGATGCCGATTGTATGTGGTATATTATCTAAACCCATTACTCGCGCAGTCCCTCCCTCTGAATAATGCGTCTCAGGCCACTTCTGACTCAACGTTTGAATCAAATTTTCAGAATATCACGATTCTACAAGACTTGGTATAGCCGTTATGTGAAACTTGCTCGCTCAAGCGTACAACCCGATCCCTGGCCAGTCTATTGTTTTCGAAGTTCATTTATCATTTCAGTATATCCTGTTTTAATATCTTTGTAGTTGGGCAGGGCCGTGTTCCTTCTGCAGCAATGCTGGAGTCAACGACGATTGACTTCTGGTCTTCAATCACTGCAATCTACAACATTTACAACACTGCTTCGTCTGCTAATTGGACTGTAAAGTTGTGAAAACTGTTAGGATGCTGATTTCCCCCTAAAGGCAGCTGGCGTATCGTTCACTGCCCCCTAATAGACCACCCGGTCATCCGTAACAGCGACTCGAGTATGGGTTTACATTAAAACAGTTTCCTTTCCCCGGAAATGTGTGACTGTCGTATTGTAACTTCCTCACTGTCTTGATTAACATACTGTTTGAATCACCGTGTCGGATATTGTAATGAGGTGCTGGTGGAGTCCAGTTGACCTTATTGTACCGTTAGTTCCTCTTATTTAAAATATATCTGTTTTTGTTTTCGAGTAAGAGGACTGTACTGTTATCCCGCTCTCTTCTTGCAAATCTAGTAGTAACGTATTTGAAATTTAGATATAAAACAACGGGCTTCGAGGTATTATTAATTTATGTGTGTTACACTGAATTGTTTACTGAAAAATGTTAAGTAGATACATGACATTATGGACTGAACTCTTTGGTTTAGGCAGGACGTTGTACCAGCGCTGCTTTAAGAGTTCGGCTTCCATAAAAGCCGCAACAGTTTCTAGCTTTCCGAGTGAATATTACAAGCATATCCTGATGAAAGACCAGTGGAATAAGTTAGCAGTTAGCAGGCTAAGTGCGCTACACCTATTCTGCTGCATTTAGTAGCTATACGTAATATTTTTCAGTCCGTTCTCTTCCCGCCTAGGTAATTTTTTTTTTCGTTTTTAATAGGTATCGTGTATTGGGATCGGACTGGAACATGTTTATGAAACACTGTTGTTATAATCCGTGTCGCTTTCGCTGTATCCGGGCAAGTAATCTGTTAATAATCGTCTCCAGTGGAACGTTAAGTTTCACAGCAAATTTATGCGACATGAACTAACAGGCCGTACTTGCCCAAGTTCATTGTAACTGGCAGTGTTTAATATGCAGCTATCACTTCCTTTCACGACCACTGTTATTAAAAGTGAGCCATCTGTATATAGAGTCAACGGGAGGATCACAGGCCTGCAGAATCAATATAGCAGAACTGGTATCAGCTATCTGATGTAGGATGGCAAAATGCCCGGTTGAATATTGTGGAATTCTACTTTATTAACGGGATACCTTGTATAAGGTACCGGCATTTATGCTTTAAGCAAATGGATATGATTTATATGAAGTGTGAGATAACTGTTTCTTGTTTTAATAACTTGCATGCCACGCGATTGTAAAACTGAGTAATGCGACCAATTGACATATGGCGGTATATGTGACTTACGTCCTTATTGTGGCATTTTAGTACAGTACACGTATAGTTTGCAGTAAATGGAAGCCTGTGTTTATAGAAGGGCTTTCCCATCCCAAGAATATACAAGTACAAAAACAGTTCTCGGATACCCAAAATACAGAATGAAAGCTAATGCTAGTGTAATAATGATGGTCAATATACTGATATGTAGGCAGGCATATTGCGTAATGTTTGCCACGTTTACAGCTGATCTGTGATTGGCAGACAATTGACTAACGCTGCAGCATGTCAAGTCTCTTAGTCCGTTAAGAAGAGGGTGATTGTTGCAGCGGTGAATTGGCGGAACGAAGAAGAGAGGAAATCTCCACCACCACAGATTTGTTCAGGGGTACAGCAGCCGGAGGGTTAAACTGTCACTCACTTCTGTCTAATGCAGAAGTGAAGTTGTGTGGATTTATGCCTTCACTATGCGATACCTCATTATTGTGTGGTGGTTAAACACAGGGATTACTTTGCCATGTCACTGGGAGTATTTATTTGTTTGAATTCGAAGGGTACGGAGTTTAAATTTAGATGTTAGTATTCGCTGATCTCAATGCAGAAATGTTAGAAAACTGTTGTGCCTGGTTTGATTTTAATTGTTTGACTAGTTTTCAGCTTCAGTCATTTGTAAATAGGAGCGGAAGAATTTTATTGCTTCTTTTAAACCGTAAGCAATAACATTCACAGCAGGAACTCGTGCAGCCGTAAAATGAACATCCAGCTATTTTTCGTGCCCACCGTTCGTAAGACAGACACTATTCATTACCCTCATATTCAGCAAGGCTGTTATTATTGGACATTTGACCCGTCACTGCTCTCGAATGTTGCTCCCGAACCGTGGCATACTTCGAGCAGTGAATGCACGCGTCCGTATTTCATAGCCACTGGTTCCAGTGTTGCTGCTGCGGTGTGGTGGGCCGATAGGGGTTTGTATGGAGAGAGTCAGATTTGAGGAATGGAAACAATGCTGTGCCATGATGAGGTGACATACTTTGTTAGTTTTAATGCCACATTTCAAGCACCGAATGATGCTGTTGCTTTTGTAAGTAAAACAGTAGCGACAATATACATAAGTTTATTACCATCAAATTACAATTGTCCGTGAATAGGGAACCACTCATACTTGTTTCGGCTGTTATTTATAGCCATCTTCAGGGAGCGCTAGTTCATGTGTACGTGCAGTTTTTTTGTAATAAACTTAATTGTGTTTATCAATTGCACGGAGGATGTACGATATTAAAATTCATTAACATTTTTGTTTCATGCAGAAGAGATTTTGACTGATTTGTTTCTGTTTTTCGAGTTTATTGGTAGTTTATTGGTCAGTAACCTTACTAAATTAGTATCGAGGGAATGCATAGTTATCGCTCTTTCAGTGAAATTAGTATTTATTTAGCACACGTAGTAATGCCTTGTAGACGTTTTTAATTCGTCGTTATTTTGAATTTCCGCCATATTTTACTAAGGCTCACTGGTAACAAATTACTTGAATATTCGTTCAGCTGTTCTCGAATTGTTTCATAGGTACGGACGAACGGATCGAGTGCCTTTTATGGGCACCACTTCTAATAACTTCATAGAGCAGGGCCGTTTAACTGGTCAAGAAATCTCCCCCCTTATACGAAACTTGCAGTTTGTTACCTAGTTCACAAGATCCCGAATGGTCCTTATCCTGAGCCGGATAAATTCTTTTGAGGTTTGAAGCTGTGGCTTCTAGGAATCAGAGGCGTTTAGTCTGGTAGAACTTCGCCAGCATTTTGAAGAAACCTGTTGCCTCCTCCTTTAGAGTAGCCGAATGTTTGTTCGAAACATGGGTAAGTGTGTACCAGATTGCAAAGGAGTCACATAGCAAATTACTTCATTGTTAAGATTAATCCAGTCAACCACACCTTCATGTCTTACTTATTGAAGATCCATTTTAATATTATTCTTCCATCTGTATGTAACTGTCGCAAGTGTTCACGTCTTAAGTATGTCAGAAAATATAAGTTGCCATTAGTGCAGTATGTTCAGTTTATGATGCAAGTCAATCAGACACGACAGTCGTATTACATTTTTGCATACATGTTACACGTTTCGACGCCATCGTGTTATCTTCAGGCGGCTGGAAGAATTGCTATCTATGCATTGCACTGATGGTCTAGCAGCTAAAGACTGAAACTAATTTTTGTACCTGCAAATTATTGATTAACCTTAAATCTTACAAAATCTGCGTAGGATAAGTGGGTAAGAGTAAGTCTGTTTTTAAATCTGAAAATTAATATTTTTTAAAATTAAGTTGCACACTCTGTAGGAGTTGATGTGCACTAGTGGAGCAGTTTTTGTGTAATATTGATGCGGCTTTTCTGTTGTCTGCACACACACACACACACACACACACACACACACACACACACACAAACTCAATTAGGTAGAAATGTGTTAATCACTCATTACATACCCGGTCACTTCTTATAATGCGATAATGGTAACCCGCTTGTTGCCTGCATCAGTAGTAGACCTGTTTCTTTATTATTTTGTTGGTTTTTGCAAATGCCGCTAATTGATATTGTTCGACAAACAAATTGTCTGTTTTAAACAAATCTTACGAGCACTTACTTTTGTAAGGAATTCTTACTTAGTATTCTGTGGGATGTGTATATTAGATTACACGGTGCGGTATTACCTATCAAAGAACTTGTTTCTGTTCATGTATTAGGAGTTCACTGTGCCCTCGGAAGATCCATGTGTGCTGTATGCGACCAATGAAAGGTCAGATATGTGCGAACGGAGTCGCTATAATGTGGTACGTGAACCAGAGCTGGCGATTGACGATTGGTAGGAAACAACTTATTCATGAATGAGAACCAGGCAGGTGGTTAATACCCTATTGTGTTTACTATTTTTTATTGCACAAGTGCGGAAAAGGGTTAGACCGTTATTTTTATAGGTTTTTACTGTGCAATTAGTCGTATATACCATAGACATTCCATGCAGCACTGTTATACACAATAGAAACAAGTTCCCAGCAATACCGGTGTTGCTCTCGACCGGATCTTAAAGTTGCAGAAATACATGAAAGTGGAGCTTGTTTTTGAGAAGCTTTTATAAACTGACGTGTTGTCGTACAACATATATAGCACATTTATGTTTTACTAAGAGCAAAGCTTCCTCGCATCTTGCCTTGGGTCCTGTATAGCGTAGTCGGTATAGCGACTGGCTACGGGTTGGACGGTCTGGGGATCGAATCCCGGTGGGGGCGAGGTTTTCCACGCCTGTCCAAACCGGTCCACGGGCCTACCCAGCCTCGTATACGATGGATACCGGATCATTCCCTGAGGTAAAGCGGCCGTGCTATGGCTTTGACCACCAGCTCCACGTACCGCCGAGGTTAAAGAAAGAGAATTGCTAAAACTCTGCTTCCCCTCTGGACCTCGCTGTTTTAGGAGGAACTTTTTACCTTGCTGCCTAGTATTCCTGCAGGAGAGCCATCAACGCCATTCCTTTAATTTATTTACGTATCTGTTTGTGGATTAACGTGGCTCTGGGTTTCTAAGGCGATATAGCGTTGTTTGGTAGGAATAATGAATTGCTATGGGATGTGGAAGGAATCAGTCGCGGTTCGACTGAAGTATTGCCTGCATTTGCCCGTAGAGTTTGGAAATACACGAAAGTCCTCAGGATAGCTTGAATCCCGACCTGAATATAAAGGTTACCTTGTTTGTTACACCACCAAAAAACGGAGGAACATATTAAATTGCAGTTATAAATAGGATGGAATGGCTTTATAATTTGTGTAGTTTTATGTATGTAAGAAAGAAGTGGAAAATATAAATGGTACGCTGTGGCTAAACCTGTAAGTTTAGCATAATATGTTAGATAAAGAAATGTGACGAGTAAATTTGTTGATACTCATGAACTGTTAAATATACTGGACGAATTTGAAATTTTGTTAAGACGTTCAACAAAATAGGATACGAGGTAACATGATGAGTAACTGAAATCGTATAGAGAATAAGGTAGTAAGTAATTGCGTTTAAAATTTAAAATTGGATATATATGATTTTAAAGATGCTTCAGTATTGGTAAATAGTGGTCGTGGATTGAGGAAATACTTACGAAACATACTAATTTTATAGAAGTAGATACAGAGGGTGCTTGCCGCACGGAAATTGTGGTTTTAGCGGAAGGGTGATGGGTACAGTTTGACTCAGATACTAAATATTTGACTTGATTTAGTACTTCAGTAGCAAAGAATGGCCTGAGGGTATGTTATGGTTTCGCAAATTTTCAGAGTTATTTCATTCCTGCTGGATGAATGACCAGATCACTGGACTTGCCTTTGGAAGTTTCGTCCTTCATATACTGTATACATATATTTGTTTTCCATGTTTAGATTTTATTACATGCTGGAAATTCATGAGGAGGGTTTGGTTGGTTGTAGCATATCGTGTACGAACATCCAGTCGCAAAGTTGCCACTGCGTCAAGTAGTAATCGAACTGCGCATGTCGAAAATGGCATCTGGCTTCTTCAAGCTGTACTTTGCTGGACAGTCCAACGCGTTGCACCATGGGTTCCCAACCCGCGGCCCGCGGCCACGGTTGTCAATTATGTACATACTATAACAATTACACAATTCAAGTATTTAGGCATACCATTTGTTTTTTTTCACGTGCGGCATGCGAACAAGGCCACAGTAACTGGTGTAATCCTTTGCAATAATAAGGATGGACACCCATGGTTTACACTTTGGGAGGACGTGATGTTTAACCCTTTAAACGCCGAGTTAAATCCCATCTGCCATCTGCTGGCATTATTAGGAGCTCACCCTATTCTCCACGTTAGCAGGATAAGGGTTAAATGGACCGTATATTTTCGTTTCCCAGTCTGCAATTAGGCAGGTGGCTGGAAACTAATCATAGTATGTTATCGAATTTTAAATTGTAATAAATGTAAACAAACTGTACAAAGCTGGAATTTTGCTTGTTGTGTTGTGTGAATGCGAAATTTGATCTTTCACGCTACGTTGTTCGCGAACTGAATGCTGAGCAGAAAATATGGATCTAAGAGAGTGCAAAAAATACATAGTGAGGAACGTCTGAGGGGATGAAACCAGCTGAGATTTCTATGCGTTGCTGGGAGAATAATATTAAAATCCGCAGGTAAAAATTAGGTTTAAAGCGTCACTTGGGTTTATGTGACTCAGGAACGGAGTTAGTGCCTGGTTGCTATGAAGGCTGTAATGACAAGTTGGGGTTGCTAGACGTAGGATATGTCCTTACCAGGTGCCGACATATTATTAGCGTATGCAATGTATGTTCTGCGTCGAATTAATTAAATTGTTCATTCATAAAACATCACATAAATAATGTCAAATCCATGGAGTTAGTTTTATAGGTTAGGCGTTTTAGAGACAGTTTGCTCTGGGACGTGGTTCAGGTGTCCTGGCCTAGGTTAGTGTCGCTTTTTTATTTGATGTCAAATCTGAGAGATAGGTGTACGTGTCTTTGTAACACTTCTCACAAGCGAACATTGTAAGGATGTCCTGGTCGGAACAATGGCGTAAATCATTGTGTCCAAGTTACCAAGAGTGGTTTGCGTTAATAAGTGAGATATATTACGGAAAAAAGTTTTAATTGTTATGAAAGAATTGTGTTATGCAGTAAGACATGGGAAACGTTGAAGTGTTACGTCAGCAAGATTATCTTGAAGGATGTTCACACGATAGTTAAAAGGAAATTTTAGATTGTGCAAGGCAGCAGTATAATATGATCGATAGTTCCATCCTGTCATATTCCAGTGCAGCACACTTTACACAATTCAGGACGCGAGGCATGCCTGACGATTTCCTGTTTTCTGACGACGTACTGGACTTTCGTGCATAGTCATTCGTGTTAATTATCTCTTATTTAGTTAGGTGTATTTATTTAGCTTGACCCAGTGCTTCTGGAGTTTTCTCATAAGTTGGCCTTTTTATGCATACATTTCGTATTTTCTGATTGCATGCAGATGTTAATCTGGCACAGGAATATGTTCGTAGCGCAGACTGGCCACACTGCATAATTTGTTCGTTTGAGTAAATCCGGACTTCTTCGGTTCTGTCGTTATTTTTTCAAAACGAAGAACGGATCTGGCAAAGAAGCGTCATTGATATTTATATCATTCACCGAGCTGCGTTTGCGTATCGTTAGAACAGTCATCTTGGGTAAGGGTCAATGAAAAGTTCTTGGACATCTCTGTCGATGCAGATGAGGACGCTGTATTGCCTTGAAATTTCATGATGCGATTACCCAGAGGGCAGTGTCATATACCAGAAGAACTGAATCCTCAGCGATATTAAAACTCAAAACTCGACCATTATCTCATTTTCGAGCGGCGTGGGCTTGTATCATAGGGTTTTCCTTGTTCCCGGGCTTATTTCGTGGGGTTTTCTTGTTTCCATGACATGCTGTGGAAGACAGCATGAAAGAGACCAGGATTACTTTCGCTTCCGACATGCTGCTTTGTCTTGTTACTTCTCATTAATTGCATTTATCATATGGTCGTTCATAAATGTTAGTCTTTCAACATAGGTATTTATACTCAACTTTGGTGACTTTTCTCCCCTATTTTGTGATAGGTCTGTACCTGTATATCTGAAAAATGACTTAGTATATGTTATTTTTACGTATTTGAAATGCCCATTATAGTACGTCTGCACGAACTTCTGAACTATATCCGTATCACATCTAACATAATAATCCATTTAGTATTTGTAGTCAGGATGTATATGTTTTAAATATCTAGGCCCGGAAACCGGTTATCCTTAGGTGTTCTTGGTTTTTACTCGGTCCATCCAGCAAGTACCTCCATTTGGGCCACGACTGCTTCATTGCACACCCTTTTCAATACATTTACTAGTCGTCTTGTCATTGGACAGTAGTCTGAGATACTCCTAGCATCTTTAAGCATTTAATAAATAAGATGTGTAGAGTTATTTAACAATTCGCCTCGTCATCAAAGTCGGAAAGACATTTTGATGTTTATTGCTGTAGACTTCTTCTTTGATGAGGGTGGGGAGAAAGAGGGGTAAAGCTTTGAGTAGAAATCGTGGTTGCTTTGTATAGTGGGCGTGGATAGTTGGAGTGTGAAATGCAAGTTGAAGGGGGATTGCACAGGTGTGATGACGCTACGCTAAGCAGGACCTAACGGTACCTGGCCCGCCTGCTTGCTCAGCTATCTGACTTGAAAGGGGCCTGATTTACTTTGCTGACCCAGAGAGACTGAAGTAATCCAACGAAACTTTTCATGGCTTGGTTTCTGATTCATTACAAATAACATGTATAACGGGGTCGCGCGAAGCGTGGGTGGGAAAGATTCACCTACTCAATCCGAAACAATTCTGTAAGCCTATTTAATTGAGGTCGTTTACTGTCTTCCAACAATTTTGTTCCGGTGCTTTGTTTACGAACTGTTAATCACAGTCTAAACTACTTAGAAAATGGGTTACAGAAGCTGGCAAAGACACGCGTATAAAAGACGGGCCTGAACGAAATCTTTATTTGTGCATCATTCTTAAGGTGGGACATCTCGCTGTGCCGAGTGAATCAAACAGATCAAATTGTCGTCAGTCAGAATTATTTGTAGTAGACAGTTATTTTTATTGTCTAATAACATTACAAAAGTTAGCAATACTGCTGTTAACTTTTGTAACTTTATTATATATTCTCACACTTCACTTTGCCCGATGATCGTAATGGGTTACATTAAAATCTTGTCGCAGTGCGAGGAGTTATCAAGTATAATTATTGTACAGGGCCTGTCACTGTCCTCGACATTTGTGAGGGAAGGACAGCGGCCGAAGTAGGAGAGGGTGTACCAGAAGACATGATTGTTGTCAGTAGAACCTTCATCACATTTTTGTTGAAAACAATTGTATCACTTCTGGAGCAATGTCGTATCCGTTGCGAGCTGACCGTCGGAATGCCGAAGTACGTTGAACGTAACAGGCAGACCGTAGGCCCTAAGACTCAGGCAACACGGGCTGACATTAAAGAACGTCATCTGAAATGATCCAGACTAGCGCAACATTCGTGTGTAGAGAATTGCCGTAGACTTCGGAAGGAAGCGAAGATTGTAGAGGTAGAAAAGAATTCAGTATGCAAGAAAATAAGGAAGCGACCTACATGCCTTGTTTACAAAATCTGTCAGCCAACCCCAGCATTGAAGTTTCTCCCATTTGGTATCCTTCGATCAGGAAGGAGTTGTCATAACGATACGTTTATTCCCATGAAGATTCACCACATCCCTGCAGATGGTGTTAGTGATGTTAGAATTTTCAATTCGTGTGTTACGGTTCTGTGTGTTGTATGGGTTCTGATCAGTCAGAGTTAATGGCTCTCTGTTATGGTTCGTATGGTTTTAATTTTTTATGTGTGCCTGGCGCTATTTTTTAGTCTAGTTGCATTTAATTTTTCTGTGCCTTTTTCCCGTTACAACCCATGGACATGTACTTTTTCAGGTACTTATCTACGTTAGTTGAGTGTTTCTTTGGTACCCAGTAACTGAGAATAGCTCAGTCTAAGGGATGCACTGGATTAGGTGCATCTTACCTGAAGACAGCCCGAAACGTCGTGTTTTAAAAGTCTTAAAAATTCTAGACGCTGGACAAGGTCCAGAAAAAGGAGATTGTGACAGTAAGTTACCCCGAAGTGATTCGATGTTCCACCTCCGCTTTATTATCAGTCGACCACCGACATTGGCTTGTGTAATATTATGAATGAGTTCAGAAAGGTCCTAACAGAGGTATAGAATTAATTTAATTTGTGTACAGTAGGTTATGATCCTTATTCCGTTATACTACAGACCTTGTCGTGTCTGCTGGATCTTCAGTTAATGGGTACTGTCAATATAAGGACCAGAGCTGTATCACGCAGATGGAGCGACATGGAGACAGTCTCTTGAAGTCTTGATTTCTGTCCTGCGGTAACCTTTCACTCGTGGGTTCGCCGTTTTAAGACGTATTTCAGAGAAGGAAATGGAGTGAGCCGTTGGAACTACGAAGGCGCAACTTAAAGCAGTTTTGCATATCTTACTTTTTTTATCCTCCTTCCCCCAAGCTGTGTATATATATATATATGCAAACTCGATTTGTTTACCGGACGAGGGAATAGACCAAAGGACGTAGTAGTAGTAGTAGAGTAGTGGTAGTAGTAGCAGTAGTAGTAGTAGTGGTGGTAGTGGTAGTAGTGGTGGTGGTGGTAGTAGTAATAGTAGTAGTAGGGGATGCCCGAAAACGCAAATTCCTGGGCGCCACGTCGCCCGAGAGACGAAAGTTTGTGCAGCTACTCCTAATATTTTTGGGTTGCCAGTATAGAACGTTCTTCGTGTCACCATTCTGGCGCATAGAAATTTGACGTGACTTCTGGATTTTTGGAAAAATTGTACGTCCCTGGTGGTGGTGGTGGTGGTGGTGGTGGTAGTGGTACTACTAGTAGTAGTAGTTGAACTAAAAGATATGGTTATGACGAACATGATAATGGTGATAATATATGTAGCGTAGAAGAAGAAGTATACGAAGAAGAGCAAGGTGCACGGATAAGTTGTTAGATGTTAGGCAGTTTTCATAGCTCCTGCTTTTTTATATTCCACCATGCACGTGTCATCGGACGGTACCTTTCTAGTATTACGTACCAGCATATAAATGCGAGTAAGAAAAGCTAACTGACACGACACTTATGTTGCTGCTGCGGGCATGAAGCTGACAGTCGCCTGAATGTTAGGCATCACATCATGTCTACTTCCATAAGTGTGGTATAGCAGCTGGGCGTTGACCTCCTGCTTGGAGAGTGGTGTACAAAATGTGCTCTTGTTTATATTGAGCGTACCACATAGTGTGGTCTGTTTACATGCCATAGGACGTTGTCATTGTGCCGAAAGGTATCACCACTAAGAAAGTGGTGGTCTATATTCTTATCGTTGGATCTAAGTAGGCTTACGCCACCTTGAGTCGGATTTTTCTTAGTGGCAGCAAGAACTGTGCCAGTAATCGTCCGTCTTTCGTATTCTGTGTGTTTCAAGGCTCGGGAAGAATTACTCGGACGTCGTAACTTGTAAGGAGGGCAGAATTTTGGTATAGAGTGATCGAAATGTGAGGTACAGGAAAATTCGAGTGGTCCCTGTATTTAATCACCACCCATTGGAGACGTCCCTAGGAGGAAGTAGGGAAATAACTGTACGCATTTGTAACCTTGGAATTGATGGACATCACTAACCATTTAACACAGCCTGACCGTTTAACCCTTAGGAAGGAAGTTTCTCTCGGTACCCGTGGGATAGGAGGTGTGAAGAGAAAAGGAAAGTCCGTGTGTGTACAGGGATCGAAACCTCGTCTCTGCTGTACCGCATCTTACGCACTGTACTGTGATGTCCTCTTCGCTATCGGTATGAGCGCGTGAAAATGTTGTCCCTCGAACGGCTGGATGACCACTGAACGGTTGGTGGGGGTGGGGGCGATTGGGAGTGAATTTTTGTTCTTGCCCACAATTATTCCACTCTCGGTTTATTATTCTTCCGACATTTACGGCTTGTACTTACCATGTTAATATGTTGTACCCGTTACTTTACCAGATATACTTACCACATAGGCTTAATTGCTTTTGCCACAAAATTCGCTGATTATAGCGTCAAGTACTGCTGTGTCAGTCAGCATGTCAGCAGTACATTACTTGGCTCCGCCTCAATATAGCACGTCCCACGCTACACCGGTGCATGAATGGTAAAAACAAATAACGTCATGCAAATTCAGTTTTGGAATTGCAGAGGCGCGATCTGTAGGTTATAAAGCAGTGTTAATTTTATCTCAGTACCTGTAGTTTACGGTCCGCGGAAGCTTAAAAATCCTATGGTAGTCTGTTTCACAGCCATCATGGCGTGTAAGTCAGTCAGTAGGCCAAGCAGACAACTCGAAACTGTTGCGTTGTTTTATGTTCGGTGACTTCAAACAACACAGAGCTTGAGGGTACAATGTGAAGAGTCCAGATGTGGGCCAAGGGAGGCCGATGACCCTCCAGGCTTCTTTACCAGTCTACTTAACAACTTGACGCCGGAAAGCAGCCAGCTGCTGACACATCAAGGAATTGTCTTACCAAAAATGATAAAATGTTTAAAGGTCCTGCTGTTATGAGTTTACCAAATCTTAAAGTAAGCAAGCAGACGGAAAAATGCACCCATACACTTGCGTAATGTTAGGATGTTAGGCTTATTTATCATTTTGTATACTGCCCCCCCCACCCCGAGTTGGATC
>Ga0123354_10004567_pt1 | contig 19641 bp, 12 predicted proteins | sample TergutLab28metaG_2_FD_97872 | JGI IMG/M metagenome (GOLD analysis project Ga0123354, IMG submission 97872) | Labiotermes labralis P4 segment gut microbial communities from Petit-Saut dam, French Guiana - Lab288 P4 | ecosystem: Host-associated > Arthropoda: Insects > Digestive system > Gut ...
TAAAAGTACAATAGATTCAACACTGAAACTAACTATATAAGCACCATGAATAGTAACAACAGAATAGCTGCAACACTGTATTCCCTAGGGACATAGTTTGTCTCAGGAATATAAGTATAAATACCCTGCATTAAGGAAATGATTATGATGATGATAATAATAGTAAGAGAAAGAATAGAGCAAAATAATGAATAAATAAGTTATTCGTGTAAGGTACAGATCCAGAGGAAGAATGCATAGGTTTACTGTCTCAACTGCTGCCACTTCATGTTCTATAAACACAATTAAATAGAATCCAGAACTTACATGTCATTGTAAGGACGTAATGAAATATCAAAATTTACCTAACCAATGACCATCAAAGGAGTCTGACCCAGGCTTGCCTTTGCAAAATGTAGGCTTGAATTACCATACAAAGGTAACTGAAGAATAAAAACCAACAAAATGCCACTCATTATTTTATTGTACTTCTTATACGCTCAACATGTTTTGGGCACTACTGTGCCCATCATCAGGAGCTCACGACTATAATGTTGATTACCACGTTGGTCATTTCGTTCTTGGTTTGATGTAGGTTGGAGGTTAGGTGTGGTTAAGCTGGAGTAGTGTAAGTGGCATCTTTTTTGTTTTTATTCTTCAGTTATCATAATGATGCATGGTCCAACAAACATCAAATTACCAAACAAAGGCTTTGGAAGCAAAGCCTCAGGCAGTGTAGAAATCAGAGAGTAGCAGAGCATAAATGGCAGGGTTTAAGGTTTGTTGGGAAATGATGCTGCGTTAGATCGCACAGTGTGCTGTCACATTCTGATTCATCATGTTCACAAATGACATGATGATGCCACTTCCGTGTTGAATTCCCAGATGGGTGAAGGTGACAGTAACTAACTAAATGGGTGGGAAGAACAACATCAGTATCAATTAATTCGCTGGCAAAAGACAAAACGTGTAACATTGTATAAATAAAGACTTAAATCCAAAATGTTGTGGGCATGTATTTTGCACCTGTTATTACTCTGCTGGTGGAAGAACTCGAACGATACTTTCAGCAGTACTTGGACACATTAAGTGATGGACCTTCTGCAGTACATGATGTCACTGGACCTGAAATGTTTCAGCTTGAAAGATATTTGGCTGTTAGTGAAACAATTCTTCACACCTTTGTTTGTCAACTAATGAAAAGTGACAGGTTCCTTCCTTTTCTTTGATATCTCCATTTTCAAACAGTGGCAGTGCTAATGGAAATAATGACTCAAACTGTGATAGAGTGTGGAAACTAAAGCATCTTTTTGTTGTACTGCATGATCCACACTAAAATTATTATTTGCTTTCTGAACATCTGACTCTAAATGAACTGATGCTGCTTTTCAAAAGAAAAATAATTTCCAAACAATACATTCCCCCCAAAAAAGATGTGTTTTGGAATGCAAATTTGCTTCTTATGTGACATGCCTCGCTGTACACATGGTATGAATGTCGACTTGGAGAGGGACGGGACATGTGCAAGCGCACATTTATCAGCAAATTACACAGCTGTAAGGAACTTGAAAGGAAAAGTAGAAGGACATTGGCACAAACTATATATGGACCTTTCGTTATCACCTAGCTTATTTAATGATATTACAGAAAGGAGAATCAGTTGTAGCATGACAGTCACACCTAACAGAAGAGGAATGCAACTTGACCTGCTAGCACCAGATTGCTAATAACATGAGCCAGTATTTAGTCTCAGAGCAGAAGTAACTTTACGGGGTGTCACGATATAAACAGGATGTACACGTACTGACAAATATGCACAGTCTGCACCAGCAAATGGTAACGTTTGTGATGGGCATGGAAACGCGTGGAACTGGCAGGTGTATTGAAACGTTACTGATACATATGTTGTGACAGAGCGACATTGGACCATATGCACACTCAAAAGTTAATAAGGATTAGTTAATAGTTCATAGGATATTTGTTTAGTACTGGACACACATGCAATATTTCCATGGCATCATACAGTTGCAGTGTGATGCTAGTTTAGTCTCGTCAGTATTTGGTGGAGGCTCTGTCTGAGGGGGGGAGGGGGTTCCTAAAACTTCCATCGGAATATCTAGCCTCCCAGACAGGAATCGAACCTAGAACATTTGGAATGTAGTGCAGGAACACTGACCACTCAGCTGTGATGTTTGATGAAGTGGCTTGTATTATGGTTTATGTGTGTTTTTCTGTTAGACGAGAATGAAATATTTGTCACTATTTAAGCTTTCCATTTGGTACGTGAACCATGGCAATAGTAACATTTATTTGCCAACAGTTCCTTCGTGTCAGTCTCTTTGTCCGTATTCCCCACTATATACTCCTTTTTGCTGTACTCTGTACTAGTCCTTCACAAGGATTTGAGTCCTTTGAAGTGTGTTGCAGACTTGGCACGTCTTCCTATAGGACAGTAATTTTCAATCTCTCTTGTCCATAACCTGAAACTGTAAATTGCATTGGCCTTGTGATCCAGATACAGCAAAAGCTAGTTTGTTTAACAGTGATGATCTGAAACATTGTATTAATCAGATTTTACAGAGGATGATTACATTTTACCATTCCATTTACCACCAGCACCCAGCATTGATTCTGAGAATTCAGAAACAAAAATTAATCCAGAAAAGCTAATTGCAGGGTGAATTTACATAAATGAATGGTTAAGATAGCGATACAAATGTGTGTCTTGGTGTCTTGTTGGTTTTTGTAGATTGTACGGCACGTTACACAAGTGAGGATGAAAAGGGGGTAGAAATTGCAGCAGGCAAAAGAGGACAGGACATCAAGTGACATTAAGTGGGAAGGTCTGTTCATGACATTGGTAGGTACAATTAGAGGGACATTAGTTGTAATATTCTGATATCGAGACACCTGCAATATCTGGCAACCCTATGGTCCTGGAGGTTCTAGATAAACTGCTTTGTACTGCAGTACTGGCACTCAGTCTGACCTCACTCGAACCATTAAGTTGGCTTGATTCTTTTGGGGAGTTCATGACCCAGCAGAAGGCCGTTGGGTTGTGATCTTAGGTTTGAGGGTCCCTGCCATAAGGAATTGGTGGTGGTTCATGTTGGAGATGAAATGTCTGTGCTGTGAAGGGTGTTTTTCATTTCAGCTGGGAGGTGGATGTGAGTTGGCCATGATGTGCGACATAATTTATGCAGGAGACAAAGCTAAGTTCGGACAACCAGAAATTGCGATAGGGACAATTCCAGGCGCAGGTGGCACCCAACGATTACCAAGGTACATTGGCAAGTCTAAAGCTATGGAGATAGCTCTCACAGGATTGCCAATAACAGCACAAGAGGCTGAGAAAGCAGGTAGGTACCTTGCTTTGAATTAGAAGGTGCACCACATGCTATATTTGACATTCAGCTGGGTATCATAGAGTGAGCCTCAAAATCGATAATCTGAATTTCATTATGGTACCCCATGGTCACTTTATAATTTAAAAAATTGCATTCGCTCCCCTAGACTGTATGTTGTGGACAGGGACACCTTTACAAAATAACATTGCTTGTAAGATGTCACCCCCATTGGTCATTTATATCACTGCGTAAGTGTAGAAAGTAACAGCGTGCAGAAATAATGCCCTACTGAAATGTATGGAAACATTATTGAGACGAGAAACGAGATGAGTAAATACAAAGAATAGGTGGTCAGCAATTATTGTGCATGCTAATCAGTTAGAGATACTGTGTGTGAATTATAGTCTTACAAGTTTTGATTGAAGTTTATCCGATGAACTGTAAATTTGTTGCTGTGGTTTGTGCCAGCATGAAGCAGGTATTGGGTTCCTTATTTTTTGGTAGTGAATCAGTGAGGTGTTATACAGGCTTAATTCCGCTCGCATCTGAATTGTTTATGAAGACCTTAAGATTTTCTGCACACTGCCTGGTATGCTGAAGGTTATTCACTTTCGAAAACTTTGTGTTAAAAATAGCAGAACTTGCTTTAGAATTCCAGATAATTTGAAGTTTTGTTTATCTCAGAATTTTCCAGTTTGTTTTTTCAGTATATCTTAAATGCAGTTTTATTCAAGTTCCTCTTTCTCCTCTAGCAGGTACCATCTTAGTATCTTTGTATTGTTCTGAACATTTTTAGTATAGAACGTTAGGGACACTTGACTCTTGCCTTAGGTGTATGTATGTTATTTTAAAGATTAGCATTTTATAAAGAGTACATGGTCTTGGGCACATCAGAATCAAGGACCTCTCTTTTTTATTAAGAAAACTGCAGTGTGTATGTATTTATGTTTGTAATATAGTATACCCCCTTTTTCAGTGGCAAATGCTGGGGGAAAATAATTTTATTAATGACTCAGATAAAAGTTTTACATACAGCTTTCATTCATGTACTGAACTACTTTTCTCTGCCTCTTTATAATGGCCCATATGAGGCCTATAGAATGATTTTGTGGTGGAACTTGCACCTGATAATCCTTTGTTTTTCTCCCATTACCTTATATTACCCTCATAAATTCTGCATTTCCTTCTTGTCCAATTAGTTACTTGAGTATATTTGATAACCACTTATTGAAAATTGACGTTATACCCAGTCTTGACATTGAAGAAGTCCTGTTTGTTTCACATGATCTTTGACAAGCATACCACATGATGTATTAAGCTCTGTGTAACAGCCACAAGTACAGGACAGGTATAAAAAAATTAAACAAGTGCAGTATATTGTTCACTATCCATGCACATATTAACCAGTTTGCAGTTTAACCATGAGCCTGTCTGTAGCTTTGTTTTGATGCCCCAACGTGTAACTATCACACTTCCCATGATTGTAGAGCCATGTGTGTTTTACTATGTACAGTTAAGTTTATCAGTGTAATATTTATTTAAAGCCAATGCTGATTAAAATTTCACACTTATAATTAGTTTGATTCAGAAATCCACCTATTGGCAGCATGAACATATTACAAAAACTCTGGCAACATTATCAGCTCTGCCATCCTGTATGCAAATACAGCAAGCTAATATAATTAGCAGGCAGCATAAGAGGGGTAATAAAATATCATTTATATTTTTAAATTCAGATGTACAAAATTTCATCCCTTCTCACAGCCAAACAAGGTTATGGCTGCTCCACAGTTAGGGGCTTATCTCGTAGATTTATCTACTGAAGTAAATGCATTTGGAATGACCAATCTGGTGAAGAAGAGTGAAGATAGCATGCAAAGGAAATAACAGACATGCTGATCACTAGGCTTAGGATGATATGCATTTGGCATATTGCATGTGTAAAGTAAACTACACTTAAATTTTCATTTATGGCCAGTCCTGTAAATAATGAAATATGATTTTCATTAGTTGAAGAATAAGAGACCAACTTGATGTCACTAGATATTATGTTTTATTTCACTTCTTCTATGCTCAACATGTTTCGGACATTAATACATCCATCATCAGGAGCCTGCGACTTTTCTATTGAAACACCACATTGGTCGTGTGTTCTTGTTTCGATGTGTGTTGGTGTTTCGGTGTGCCTGGGTTGGGGTGGTTTTTGTGTAGCAGGCTGAAGCAGTGCTTTTGAGCATAGAAGAAGTGAAATAAAACTTAATAACTAGTGACATCAAGTTGGTCTTTTATTCTTAAACTATCACCAATGGTGCACGGTCCAATATACGTAATGATTTTCATTATTTATGGGATTGACCCTAAATGAAAGTTTAAATGTAGTGTCATTTTACACATTCAGTATGCCAAATGCATATAATCGTAAACATACTAATGACATTGTGGCAATTCTTGGTCGTGACACTTTACTGTAGTTTGCAGATCAGCGTGTCTTTGAATGTAACAACATCACATGAGAAGCACTGGATGAGTACAGAAAGTACAGAATTAAATACAAGATATTTAGAAAAAGTAACATGATATTCAGGTACAAGGAATTCCTGTATGTTGCCTGCTAATAAACTAAAATAAATGCATTGTTCTATCTGTTTCTCAATGTCCATGTTTTTTTTTTTTTATTTTATTTTGCAAGAGTTAGAATATTACTCAATTATTACACCAACCACTGCACATACATAAAATTTATAAAATTAACACATTAAAACATTAAAGATGCTCCGACATGTTTCGGTCCTAAGACCATCATCAGGGAGCTATATATTCCTTGCTAAAGTCACACTAGAAATAGTCACAGATTAATTTCGTTTTACAAGTTGGGTGTTGTGGCAGCATGCCTGTACTATAAATTATACCAAGTAAGTATCGTCAAAATAAATATTAGAATAATTTTGTACACAAATAATTGGGCTTGTTGGTCTGATGTGAGATTTATGCTTACCGTGTTGTGTAATGTTATGTTGCGAAGAGTGCCCTGCTACGGATGTGCATTCTGTGCTTCATTGCGTGATACTGGCAGTAAGTTATGTGGAAAGATTTTTGTTGTGTTTATGAGTTCGTAGAGGGGGTTGGAGTCACTGACCTGTTATTCCGCAATCAGTATCCCATGTTGGTGGAATGCTTGCATATATAAGGCTTCCTAACAATTCATATGTGTACCTTTTGAGCATGTTTTTAGTAGTTGTGATGTGTCTACTATTGGTCCATATTCATGGCTATTTTGTAGGATATGTAATGCATAGTTAGAATATTGTCTGTCTTGTTTTTTCTTGCTTGTCCTGTATTTCCTTCTCTGCTTCTTTCTGCTTTTGTTTGTGTCATCTGTTTGCTTGTTGTGTACCCTGATATTTCTTTACACTAAACTCTTGTCACTAGTGCAGTGATTGGTAAATAGTCTTCATATGCTGTTGTTGAGAAATTACTTTTCAGGTATCTGATGGATGTACTGCTTTTGTGTAGGTTTGGTGAGTAAGGTTTTCCCAGCCGATCAGCTTGTGGCAGAAGCTGTGAAACTTGGAGAAAAAATCTCATCACATTCCCAGTTGATTGTTGCTCTTTGCAAGGAATCTGTTAATGCAGGTATGTGAGTATTATCTGACAGCAGGTTCACTTTACAGATTTTTCAGCTTGTGATTTGTATCATAACTGAAATCAGCAAAATGATACATTAGTTTGTATGTTTTGAGCTATTACTCTTTTACTTAATTTCCAGCTTCCTCTCTTTTACTCCCACACAAATGTGAATGTAGGCACATTATGACTTCATAAAATTTTAAGTGAATTTTTCCTTTTCTTTAAATGTGTTAAGATTCTGGAGTCATCTCCTATTGTTATACTTGAAGAGAGATTTGAAGTTGTGGATTCCACTGCTTGTCAGTGTGTTGGCACTAACTCTTTTTTTTTTGGCAGCGTATGAAACGACACTGGTGCAAGGCCTTCATTTTGAGAAGAGAACATTCCATGCCACATTTGCTACTGTAAGTTTGTTACTGTGCTTATATTTTTGGTGTCATTTGTTTTTTAAAATAATGGACTGTATAAATTCATCAGGCACGACTGGTGAGTAGTGAGTGCTGCTAGATCAGTTTTGTTGGTACTTACTAGTAACAAACAATGTCACCAACACCATAGTCTTGCATACTCGAGATTGCTCTTTTCTGGGGTTGTACACAGTGTAAAATGGTAGTTCCGTACCGACGTTTCAGGACAGCCTATCAGTATGGAACTACCATTCTGCACTGGGTGAAATCCTAGAGGAATGCAGATATCATTTATATTGTGGCAGAAACCTGAAATCTTGCTGCATACTTGTAACACACGATGTCACTGACAGTCAAGTTCATAGATGGGTTTTACAAAAGAAGGGGTCATCTTCAAGATATTACACAACACTGTAGTTTAATATTCGATCTTGAAGTACTTTGTTTCTGTTACTTGTGATTCGGATAATCATGTTTTGCTGCTCTAATGAGCCATTTTTGACATGTGTGTATTTCACCATCTGATATCCCCATGTAAACACATGTTGTGTCTTACTGGGACCCAGAATTAGCTTTTGTAACAAGGAAGTAGTTTCCCTTGTATGGGTCTCTGTTACTGGTTTTTTTTTTTAATTTCCGTAACAAACAAGAAGCGGAGCCAGGATAGCGTAGTTGGTATAGCGACTTGCTACGGGCTGGACGGTCCAGGTATTGAATCCTGGTGGGGGCAAGATTTTCCGCACCTGTCCATACTGGCTCTGAGGCCCACCCGGCCTCCTATACAGTGGGTACCGGGTCTTTCCCGGGGGTAAAACGGCTGGGGCGTGGTGTTGACCACCCTCCCCCATCTAGCGCCGGGGTTAATGAAAGAGTAGAGCTATACGTCTACTCCCCTCTGGGCCTTCGTAGCCTGTTCTATGGCGAACTTTACCTTAACAAACACAAACAAAAAAAATCTTTTGGTGGAATACAAATATATTGCAACTTTTGCTTGTTTAAACCATTGTGTTACATTTAGTGTATATTACTGTTGCTAGAATGCTTGAAACTTGGACAGTATTCAAAGAATGTGGTGCTGTGCGAGTGGAATTTCTGCCCATTAAGACAGCATCAGTTGACTAATATCTACATAAAATAATTAATGGCTTGCATTATATTGATCATGCGGTCTTTAAGTCAATGTTGTTACCTTCCATAAATATTTAATGACAGTCGCTGTACGCCTCAGAATCATTACATTTACATTCACTATTACTGCCTTCCCCTGTCATTCAGCCTTTGTTAGCAGTGACATTGAGTCTTTGGTAACTTGTATTAATTTTTGGAGGTTTGTGTCTGCTTTGGCGTTTCCACGCACAAGTCTCCTAACTTTGTCCATGCAAACTGTAGCATTTAGGTCACACATATGTGGGGAAAGGTAGACAAGTATGTAACTATGATGGGTTCTGTTGATTGTTTTTTGGGTTTATGTAACATGTAGTGATTAAAAGTTGTGATTTTTCAATTACACAGGAAATTCCTTTATAACCCTGACACATTTTCTTCCACACAATTACTTCGGCATCAGCTTGACACCAATCAGTCACCTCTGGAAGCAGTATGTTCTTCCGAATCATTGGAAGATTTAATCTCTTCGGGGTGTAAAAACACAAAATATGACCACCTTTTGAAAAATTGCCTAAAGAACCTGAAAACTTACTAGTTTTGCAGATCTTCTTTTAGGGCTTCAGTGCAAGAATTATCCAGTATAGGTAATTTTTGTACATTGCCCTGTCACACATCACACTCTTGTTATGTAACCATGCAATCATGTCCTCTTGTACTATGTAAGGTGACCAGTGGTTTGTTAAGTTGGAGACAGTAATAATGGGGAGCATTATCAAAGACAGTTACTGTTGAAGTTGAAGGCTGGGAATGACTGTTGATTACCCACGTCTCGAAATCTGTCACATTCATTTGTCGGTGGTTGCACCTCAACCCATTTAAATGTGTTGTTGCAGTAAGAATACGTCCATTATTTCCCCCAAATATGCAGCATTATAATTGTGTGTACTGAGTTCATGTTGTTCTGGATCCCCGTAACTATGTCATTTTGTCAACATACGCAAAAAAGAAAGCATTAAATTTCTGTATGCCATTATCTCATCGGCAAAAATTTCTGAGTGTCCGTTATCCCAGTACCTCTTTATTTGTCCCAGATATCTCAACTGCCAGGCCTTCTGTACCAAGTTTTTGCTTGAAGTGGTATTTTCTTCACTTAAAATCCTAGGCTGTCTACAAATCTGTCCAGTAATTTCATTGTATACTCTTTTTAATTACTGCTAACAACTTTGGTGTAGTTGGAATGTTCCTGTCATACATACATCCTGGACTGTATTTTCTGATAACATGCACCTGCTAGTACCAACAGTCATATTTGTCTTGCTTTCTCATCACTTCACAGTGCCATTCACTGTAATTAATATACATGTGCCATTTGGGGGGGGGCAGCATAGTAATTGCACTGTACACAAAAATACAGTATTTCCACTGTACGCAAACACAATCAATGAATGCAGTATACAGTGTGTGCAATTTCTTCTGGTGATGTCATCTACACGATACACAAATCTCATTTCAACTGTTCAGGCACTGAGCATATGCAGTACTGGTGTTAATCATTGCATAGCTACCCTCAGATGTGTTCAGATTTTACAACCCCTGCCCTTGGGTTTCCCACTTCTTTACCCTGCTTCCTCGCCCTGAAAGTCCCTTCTTGTTGGTTCTGTGCAGTACGTATCACAGTGTGACATGAAACTAGTGGTAATTCATGGTATGTTACTTCAAGGCTTATGTAATGCAATTATCGCGTGAAAAATATTTTAGTCTTGATTTCTGTTATTTCTTGCAGGATGATCGTAAGGAAGGCATGACTGCGTTTGTCGAGAAGCGTTCACCCAACTTTACGAACAACTAAAGTGAGGAGTTTGCAAATGAAATGTACTGAACATCAAAGTTGGTAAGTGTGAGAACAAGTAAACTGATTATTGAATTGGCGTATGTTTTGTAAAGTTTCTGCGGAAAATAATCAACGTAAGTGATTGACTGTGTTGGCCAGGTAGCTCAGTCGGTATAGCGAATGACTCTGGGCTGGACAGTCCGGGATCGAATCCCGGTGGGGACGAGATTTTCCACCTGTCCAGACCGGCCCTGGGGCCCACCCATCCTCCTGTAAAATGGGTACTGGGTCTTTCCCGGGGGTAAAGTGTGGCCGGGGTGTGCTGCAGACCACTCACCCCCTTCTAGTGCCGCGGTCATGGAAGAGTAGAGCTGTACCTCTACCTACCCTGTGGGCCACACCGGGCCTGTAATGGGATCACTTTACCTTTAAGTGATTGACTGCATCATGGTTGAGGTCAAAGTGTTTTGAAGGCTTCTTGTGTCTTTCTTCACTGTGCCTGGTGATGCATGACATCGACACAGATGTTGAAGATAGGCAGAGTCTCCAAAACCCTGTCTGTTAGCTTAGCCACGATGGTGACAAAGTTTTCATATTTAGGAGATACTCATTACGAAATTTCAATACTGAAACAAATTGGAGAAGTTAACCTTTCATGGGCAAGACAGCATGTTTCAATTGCTAATTGGAGACAGAAATGTTTCTGTTTGCCACAACACTGATCATTCCATCATATCGGGACTTTGAGCTTCTGGGGGATCATAAACCTAACCACTCACCTTCATTCTATGTGAAGACTAAGAATGTATGGAGCTTTACATCACTCCCCCATACATCTTCATGTTGTGTTGCTTAGGCATGGCGACACAGATGCATTATACCCCTTGAAGTGCTGTGTTTCTAAAATGATTCAGATTTGCTTGTAAAATATACATATATTTAATTTCACCATTACTGTCCCAAAACTCAGTCTGCTAGCCTGTGTTCTGAAGTCTTCAATGTGCTGTCTCTTAAAAGAAATTGCAGTATATGTTGATGCTTTGATGCAAGCAGGAAGTTAATGCAAACAAATAGTGGATATATTTGCCTATTTCTGTACTTTACTGTGACCAAATTATAAACAATCATAGAATTTTTTTAAGGAAGATGAGAGAAGTTTATAAATAAGTCTGTAGAAATATAGAGTAAGTATTGTTCTTTGGTTTGGGTACCGTTTTTCCACTTATTCACAGAAGAATTATTGTGGTAATTCCCTGTACATTATGGTACAATTCCATCACTCATTTACAGTCGTGTGTGCTTAGAAGCATGGAGTAATACACAAGAGGCCATGTCTGCCCAACTGTCTCACACATTACTTTTTTTGAGGCATCATGCCGTATGGACTGTATACTGTGTCCGTACTCTTCACATTATTTAGATGTAATTATTGCTGTTATGTTTCAATTATGTCTGGAAAGGGTTGTGTATGTGCTGATGAAGAGCCTAAGGATAAAAGGAAAAGAAAAGTGATGTCTGTTAGAGAAAGTGAAGATGTCAGTTGCATTAGACTGGGGGAGTCAGCATTGCTGCAGTCTGATGTCATTTACGGTGTAAATGAATCAACATTTCATCTCATCACGAAAAGATGAAGACAAGATCAAGGGAAGTGTTACAACCAGTGCTCCATTAAGCACATAAATCCCTTGTGTAGTTGCAATGCCTTCCTCAAAAAGATGGACAGGGACTTCTTGTATGTGTGGCTGGAAGATGTGATGCAGAAGTTGCCATAATTCAGTGGTGATATGGCGAGGGAGCAGGCCAAGCCAGTAAAGGCTGGTTTGAAAACTGTAAGTCCAAGAATCTAACATTCAGGGTCCTATTCATACTTCGGAATACCAAAGGGCACCTGCAGGATCTTCGTATTACCCTCCTGCATAACCAACTCAAGAGTATCCAACATTACCACCTCACTTCTGCAGCCACTCAACCAGTGAGTCTTCATAGCATTCAAGTGCCATTAAATTTTCCACACCTTCTACAGTATCTGGGATGTAAATGAGGTTAAAACCTTTGTTAGTGACTGTGAATGCTAGAAATCCTACAGCATAGCTCACTATATTTTAAATGTAAACAAGCCCATGGACATGCTGAAGTTCGCAACTGCGAATGGCTGCTGGAAGAAGCTTTGGCCTGAAGCAGATGATGACTTTTGGAGATTCCCCAACCAGCAGGACAAAATAAGGAGCATTGTTGTATTGGCCCTTGTAGTTCCAGATTTCCTGGATTTGGAGGAGGCTGATATCTTGGAAGTTCTTGAATCTCATGCTGCTGAGGTCACAGAGAAGGACCTTGGACGTTGTACAGCACACAGGGGATGAGAAGATGTGAATCTTCTGACCCTGTTGTGGACAGACCTCAGCTGACTACTATTGCTATGAAGAAAAGCTTCCAGGTGGTGGATGACATAGTCATTTATTTGAGGTCGACAGTCTTGTAGGTAGGTGCCCCAAACTGCAGCTTGAGATGGAGGTTGTAATTATACCATAAATAGAGGTGTGTAAGAACACACAGAAAGCAGAGCACTGAAAAACCACCCCTTTCTATGCCTTAGTCTTCTGTTTCGCCTCTTCCTTCCTCCTTCATGTACTCTGGGTTGTTTGATCACCCAGACAATGTCCAGTCAACTGAAGAATAAAAACTAACTAGATGCCTCTTATTATTTTATTGTACTTCTTGTAGGCTCGACATGTTTCGGGCACTACTATGCCCATCATCAGGAGCTTGCGACTGTAATGTTGATTACCACATAGGTCGTTTTGTTCTGTAAAGATGGAGGGGGTAGCGTTAATGTAAAATCATGGTTCTTAGTAGTGTATGTTCAGTGTGAAGTTCTTTGTCACTTGGTTGTAGCTGGTAATGTGTTTCATATTAATATTAATAGTTGTGATCCTTTATGCGTGGTGATCATAGTGTTCTCTTGTGTATAGTGTGTTTCATTAGTGGATTGGTAATTCGATGTGTTGTTAGTGATGATGGACATAGTAGTGCCCGAAACATGTTGAGCCTATAAGAAGTACAATAAAATAATAAATGGCATCTAGTTGGTTTTTATTCTTCAGTTATCAGAATGATGCACGGTCCAACAAACATCAAATGTCCAGTCAGTTTGGTAAACACCCACACAAAGTTTTTCATGTTTATTGATCATGAATTTATGTATTATATTTCAGGTGTCTGTGGTTCTGCTGACCCCATTTTGTCCCATAAAGGTGTAACTTTGCACTTCGCATTTTCATTGTTCATAGTATCTCCAAGAACATAATGCCCACGGACAGTGAGGGTTTGCTGTAATTACGAATTCTGAATAGTAGTAAATACATGGTAATCACATCACTAACGATCTAACTAATTAACTAACTAAATACTCCATGGCAGAGTCCTTCTTGAGAAGCTAACAGGTTCTTAGCTAGTCAATAAATTCCCTGAATTTTATGGAATCCAAAGGTTTATTACCACATTCACAATAGCCTGCCACCTGTCCCTTTCTTAGCCAGATCAGTTTAGTCCATGCGCCCCATCCCACTTCTTGAAGACTCATTTTAATTTATCCTCCCATCTATGCCTGGGTCTTCCAAGTGGCCTCTTTCCCTCAGGTTTCCCCACCCAAACCCTATATGCACCTCTTCTGTCCCTCGTACATGCTACGTACCCCATCCATATCATTCTTCTTGATTTGATAACATGAATAATGTTTGGAAAGTAGTACAGATCATAAAGTTTCTTGTTGTGATAACGTCACTGAAATGGTTAATAAAAGTGAAGTGATCCTGTTACAGGCCCGGTGTGGCCCAGAGGGTGGTAGAGATATAGCTCTACTCTTCCATGACTGTGGCACTAGAAGGGGGTGAGTGGTCAGCAGCATGCCCCAGCCGCACTTTACCCCCGGGAAAGACCCGGTACCCATTTTATAGGAGGCTGGGTGGGCCCCAAGGCCAGTCTGGACGGGTGGAAAATCTCGTCCCCACAGGGATTCGATCCCGGACCGTCCAGCCCGTAGTCAGTCACTGTACCAACTGAGCTACCCAGCCCACGAAATGGTTAACACTTTCATTATTTTACAGTGATGCCTCGGCTAACGAGTGACCCTGCTAATGAATTTTTCAGCTAACGAAGTTTTTTATCACTGTTTTTCAGACTTGGCTAACGAATATGGATTCGGCAAATGATTGTTTTAGTGGATGCGTGCACTAACATAAAGCAGCAAACATGAACGGTCGGGCCATTCCAGGAGCTTATCTTTTCTGTCTGTATCTGTGTTTCGGCTAACGAAGATTTCAGCTAACAAATGTGATTCCGGAACGAATTATCTTCATTAGCTGAGGTATCACTGTACTGGCATTTCACTAATAAAAAATTACTTTGGATGGTCTGTGCCATTGTCTGCCCCTTTTGCTTCTAGAATACAACTCCAAATTGCCGTATCACCTCTGATGATGCAGCCTGGGCCCAGCAATTAGCGAACATTTGGGTCATACAAACTTCTGTGCTTTTGATATTAGTCACAGTGACTAGTAACTTACTGTATACTGTAATTTGTATTGAATTTGAAACTCATATGATCTTTAGACTTCAGAAATATCATACATGTTATTTTGCAGATTTTTCTTGAAGTTATGAATATGTGTTAGATATTACTTCCTACTGTTACAGGTTGTTCAGACTGGCTGCCATACGCAGCTTGAATAAACGCAAGTATAAAAATAAACTGAACTAACAAGGAATAAGCAACTTTTTTTTGTTGCTTTGTATTATTTTGATAGTGATTTGAAATGGATATTCTTCAGTTGAAATGGATATGTTTGTATAACTTTTAATTACTGCATAAAGGTAATGAACTACTCATATTACGTGTAATTTCATGGCTGATTTTATATTGCTAAAGCTGTTGATCTTTTTGCATTTAGTCCTTTGATTGGTAAGTATGTATGTGTCTTTATGGCAGCTTCAAGTTAAGAAAAGACGCACACTCCGAGGTATTTGGCTCATGTTTGTTGCCTTGTACGTTACAGTTAATATTTTGAAATAAAAGTCTTTTTGTGAGTCAGCTATTTGTTGACTTTGACAGTGGCAGGATGACATTAAGGTGATGTTTGTTCTCATAATGAATGTAACTGATTGTGACCAACTGAAAGGCAGAAAAATGTGGTTATTGGAGACAAGTGCTCCCTTCGTTTCCTGTAAGAAAGCTGTGTGCACTTAGGTGTGCTGTAGGTGCAATATTTTAAAGTTCAAATTAATAATGTGTTAATGTTAATCAGTATGTTATGCTGTATTCTTTTATGTTATGCTTTTTTGGAGCACTGTGGAGCACCTATTATAATAGCCATGTCTGTCTGTCTGTCTATACCTACTGTTCAAACTCCTAAACAATATTCCTGAAATTTGTGGAGAATTGATGTGAAAAACTGTCAGGCCATTTAAACTGAGGTCGAAATGAGACAAAAATAACATCTTGCAGGAAGAGTTATTTGTGTCTTCACATGCACCTCCTGTGTCAACAGCCCGTGCACCCACATCCCCGCATGAAAAAAGATGAAAATTGGGATTATATTTGAACTGCTATGTTTTAGTTAGTGGTATGTTAAAATAAAACTTGAAACATGTATTTAACCCTTCAAACACAGAGTTAAATCCCATCTGCCATCTGCTGGCATTATTAGAAGCTCACCATATTCTCCACATTAGCAGGATACGGGTTAACCATAGTGCACATATTTAAAAGACAGGGGTTTAATATTCTGTGTAACTTTTAAGGTGTTTGTTTAAGTTCAAAAAGCAGAATTTCAGAATTATTACATTTTTAAAACTAAAAGGTTCATATACAATCTCCACTTTTAAGAATAGATGCATTTAGTGGTATACAAAATTTTCAAATAGTCTGTATTAGTTTACATTTCTTTGCAGTCACTTTCATTACTTTAACACATTTCAGTTTGATATAAGAGAGTTGTATTATATCCAAGTTTGATAAATGCCACAAAATTTTGACAGTGCATGTACATGGCAATTCTAGAATTGTCACAATTTTGAACACCACTCTCTGCATGTTTGTTCACAAACAACAGATACACCTTCCAATACATGACTGCTTGCTGTTACAGAAAGAGTAATAAGGGTGGTTGGGTGGGTGGGTTGGGGGGGCCATATGTCATCACTTTTCAACAGACACCATGTATGGAGTTACTGGGAGTACTCCATTTGTAGGTTTTCACCCTTTTTTATAGGCCACAAAGGGCCTTAGGGTGAGTAGAGGTATAGCACTACTCTTTCTAGGACCTCGGCACTAGATGGGGTGGGGGGTCAGCCCCATGCCTCGGCCGCCTTTACCCCCAGGAAAGATCCATTACCCATTGTACAGGAGGCTGGGTGCGTCCCAGAGCCGGTCTGGATGGGCGGAAAATTTCATCCCCGCCGGGATTCGATCCAGGACCGTCCAACCCATAGTCAGTCGCTATACCGACTGAGCTACCCGGCCCACGAGTTCTCCATTTGCAGCTACCAAATGCACACAGTTTGAGGTTATGTGTCTACTGTCTTGCACTGCTAGACAGCAAGGGGCATGGTATTTTCTAAAACTAAGTACAGCAAACAACTGCACTGATACCTATTAGTTAATCAAAAGTGATAGATTTGTACTGGTAAGGAAGGTGACAAGATAGAGCCTGCAGTTTCACCCTACCAAGGGGTATGTGGTGTGTGCAAGATACCACATGGCTAGTCATAGGGGGACATAATCCACATGGATCTAATACAACAATAGATGTTCATATACAGAAACAAATACTGCCACAACATATCAAGAAAGTATAATTTTAGCCAAATTTATATTTTTACATGTTTTATACTAACTGTCAAAATAATATGATGTACACATAATATTGCTATAATGTATTACAGACTATGCATGTTGCAACTCTGCAAACTCAACTTAACTGCGCAATGCTATATATACAAACATTAAGAATGTAGTCTATATTTTAGCTGGTTTTAATACTTGTTGTACGAACTACCTGAGGATGGCACAGTAGTGCTGAAACATGTTTGATTGATAAAATGCTATACTGTTGTGTATCTTTCTATGTGCATTTACTTCGGTTAGTAAAAGAAAATAAGTTAAAATGCATGGAGTAAGCAATTTCAAAATATTCTCTCCAAGTTCTGCCCACAATTCCAACATCATTTGTCCTCCTCCAGCTTCTTTTCTGGTTGTCCTCTTCTAAGTTGTCCTTTTGGGGTTCTAACTCAAAGTTTGTTTCTCTACAGCAGAGGGATTCTTCCTCAGTCTAGTCTGATCCATTTCCTCCATTTGATTTGCACTGCCACTGATTTCTTTTGTGCATTCCTCCACAGTTCTTCATTTGAGTTGAAGTTAGGCTCCAAGATCTTCAAAATTCTTCTGAAAAGTAACTTTATATCAATGTCTGCAAGTCTCGTCTGCTTCTCTTTGTAACCTTCCATGTTTTGCACAAACATAGAAGAGATGTCTACACTTTTTGTTGCATTATATAATCTCCGTAGCCTTCCATGTTCGGATAAAGTTGAATAAAAGCAGAATTTTCCCTCTACATCCTATTTTACATCTTCATCTGTCCACCGCATTGTCGGTCACCACACTGCCCCATGATGACAGTGTGAGTAGCAGTAACAGCATTGCTGACAATTCATCTTCATGTATAAAAGAGTGACTAACATATGTTACAAGACAAGAGGACATATCCCACTCACTGACCATGTAAAAAAAGGACACTGGTGAAAAAAGACATGTAATTAAAATATTGAATAAATTTAATGTTGTCTTTGCAAAGAAAATATACACAATTAAAAACAATAATTCAGATATTTGTACAATATACATGTAGTGTATAGTCTGTTACCAGATCAGTAGTAGTCTTCTTTCTTACTTGCCCATTCCTACCTCCATTATTCTCTTGTATTCTGTTACACTCTGTTGTGCATGAAGTGATGTAATTACGTACAAGGAGGAAATGAATGATGAATATTGCCGAGTTTGCTGAATACTTGTTTCTATTTTGTGCTTTGCTGTGATATCTAATTATGTATTTAATGAAAGTTAGTAGATATATATTTTTGAGCATCTTAGCTCATTGAAGTATAAAAAAATTAGGAAACAACAGTTAAAAACCGGCAATTCCTATAGATTTAAAAAGCTGCTCGGCCAAATTTTTGGGTGGAAATAAGACACATCCTGGGAAAAGTGACGGTATGATTGCCTTAACTGAGTGTTCTTGTTCTTAGAGACAATACACTAGGTGGTTTGTCACACAGATTATTTCTGTGACACTTGATTGATTTTTAATCTTGTATCATTCGTTTTAGAACGTTTGTTGCGGAACAAAAGTTACAGCAACTGAATAAGGAAACAATGCCGTTGTAAAACAAACGTCAGTGTATCCCACGTACTGCACAGGCCTCTAGTAACTGACTCCTCCCTTTCATTAAGGCTTTCATTCTACACGACCGAGTGACATATGTTTCAAACCGCAAGAGACCCAGTCGTCCATAGTTCTTCCCTCCCCCGTCCTCATAAACGTTGCTTCCGTTTGAATTACCGCTACCGTTTCAAGTCACCGACGTGAAATATCATACAAGCCACAGATCATCTAGTATAGATACATTCACAGTACAAACCACAGATTACTGGTGCGGACAACTCGGCATTGACTTGTTCCACGGATTACATGCCGTTCCCTTTCGCTTCGTTGGCACACAGCACATTACTCTTACGTAGGGTGTGCGACTGTGGTGCTTGCGTAAAACCACGGATCATATCAATAATGACCCTCACTTCATACACCACTTCAATGCACACAGCCTGAGAGCCGCATCGTTATTAATGATTATTTGTGCAAAAGTTGTTGATACCACAGATAACACGTTTGGTAAGAACAGCACTGAAGGTTGTCATGCAAAATGATGGCATATGTGCGGAAGTGAAATGCATGTATATGCGTTACCTTGCAAAATGGGCAAAAGTGAAGCTCGTTGCAAAATTAATTACATGATTTGTAAATATGTTTTGATTGCCCTTCTTGAGTGCTGTTACTGTTTATTTTCCTCCGTATGGTTACATAGTAACATGGGATTCGACAGTAAATAATGTACATAATCAGTATAAAAACTTAAGTATATGCTTAAGTACTAGATTTAAAAGTATGTGTGTTCGCTCTGGTACGAACATAAGTTGGTTGAACAATTTGTTCCAATATATATGAAGCTGGTTCAAAAAATTTATTACTATTAACAATCACTGGTAAACACAAAACAGAAATGTACTTAATTA
>Ga0123354_10004568_pt1 | contig 19637 bp, 8 predicted proteins | sample TergutLab28metaG_2_FD_97872 | JGI IMG/M metagenome (GOLD analysis project Ga0123354, IMG submission 97872) | Labiotermes labralis P4 segment gut microbial communities from Petit-Saut dam, French Guiana - Lab288 P4 | ecosystem: Host-associated > Arthropoda: Insects > Digestive system > Gut ...
AATAAATCTTTTATAAAAATTGTAATAGTCAAATTATATCATAGAGATAACTAAAGACAAACATTACATGTTACAGTATACAGTATGCCAGAGACTGCCTGTACAGTGTAGAAAAAGTGAACTCCTGATGATGAGTTCCCTGAAGCTCGAAACATGTAGAGTAAAGGACGACTAACCGTGAAATAAAGGATAGTCCATAAGCGTCATCTTGTTGGTGTTTATTATTGAACAATTGTAATGATGCACGGAACCATGAATGTAAAATTTTACTAATAGATTTTATGTAACTTGACTGTCAAACACAACCTTTATTTTTCTCGTCTCTTATTCTTATAGTAGAATTTTGTTGTTGTGTATATTTGGATGCTGTGGAAGTATTTGGTACTTTTATCCTGGCACAGTTTGGGATTAAATTGTTTCGAAGATATTTTTGGTTGAAATATATGTTTGACCTAAACTTACCTGGGCAGAAGGGATTAGAGGTCTGATGGGAAAAAAGGGATTACTGGAAGAAGACTGGAATGACAGAGGCAACTGGAGGAAGAAGATAATATAATTGTTAAATGGGCGCAGGAAGAATTGGAAACATTGTGAACCTGCTAATAAATAAATAAATATATTTGCCTTGTGATTTTTTAATCTCTCCCACTCCTGCTGTAGAGAACATGTCTTAGTTCTTAGAATGAATAGGTTACAGGCTGGAACAGAAGCTCCGCAGAGTGAAAGATGGAATGGCGGTTTCTGAGGCCCACCCTGCCACATTTTCAGCGTATGCCTGGGGCTTTTCCCTCGTCAGTGGAGGCTGCAGAGTGCCGAACTGAGGAACGCTTGCCACTATACATCCATTCCTTATATCTTCATGGCATGGTTCTTTCCTAATTAATGAGGAAAGACTTACATATTTTAGCCTTTCTTACGGCATGTACCGGCCATAACATTCTCCTTAATCTTACTGTGGTCTTAACATCAAAATCTGTGCTTCGGATGAAGTTCCAAAAGCTCCCATGAAAGTGGTCAACAAGCTATTTTACGTGCAGAACATGGTCTTTTATACATTAGGGAATGTATGACATGTACCCCACAAGGACAGCCATGGAGAGCATTCAACATTGTGGGTGTCATGGGAGCAAAGTAGGCTAAGACATTCTGTTTAACCAGCTCGGTAGCATTTCGCTCACATTGGCTGTATTTGTGAGGACTGGGAACCTTTGGGGAATTTTTAAACTGCTTTCTGCGAAGTACAGTTCTAGCTAGCATGGATATTTATACCCCCTCTATAAACTTCGTACCACACTCTTATTACATTGCGATACAGAGATATACAAGTAGGATGTCACCAGCTTCATAAGAAATACCACACACTAATGTAATTAATTACATATTAAATGCGAATCATCGTGGAAATAAAGTAATGAGAATTACACTAAGAGAAAGACATTTCCTTTCCGACGTAATCATAATTGTTCTTTTTGTTACACCGTTTATCGACAGTCTGCAGTTTCTCGTAATTTAATTAATAATTTAAGGAGGCCTGCTCTTTAACGTCTCTAATTGCAACGTAGTTACGAAATCGGTTTTATTATTCAAAAATATAAACATGTTGTATTTTTTCCTAAGAGATCGAACTGAACTATGTTCTTCACAGCACTTATCGATGTGATGATAGGAAACAAAACTACGTGCCTTTATAAAAGAATCATATTCTTCCATTTTAATTTTACTTCTGTGAACAGTTTCTATGTATCATTGTCGTTTTCAATGCCTGCCCCTTTCCTGTATTTCTTTCTGCAACACATCAGCTCAACTCGGGGTCAAGATCATACAATTAGACGCACACATACGGCGGGAATCCTCTGAATGAGTCATCAGTTTGTCGTAGAAGCCACTACGAACACAACACTTAACAAACACAACAGACGAGAATCCATTCCCTCAACGGCAATTGAACTTTCGAATCCGGCGTAAAGCGGAATCAGACTTCCGCCTTACGCCGCGCGTTTAGCGCAATCGGTACGATTCCTATATTACAAACCATCTTTTTAGCCCTATTTTGTTTTTAATTCCGATTTGTGAAATTATAAAATATTTAAATTCAATTCCGCTGAAGTTTAAGAAAGGGAAAAAATTCCAATAAACATTTCTTTTGTCAGTCTTATTATATTTCAGTAAGCACCATGAGACTCGGGAACAGCAGTGGCACAGTGGTTAAGGTGCTGTGCTACAAATCGGAAGGTCGCTGGTTCGATCCCAGCTGGTATCATTGGATTTTTCTTTGATATAAAATCCTTCCGATCGCACTATGGCCCTGGGTTCGACTCAGCCTCTAACATGAAACGAGTATCAGGAACATTTCCTGGGAGTAAAGGCGGCCGGTGCGTAAGTCTGACAACCTTACTAACATCCTGTGCCTTTGTCACGAAATCTGGGAACCTTAACTACCTGGAACTCTCTGGGTCTGTTCAGGTCTGTAACGAGACTGCTTTACCTTTTACCATGAGACTCACAACAGAAAAATGGACAATTCGTAATTGTCAGCGTATTCAAATTTCTTAAACGTCTTTGGTAAATAATTACATTTTGCGGGTTTTTAAAAGTACTACTTCAAAGAGAATATTAATTTTTCCTGGCGTAATTCACAATAAATAAAATGGGGAAAAAGTATTCAGTGTCCTTCCATTGAGCCGTGCATTTAAATGACTTCGAGCCGTCATCGCTTCTACTATACTCTACAAATTTGTCTGTTTCTTTCTTATAAAATACTTCTTCCCCTTATAAGTCAACTTGTTCTCAAAATTCCTAACAATAAGGCTCACTAGAACCTTGATGTGAATCAGCCACCAGACCAAGCAAGTTTCCTTTTCGGCTTTAGTATTATTGGCAACTTTCAATTTATATACAAAGTGTTTGAAAAGCAGCAGAGTTTAATTAAAAGATTTACTTTACTTTCCTTCACTACACAAAAGTTTTTGACTCCGTGGAGTATAAACTTGTTCTATAAACACTAAAGGATCAAGACGATCGAGATAAAGATGTTAGAATAATAAGGAATATATAAAACAACAACTATGTTAAATGCCAATTTGAAGTCGACAATTTTAGGGCGGAAAGAAGAGTCAAACACTGTGATCCAATTGTATCAATATTGAGTCCTCTCGTAACCTGTGTACTGAACAGTCACCCAAAGAGGGTGACGATACCAGATGCTATATTAATACAATTGTCCTCCTGAAGATGGGCACAATAGTACTCGAAGCATGTAGAGGAATATAATAAATATACTAAATTAAAGAATTTATGCATCAAGTTGGCAAGAAAAAAAGGCTATCATTATATTAGAATGCACGGTCAACAAAATATAAAAAAAAAATATCAGATCTGTTCGCTTGTTTATCGGAACATAATTTAGAGACTGGACTGGAGTAACTAATGTGGACTTAATATCAACGGTAGAATTCTTACCAAATCTAGGGTCGACTATATTGTGGTATTTTTTTGCCAAATCTAATGGTGAAGTGCAAGAAATGGTGAAGGAACTAACAAACATGAGGACAGTTGCTGGACTACAAATCAAAACGTAGAAGACCACATTAATGATAAATAGCGCTGAAACATGAATCAATCTGAAGGGAGAAGCTGTTGAACATGTCCCTAAATACACATAACCAGGACAATTGATAATATTCCGGGACAATGCGGGAAGAAAATTCAGAACGGTAATTGGTGTGTTTTGGAACAAATTCAACAGTCTAGTGGTTTATATTGGCCCATAAATTCTAAAAACTAGAGACAGAGGAATGCTTTCTGTAGTCCAATGTATTTCTAGTCCTATTATCGGCGCCCAAACGCAGTCGTTCATGGCGCAATTAACCTTCTGAAGCCTAATGTCAACTATAGTTGACGTACCGCACCGCTAACTTCTAAAGTTGCATTTTATATATTTATTCAACAAATATAGGTACTGAATATTTTAAACATGGTATATACTCTCCGTTTTTTTTCTTCAAAATGAGTTTGTTTCATAATTCTAATATATTTGGTTCCTGTAATATTCACATTTTATTTACAGGGTGTGCTAAAATTTAAAAAAATAATTCCAGCGCCAAAAGGTTAAAAAAGGAGCTCCAAGTTTGTCAGCAGGGGATGGAAAGGAAAAATACTGCCAAAAATGGGGGAGAATGGTGTAGATATTCAAGACATTCGTAAAAATGCGACCTCTCTAGGAATAGCTCACCTAGCGATAAAACACGCCAGCTCTTCCTGGTTCCAGCAGGAGACCTTTGCCTTCGTGAGATTCATTATACTGATTTATTATTTATAGGCCAATTGAATTCGGCAAATTTTTGCTGATCCATTATAAATTTACACATACATCATTCCAAATTATTCCGTTAACATTATTTTCCTTAGGCGAGCCCAGGGACGGTTATTCTAGGCGAAGACCATCTTTAAATTTGTAGGGGTTAATATAAACTCAAAATAGGTAATGGCTATATTTGGTTAATTACCCTTAGGTTTTTTTTATATTCCTCTTCTTGAATTTTGAGAAGCAGAGCCAGCCAGACACATGAGGGCGCCCCGGACAAATCAATAATTTTGTTCCTCGGTCTGGCAAATAAACTGGTGCCTTTTATGTTTATGGTTCCGTGCATCGCTGATCTATATTAATAATTTCCCAACGAGATGCAACACTAAGCAGTCTATTTGTTATTTTGCAAGTTCACTCCACATATTTTGGGTGTCAACCACACCCACAATCAGGAATACACAAAACCGTAACTACAAACTCCTGTACTGGTCATATTTTTTGTGCAGCTAACTCCCTCCAACGTGGCCAATGCCACGTGGCCATCTTGGCCACTTTGGAGGAAGGTAGCTGCACAGTACCGGAGGCTGTAGTTACAGTTTTGTGTAATCCTGATGATGGGTGTTGTTGACACCCGAAATATATAGAGTGAATTTGCAGAATAATAAATAGACTGCTTTGTGTTGCATCTCGTTGGACAATTATCAAAACCGATACTATTTAAACTATCTTCGGCATAGGACAGGTCTGACGAGATTTCTGATGGCTTGTGTCCAAATTACGTATATTTTCAAAGAAATTCTTTAGCGTGTGAGAACCTGACTTTACTAGCACCCCGATTATTCCACTGATGTCTGAGCACCCCAAATATTTTGGAGCCCCCGGCAGCTGCACCCCATTACCCGCTCTTAATCCGGCCCTGAGAAAAAGTGACACAGCAATAAGAGAGTGTTTAGTAGTGAATCACAATCAGATGTTTCAGCAGCACATTCCCCCACAAGTTATCTCAACACACTGTTATATTAAGCTTCCTATAAGCGCATGCTTGACCTTCAGTTCACTTAACTTAATTGTATTGTCATTATTGGAGCCATATACGGCATCAGGAATAATCAAATAGCCGCAAGAGGTCAACAAGAAAGATAACTCCACTTTTATTGCTTTACTAATAAGGAAGGCATCGACGAAAAAAAATATATTTTTTACTCGCACGTTTTATAACAACTAACCCAGGGCAACGTAGCAACTTCGACACTCGGCGCATTAACTGCATTGCTCTGTACTGTCATGTTACCGCTTAACCTTTTGACGCCTAATGTCTACTATATTGGTCGTACCGCACCGCTAACCTCTAAAGTTGCATTTTATATATTTATTCAACAAATATAAGTACTGAATATTTTAAACATGGTGTATACTCTCCGTTTTTTATTTCTTCAAAATGCAGTTTGTTTCATAATTCTAACGTATTTGGTTCCTGTATTATTCACATTTTATACACAGAGTGTGCTAAAATTAAAAAAATTATTTCGGCGCCAAAGAGTTAATATACATATGTCTTGGTTTTCAGTTAGGGGGATAAAGTAAATACTCTATGGTCAAGTAATGTCGCTGTAAGTGGCACTGCGGTTTTGCCACCCAAAAATATCGCCTTATTGCATAAATAACACCACTTAATGTTACAATGTGGGCCGGGTAGCTCAGTCGGTATAGCGACTGAGCTACCGGGCTGGAAGGTCCGGGATCGAATCCCGGTGGGGACGAGATTTTCCGCTCGTCCAGACCGGCCCTGTGGCCCCAACCAGCCTCCTGTTAAATGGGTACCTGGTCTTTCCCGGGGTAAAGTGCGGCCGGGGCGTGTTGCTGACCACTCACCCCCTTCTAGTGCTGCGGTCGTGGAAGAGTAGGGCTACACCTCTACCCACCCTCTGGGCCACACCGGGTCCGTAACGGGACAAAAAAATATTATTTTGGAGGTATCAAGTTCTCCTTCTGGTCATAACAAGTTGCATTATATACTGTTAAAAACAGAAAAATTTGGGTTTTAAAAAGTTTGGTTGGGTTTATGTTGTTGTTTGTGGGTGTAACAAAAATAAATTACCATAGCTGAAGGTAAAAGCTGTCATAATATTATACAAACAGTTGCGTTTTCGATAAAACAGCTGTTCATATATTTACCTACCTGCTAAATGTAGGAGGCTTATTCAGACAGTAAGTACCATTTCGCTGTAAAAAAATCGATTAAGATTTAGTATAAAATTTTATTGTTATCAGATTCTACCTTTTTCAAACTATTTTTCCACATATTCGCCGCCATTATTGATGCACTTATCGTAGCGGGGCACAATTTTGTACACCCTCCTCATAGAATGCAGCCGCCTGCGATGTTAGCCACTACTGACTATGTCATAGAGTAGAGTCCTTGAAGTCTGAGGAAAGTGCGGGGACAGAAAAGATATTGTGAAACGTCTGTCGTCACACACTCTTTCGTTGACCTTACGCACCATATCATCATTCATCGAAGATGGACGCCCACTTCGCGCCTCATCGTGCACATTCTCTCGTCCCTCATTGAGCATCCGAACCCATTTCCTAACCATGCCATCACTCATCGCATTGTCACCATACACTTGACTGATATGGTGATGAATCTCACTTGGTAGCACATTCCTAGCGTTCAAAAAACGAATTACAGACCTATTTCACAGTCGGCGGCCCCTTCAATTGTCTTAAAAATGTTTAACGCAAGGAACAAACATAAACATAACACGAATTTCACGAAATGGCGTCTGTGGCTTCTCAATTGATAGAGGAAGTCACTGCACATGCGCAAAGTAACAGGCTTGAGGATGCGCGAGAGATATGCGCAGACGGTACATACTTTCCGAATAACCTACGTATAATGAAAGGTAATACATGTGATATCTGATATTGTTGTGACCATAGGCAGAACTAGAGACAGAATATAATTCGACTTTTTTATGACCATAGAGAGAACCTAAGACAGAACATATTTCGACATTTTAATGAAAATAGGGAGAAACTGAGGAAGTATATAATCCGAAATTTTTATGACTATTGGGAGAACTTGATATGTCCATTATAACATTAACTGGTTTTACTTACACAATATGGCAATCTGTTGTAATTTATCAGTATTCTTGTGAAGGTTCACCAGACGATGGTCGCAACAGCGACTGAAACATGTACGTAATAAAGAATATATGATAAACATATTTAACCTGTGTGCATATGTTGGTCTACTACATAAATTTAGGTACTCCTTGAATGTACGGATATGAAATATAGTGCGTTTATATTCAGAAATAAGCTGTCCGTGAAGAATATCTGGCCCTGAAGATAGAAGCACTATAATCAGTCGAAACGTCGAAAAATATTCGCTCGATGACAATGTCATGTTCCAGAATGTGCGCTTCCTTAGCAACACAGCTATGAGTGCACCACATCTCGCAGGGAGACTCCCGACCACATAAGTGAATATTAGCTTATCAAACAATACTCAACTGCAAGGAATTAGTATCACCATCATCATCATCATCATCATCATCATCATCATATATCTTTCATGGAGTTGGGCCACTTGTTGACCCGTTCCGGTCTCACGTATCCAGAAGTTTCTTCAAAAGTCTACCATGATAAGTATATAGTAGATTAGTGTAAGTAGTGATGCGTCATACTATAGCCTATCCTACCCAACAGTCATCCTCACCTTCTCGTAGTATACCCTGTTCTCACAAACGAGGAAATGACAACGGAGTCACAGCGGTATAACTGTTTCACCAGGAATGGAGGAAATGCCATCCCTAAACATGCCGGTCCAGAGGCTAAAAGTAGCAATCCTACCACTGGACTTACCCTGCTCTGGGCCAGTAACCCATTCAGGGGAAATTTTAACCACTGGCAAGTCTCACGGAAAGAAGCCAGACAAAAGGAATTAGTAAAAACTTTTAAACCCTTTCTAATGATGTTTAATTTTATATATATAAATATATATACACATACTCACACACACACGCGCGCGTGTAAGATAATCTCGAATACGTACATGGGCTGTATACCTGTAGCACAACCTAGTCAATAAATCTGTGAGCAGAGAGTGCGCCATATCCATCCCACAGAACATCGACCCCGCTCGATCGAGTTTGCCTGTATGACAGAGTTGGCTTTACTTTCAAAGAACAAAGTTTTCAGTGGCGATGTAATTATTGTAGAAACAACTGCAGCTGTGGTGCTGAGAGAAGATGATGTGGAAACTTAACTAATACACAGACGCAATAGATGAGAACAACAGAACAAAGGAAGGATAAAAGAGGGGAAGGCAAACCGGTCGTCTAGACATTCATATTGCTTTGGCAGACAATGCACTGACATACACTAACCGACCCTAGAAGCTAGTGATAATTCCCTCTCTCTTGTATGAATCTCCCATGTGGTGTCTCTAGGGTAAAATGTCTGTATTTTCTGTGCTGAGTGTACGAAGTATCGGACTGCCCATCAGTTTATAATTACGTTCTTTGTCAAGGAACGTAATTCAGCCTAAAAATACTTTTAAAAATATAAATATTTTGGGTTGGAAAAACCTTAATCGCTTTTCGTAATTTCACCTTTTTTTTTAAACAGAGAACAAGAAAGAAAATTTGATCAAAAAACTTTCTATTACAAAAAAGTATAGGAAAACTGCAGAAATATAACGGAAGATCCCATTTTCGAAATTCCATGTAAAATATATACAGAGTGATTAGAGTAAACAAGCGGTATTTCTTCATAGCATTTTACTAGCATATGTGCAATCCGTAATGGGAGTGTCACTTTATCATGTTCTCAGACAAAACCCCAACTAAAATTACTTCAGCGTACGTAGAACTGTAAATTACAGGCAAGAGTGCAACTTCCAAAATCATAAGTTTCGAGCACAACTCATAAGCTTATTTCCTACTGCTAAATTATTATTATTATTATTATACGATACCTATGTCTCCTGTCACAGGCATTTCTTCCTGGTACTTCTCTTGGACCAGCGGTGATCCCCACCGCTCAGGCTGTAAGCTTCACATTGCAGTACTTTCCGTATTATGTGTGATGTTCCAAGTATAGCTGCCTTTTGTAGTGAATCTATCGAATGTTTTCCTGGTATAGTTTCCAAATTTTTCTTTAAGCTTCTCGTTACTATTCCACTGGCTCAAATTATTACTGGTACAATCGTACATTTGAGGTTCCACATTCGTTGTATCTCTATACACAAACTCTTGTATTTTAACTTCTTTTCCGCTTCCTTTTACACAACATTTCTGTCTACGGGTATTGCCACATCTATCTGTGTGCATGTTTTCTCTTTTTTGTTTTTAATTATTATATCTGGCCTATTTGCTGTAACTTCTCTGTCTGTATGTACTGCTTGATTCCACAACACTGTAATATCTCCCTCTTCAAACAATGGCTTGGTATGAAGAGGGAGATGTCACAGTGTTGTGGAATCTATTACTATAATTATTATTATTATTTTATGTTAGGGGAGGAATATTAAATCTGTAAGATACAATTTGAAGACTTGCCTATTCATCGAGCAAATATTTATTCACTTCAAAACAGAATTTCACGCTCATATGTGTTGTGTTAACCAATTCATGACCTACTCTAATACAAAATATCATATGCCCAGCTACGGTGGACCATTAATTATCACCGTCAGATCGAGGCTGTCCCGTAATTTGCCAAGCATGAATATTGGCTAGGAGGGGACGGGTAGTCAACTCTAGTTCCTTTCGCTTTAACCCAAGCAAACAGACCGAAAGCTAAAGGCAATTTCGCACGGAGCCAGTACCTTTACTTGATTCTCTAGCAAAGTATTACTTAAATGGTACGTGTCTTTCAGTACTTTCAACGTTACTGCATTGCACAAAAATGTCATTACTATTATTATTATTGTTACTATTAATATATAAACATGGTATATGGCACGAATGGAAGACAAGAGAGATGCATACAGGGTTTGGTGTGGAAACCATTGGGAAAGTGTCCACTTATCAGATCTCGGCGTAGGTTGAGAGATAATATTTGAATGAATCTTCAAGAAGTGGGAGGAAATGCCTGAACTGGATTAATCTGAGTTAGGATAGGGACAGGTTGCGGGCTGTTGTGAAGACGGTAATGAACTTACGGGTTCCTTTAAATGAGGAGCAATGCTTGACTAGAAGAGGACCTGTTAGCCTCTCAGGAAGTACTCTGCTCCATGGTTGGTTAGTTATTTAGTCAGTTAGTTAATTTGTTAGTTTGTTAGGGGTATCACTTGCAAGCACATGATATTTCTATCATATTTTGTGAAAACACTTCAAATTTTTCAAAATATATCAGCCTACATTTTTTCAGGTACGTAATACATGTACAGCTTCGTTACATTCAGTATTTGTCTACTGGGTCCTTTATGTAAATTACAGCCAGCGAGAGAAAGAGAGAGAAAGTTTATATTTAACGATGCTGTGTACCGCTCAGTCCATACATCTTGGGTGGTAGATAAATAAAATAAAAATATGGAGCATTAGTGGAATTATGCTGACAAACGACAACTGTAATAATCAGTGAAGAACCGGTCTCAATGCCTCTTCGTCCACCACAAATCCCACATGTAGTAACTTGGGAAAAACCCAAGCCTCTGTTGTGACATTATAGGTTATAACAATGGAAATGCTTTTGTTCACACGTATGTTTTGCACAATATAATGGTAGCCAAGCAGGTGATAAAATTTTGAAAATTTCAGGGACTATACCGGTCCTGCTGGTAAGTAATAAGCCCTGAGAATTCAAGGCTCAGGGTTCAACAGTCTCTTCCTGCTACATTATGCTGTGTCTGTTCAACCGACACAAGATGAAATGACAGTGTAACGTCATATTGACGTCACATCATGGATAAGCTATCAGTAGCGCGCCACGAAAGTGTCAGTGACTTGTATAACATGCGCGCGCGTGTGGTGACAGAGCGCCATGTTACTGCTAACAGAGCAAAAGCGACTGCTGATTTTTTAATTTGTGGGCCTATCCAAGACCTTAAATTTCCTTTCTCTAACAAACTGAGATTCTGAAGGATAATATTTTTAATTTGAATCATGTACACATTCACATTTCTAACCTCCCTCTCACGAAATAAGTTCACGGTAGCAGATTTAACAAAACTAATTAAATAATTAAGTCTATGGAGTAGATGGCTTCTTGAGGTACCAGTAATTTTACAAATACCAAAGAACATTCCAACCTTTTAAGGAACCGGGAGGTCTTTTACCATGTTCATAGTAGTCCGTTATTCTTTACTTTCATAAGCCGTATCAGTCCATTCTGTGCTCCCTCCTACTTCTTCAATAACTAGTTCAATATTATCTTCCCGTCTAAACTCAGGTCTTCCAGATTACTCCTTCTAATCCTGTATGCACCTGTCTTACCTTATACGGGGTTCTACATAATGTACGAAAAAGGAGCATAAGGATCTATTAAATAGTATATTAAAATATTCTTTACATTTTTTCAAAACTCAATAACAATAATAATAAAAATACTTTGGGATTGAGGAAAGTGAAGCTATAGGATTTCAACAACAACAAGTAAAAAAAATGAAATTAGTGATTAAGGATGATACTAAAATCCGAGTTATATGCTAAGAATATATTTTTAAAAATTGGAATATTAACAATCTCAGGATTAAGAGCCATTTTAGTAAAATTAATTGGAGGTTAGAATTTATGAGAAAAATTGACAAGAAAACTAGAAGGATCCGGCAATATTCGAATATGCACCATCCAGAAGCTTGCACAAATCGGTTATACTTTTAAAAAAAGAGAGATTAATGGGGAACAACGTTGTTACAAATACCAGCGACGTATAAAGCAATAATAATCAATATTGCAGAGTATCTGAACACAAAATATAAAGAGAAACACTTTGTAATATTATTCAAAAGCGTGAAAATAATCAACGAAACACAAACTTAACAACACAACAGAAATTTTAAAATAATTAAAACTAAAAATAAAGAATCATATTCAAAAAGGCATACACTATACAAAGAGAGACATGATCAGGTACCGATATCAGTAAATACAAGTCACGAAGGTAAGGTAAACATATTGAGGAATCAAAAGTGAAAACTGAAAGAAACAATCCTAACAATAAAACGGAGTCCTATAATAAACCCAACTAGATGCACTAATTTCTCAAATTTATTTTTGGAATAAAATTCTACGTGTTTCGGACAGTTCCTCTGTCCATCATCAGGAGTTTCTCACTGTACACACAGCAGTGGTATATGTCATACAGTTTGGCTGACAGCTTGTGAGCAGGATCAGGAAGGAACTGGCAGTTCCATGCTGATCCTGCTCGCAAGCTGTATGACAGATATCATTGCTGTGTGTACAGTGAATAACTCCTGATGATGGACAGAGGAACTGTCCGAAACATACAGTGTTTTGCTCCAAAAGTAAATTTGAGAAATAAGTGTATGTAGTTGGTTTTGTTGTAAGAATTTGTCACGATGCACGATCACCTGAACTTCAAAAAAAAAATAATAAACCGGATATCATAATCCGTGATAACGAAAAAAGAATACATCAGTCAACAGACATTGCAAATTTAGGAGATGGAAAACTGATATAAAAAAAAGGCCGATAGTTTCTGAAGTATAAATTAAACACAGCGGGGACACAGCTTATGTGGAATGTAAAAACAAAAGTGATACCAGTAAAAATAGAGGCAAGTGGAACGATGTCATAGTCATTCAAATAGAGGCAAGTGCAACGATGTCATAGTCATTCAAAAACTACTTGACCAACATATCGAACGAGCACGAAATCAGGGAACTAGAGAAAACAATCACATTGCGCACTGCGCACATACTTCGGGAAGTGCTAGTGTGAAAGCACAAAACTTTCGTCATGTACGAGTAAAACAGCGTTAAATACACCGTTTCTGTAAACAAAGAATATTTGCTTTCACTGTTGCACCGTGCATATTGATTCAATTCACTTTATTTTTACCAACTTATGCACTTGTATATCAGTTAATATTAATGCTGATACACGTAATATGATATCCAGCTCCATCACATATGAAATAAGACATGCTTCCAGCATACCTCAACATTAATATCAGATAACAAGTAACTTTGGTAGGCACAGGAGACTACCTGAAGATGGTTTTATAAAATAACCGAAACATGTCGGAGTTTTAAATAATTTTATAGTTTATCTTTTAATATTTTAATGTATCAGCATTAATATTAACTGATATACAAGTACATAAGTTGGTAAAAATAAAGTGAAAGAATATTTGCTACATTAAATACCTAAGAGACATGGTTTATTTCAGGTACGTATTTATAAATATCCTGCATAAAGGTGAAAATATGTAATAATGATGACTGCCTCTTTTAGAACACCAATAGTAGCTAAAAAAAATATGTTATTACAGCATGCTGGGTTTACTGCTTTTCTTCTCGGGCTTCAGAATGTTTCATCGTCCTTCTTACAACATTTCCTCTCCTCTTCTGGAATTCGTTTTCATGTACACTGTTGACAATACGACAGTTTCTGACATTATGACCTTCTGGAATGTGACGAGATACTTTTGCTTACTGAAGTACTTATTTTTTGGGTTAACACAGCTGTAATTTACAGTAACACAGTCTGCAACGTCATAAGACTGAATGCTTGTGAAAAACCAATTGGAATAAACAAGAAAGATATCACGGAGTGATTTAAGTGGCCATCCCAGAATTAGGCTAAAGATTTTGAGAGAAACGAAAAAAAATCAAGAAATATGAATGTAATTGCTGAGATTTTAATTGGGCTCCTAGCTAACATAAGTCTGGCACGTTAATCTTACAGAAAATTTGCTCAGTTTAAATTCGCAAGGTAGCAAAACCATGGAAAGGAATTATTTCATTCTTAAACTTCGAGACAACACATTCGTCCGTTTAGGCCTACCTGTCCACAAATCTTCACGGCATTGGAAGGCCGTATTTTGTAATATTCGCAGCACTGAGGACCCAATGTATTGACTCTGCTCTAGTTTGTTGTCACTGATTGTTCTCAGCATATTAGAATAAACAATTCTATTTACAGTTCCCTTATCTAATAACTACAACGCCAAATTCCCTTCTCGCTCATTCGCTTTACGTGTGCACCCAGGGACCATACTGGAACACCGTCCACAGTAACAAATCCCCACCCTCACTGCTGAGTACTGAACCGCAAAACAGATTAACGACTACAACTGGTTTTGAACACGTGGCCATCACAGACAATTACGTGGTATGTACACAGAATTTCGTAGACAGCGAAATGATTTTGTGCCCTGAGAGAAGGGACATGAAACAATGCACAAGTTTCATGTTAATCATGTTCCATTCTCGAACTGCATAAACCCTGAAGTTGGAGGCAACAAATTCTCCGAAAAGTCTGTGCCGGTATGTTGTCCTTTTTGCTAGCTAACAATTGTAAATATGTGTGATGTATGTTAAAATTTAACAACTAAAATAATTTATAATTCGATATTAATACGATAAAAAATAATGTTCAATAGCAGAATACAATTAAAATCCGGAAGAGGCATTTCAGTGCCAAGTACTGTTCGACAGGCTGCCTGAAAAGAGGTAAGTTTTATCGGAGAAGGTCGACATTCCAATAACAACTTAGGGAACATAATACCGATTGAAACGCTGTTGTTAATCTCTGATATTTTTTAAGTTTTCTCTTGTTTTTTTTTTTCTTGAAATGAAACAACATCGAGCCGACGAACATTACGGTAAACTTTGACGCGTCAGAACTAATTAAGTATTGAAATGTGAGAACCAAAGAAGAAACAAGTGTTCGTGTGTGCTCTCGTACTACCAAAACGAGATTTTGACGTTCCTTTTCTTAGACAGACAGATAAGCGATCTATTTGACGATGATATCAATTGATAAGGATACGTAGCGTCGAACTGGGTGAAAGAAAAGTGCAGAACTGGTGGAATGATACTGCCAGGCGTGACAGAAGAACTCAATGATAGACTTTTTGTGTGCCACTTTGTTCAAAACAGATCCCACGTTGAATAATCTAGTGTTGACCCCGAGCCTTCACAGTGACATTCTGGTGACTAACAGTTTCTTACGGACCGACCAGCATAACGCAGCCATAGAGCTTCTAGCTAGGAGCTGGTTAGGGTCGGGGTCCGAACACCTGTGAGGGCGACATTTCTGGCCATATCCAGACCGGAAACGAGGCGCACCCAGCTTTCGGGACAATGGGTAGCGGCTTCTTTCCAAGGGGTAAAACGGCCGGGGCGTTGCGTTCACCACCCATCTCCGTCTAGAGCCGAGGTTTAGAATGTGTAGGGCTAAACCTCTACGTCCCTTCTGCGCGTGCTGGATATATTACAGGGTAGCCTTTTTTCTTAAGGTAAGCCGGAATAACGCAGTCAGCATAGCGACTGGCTACTGGCTGTACGTTCGGGGGATCTTATGCCGACAGGGGCGAGATTTTCCGCATCCGTCCAGGCCGGCCCTGGCGATCAGCCTCCCTAATGTAAAACGGGTATCGGGACTCTTTCTGGAGGTTTAAGCGACCCTTTCTTTTCCCATCCACCCCATCTAGTGCCGAGGTTAAAGAAACAGTGGAGCTAAACCTGTACTCCAATTATGGGCCTCCATCGCTTGTTCTAGGGTGGAATTCATCGTTTTGTTTCTTACGGAAAAGTTCCCTACCAGGATACCGACACATATATTCGCAGCCACGTACTGTACCCTAAATAAAGCGACACAAATATGCCAGTCTCCTTTTTAGTATACCGCAGTTCGGCTTCTTGCTGACGGGCGAGCGGCCCTAAAGTAAGATACAACTTTATCAAACGTGTCAATTTCGTTCAGAATTGGTTCATATGAAAGTACGTAGATTTCTGCGCTGAGTCCTACCCTCTTGCTCATTCATTTCCCAGCTTCTAGGGTAGCAAAGCTGACCATCCAATTATAACTCGGCTTTATATCAAAGTAAATAAAGTCTGATTTAAAACTAAATTAGGGTGAAATCTTTTATTTATGCCGCCAAAGTAATCATGTACCTAATTCCAACGATCAGAGTCCGTATCAGATATCCGTACCGCTAGTCTGTTACAACAACCCGATGCTTAAATCTCTCGTTCTGAAGCCCGCAACTACAACCCTTATCAAGCTAGATGAGTATGGCTGTCATCTTGTTTCTACAAGCCATATTTAAATACCCATCACTCGACACCTAGTTCTTGAATTCTTCGTTGTCTATGATGTTTGCTGATTAATCAGCAAATACCAAACTTTGCGTCCATAGCTCATCTTACCAGTACTTGTTAAATAAATTTATCCCACTATTTTTATTACAGTAATATCTGTTGAGGATTCTTATAATTAAGTCCTGGACTTCGAAACTAGTAGTTTTTAAGCGCCTTTACCACATAATGACAAACGACTATTACCTTCGTCATGTCTGTCCATCCGTGTCCATCTGCATAGACAACTCGGTTTGCACTGGAAGAATTTTCAAGATACTTGATATTTCGGGGTTTTTCGAAAATCAATCAAGGAAATTCAAGGTTTCTAAAATTCTGACATGAGTAACGAGTACTTTACATGAACACTTTGTATCTATATATATTTAAGGTAATATCTCCTTGAATTTTTCCTAGAATGAGAAAAGTTTCAGACAAAAGTTATAGAGGAAAGCAAAACACATATTATGTTCAACAATCTTTTTTTAGAAAATTGCACCTTTTATGAGATAGTGTGGAAAACTATTTTAGAGCCAGACAGGCCATAGATGGCAATATAATAAAACGCTTCGCATGCAGGATAACTACGACTACATATACAAACTCCGAATATGTAATATTTATTGCTTTTCCACGGGTAGAACTTTACGCGATTACGCCTGAATATTTCTTGTTTACGTACATTGTGTCCCTTTGAATGTAATGGCCCAGCTACGTTCTGCCTCTGTTATGCATAAGAATATGTTAAACAGTAGAATATCAGGCGATATAAAGGGTGTCGCAGAGACGCCTGACATTTTTGGCCCCCACATTATTATGAAATGTGTCAGTAGCCCTGCGCCACCTAGTATTAATTTACTAAATCGGTATACAAGGATCGCGACTGAACTGACGGTGGTTTTGTATGTTGTTTGTGTATTAGCGTGTCACATAATATTCCACTACTGTCTGTGGTTACACGTATATCTGTGAATATGAAAGTCGAACATTAAGATCCGGCCGCTTTACCCCCAGGCAAGTGCGGCCATACTTACTATCAAGAGGCTGGGAGGGTCCCAGTGGATGGGTATGTAGTAGCCAAAAAATCACCAACCAAACAAACAACCAAAGAGCTAACTGAGGGCAGACTTGCGCGAAAGCGCACGTCGACGTCCCTCCATCACTTTAGCCATTCCTGCGTTACCGTATCGCTGGGCTCAATAAGCGACACCTTAAACTATAATAGGGATTGCGTTTACGCTAGCGATTTCCCGTCGCGGTTGAAGACCCCGACGTCGGAAAACTGAGGACCTCTTCTCAAGAGGCAATAGGCCTTATGACGGGGCATAACTTTGGCTGGAAGGCTTTTTGGGATTCGAACTCCGAATGGTCATGTTACAAGTTAAAGGTAGACTAAGTCGCAGTTAAATTTAGCCGCCATGCGTGGGAGGAGTGCGGACCGTGCCCCGCTTAGCGTGTTGTACCCTGGAATTTGCCTTACAACGGAAGAATAAAGGACGGAAACCCACTCAGTTAGGTTAATCGAAAAGTGCCAGTTGGGCGCGGTTCAATGTGTCGTCATGGCCGCCTGTGCGGATAGCCAGGAAAAGTTGTCGATCCCGATCTCCCTGCTTTAAGGGACCCGGGTCAACACTCGGTCAGCGTAAATATCTGTGGAGCTGAGAAGACAAAATCACTTTCCCCACCTGCGTTTGAAAGCCGGACCGTCCAGACCGTAACGAGTCGCTCCGCCACCCCCTCCCCCTCCCCCCGCCAATCTATAAAGAATGACCACATTTTCATAAACAAATGTTGTTATTTTAACGAATGAAACTAAGAAATGGCTGCAAGTAGAATCAAGGGTGTCGTATATTCCAGCAGATATTACAATTTATATATATATATATATATATATATGCATCTTATATATACAATTTTCTTTTTCCTGTAGAATTGCAGCCCATCGCGGGCCATGGCCTTTTGATTCTTGAAGTGGAGTGTTAGAAAATGCAACAGATGAAAGAAGTTGAGCAACTGGCTGAAATTTTGCTTCGAGGCGGGAGCTATATTATGACGGAATTTTGATAAGGATAACAGGGATGATTTTAGACCGAAAATCTGAAGTCAGTTTTGGATGTGCTACAGGACTACGTGAAAATCAGGCAATGCCACATGCTCAGCACATGTTTTGGGACTGCAGAAAACTATAGAAAACTGTAATTGATTTGACCAGTCGCAGATACTTCCGGTTGCATACTGACTTCTAACTAGCAGCCCGGCTTTCAAATAGGCGAAATGTAGACAGTATCTACAAATAGAGTTGCACTATTTGAAAAAAAAACACCTAACTCAATGTGTTTTTAGACGCTTTCACAAAACTGCGAAAGGCGACTATCGGCTTGTCATGTATGTCCGTCCGTCCGTCCGTCCGCAAGTAATATCTCGGCTCACACTGAACGAACTTTCATTAAAATTGGAATTTGAGCACTTTTTTTCGAAAATCTATCGCGAATCTTCAAGTTTCATTAAAATCTGAATGGATTAAAAGGTAATGTTAATAAAAATCCAACCAGATGCAACAGTATGCAGATATTTATTTACTGCAAAGTCACTCTACATGTTTCGGGTGTCACAGCACCCATCAGCACTGCAGTCCCGATCAGGCCACTTTGGAGGGAAGTAGCTGTACCCATAGTATGACCTGTACCAGAGGTTGGCGCCGGAATTATTATTTTTTTTTATTTTAGCACACTCTGTATATAAAATGTGAATAATACAAGAACCAAATATGTTAGAATTATGAAACAAACTGCGTTTTGAAGAGAAAAAATCGTACCATGTTTAAAATATTCGGTCCCTATATTTGTTGAATAAATATATAAAATGCAACTTTGGAGGTCAGCGGTGCGGTACGTCAACTATAGTTGACGTTAGGCTTCTGAAGGTTAAAGTTTTTAGTACTCCTGATGATGGGTGCTGTGACACCCGAAACATGTAGAGTGACTTTGCAGTAAATAAATATCTGCATACTGTTGCATCTGGTTGGATTTTTATTAACACTGAATTACGATG
>Ga0123354_10004569_pt1 | contig 19636 bp, 17 predicted proteins | sample TergutLab28metaG_2_FD_97872 | JGI IMG/M metagenome (GOLD analysis project Ga0123354, IMG submission 97872) | Labiotermes labralis P4 segment gut microbial communities from Petit-Saut dam, French Guiana - Lab288 P4 | ecosystem: Host-associated > Arthropoda: Insects > Digestive system > Gut ...
AAATGGCACCAATTCTGTTGAAAAAGAGGTTAAGGAAAGGCTATCTCTCGGTATAAAGGCATACTATGCAAATATACAGCTATTCAGAAGAAGATTAGTCACTAAAGGTTCGAAATTAAAATTATATAGAACAGTAATAAGACCAATAGTGACCTATGTATCAGAAAAATGCGTGCTGAAAGAAAATATAATTCTGAAAGTGCTAGTCTTTGAGAGGAAAATCTTAAGAGGAATATTAGAGCCTACGAAAGAAAATCAAACATGGAGGATTAAAAACAATGAAGAATTGGACAAACTGATAAAGCACGGAATTATAGTCAACTACATCAAAGCACAGAGACTATGCTGGTTCGAACACATACAAAAAATGCTTGAAGCCAGGGCACATAAGGAGGTATTTAAATGGAATCCCTTAACCAGGAGACCAAGAGGAAGAACCAAATATAGATGGGAGGACAACATCATATAGGACTTTGGTCAAATGAAGATAAAAAATTGGTTAACCTGTGTCCAGGATAGAGCAAAGTGGAAGGATGTCGTTGAGAAGGCCAAAACCTCCAATTAAAGGAGGTTCAGCGCCGGAAGTAGAAGAAGAAGAAGAAGAAGAAGAAGAAGAAGAAGAAGAAGAAAGAAGAAAGAAGAAGAAGAAGAAAGAAGGAGAAGATTTTAATGCAATATTGCGCGTTCTTATCAAGAGTGTTCGAAGATTTGCGAAAAACTTTATGTAATATTTTCGTTACGTCTGTCTGTCTGACAGCATGATCCCATTCAGCTTCCACAGGACGGATTGTTGTGAAATTGTATATTGTGGAATTCTGTCAAACACATTGAAGTGTTTGCGTGAATTCAGGCATCCGCCGCCTTGTAAATGAGATTTTCGCTCTTCTGAGATGCTACACCGTAGACTAGTAATTGGTTACCGAAGTTTCGTGTCAACATAGCAGTCCAATCTTAAGGATCCAACAGTACATTCGTCTTCGTGTGCTTGACCCTAGAAAATGGGACCGACAAATTGCCCTGAAATTTCGGTAACCAATTAACATTCTTGGCTGCATAACATCCCAGAAGAGCGACGATCATATTCAACTCTGGTTATAATTGTACGAGTATAATAAAGATTTCACACGTACTTTTGCTATGATATCACGGTGTTTGCAATTACATAAAGTACAGGTGACGGTCTTAATAGAATATAGCCCCACACATACCACGTATGCGATCTGTATGCTAGGGAGCTAAAATATTCCACACGGAAGAGCAGACAGACAGAAGGACGGACAAACAAAGTGGCACGAAGAGGCTAATAGTCGCGGTTCGCTAATCTTTTGCAAAGGCACCTAGTACGAGGAAAATTCATTATCATATACGAACAACCCACAATTGGTCCTGTACCGAACCACATTCTCTCAGTCCAATACCACACACCTTATTTATTTAATAAGGTTCGTACTTCACTCTGTATTGTGCATTTTTTGCCGCAATGAAATTTTAACAAATAAAGCGATCACGTCGCACGCTACAATAGACTTACAGCTGCTTGTAACTTGTATCTACATTCTATGCGTGTGAAGCACGGTATTATGAATTTGGAACAAGCAAGTTTACTCCAAAATGTGTTATTCATTGTTAGTAATGAGTCGTTAATTAATACGGGGGGATATTGTTGCAGATCAACCTAAACAATTTCTTGTATTTGTGGACCGTGTCCTTAAAGTAACCAATGTTACGTTCAGTATGATATATAAACTAAGTACCACAAGTTATTTTCTGCTCAATTAAATGCTAGTAAATAAACCTCTTATTGTTACGGAACCCAAACGAACATACTACCTTCACAAAAGCTTTGTACGGACCCTACACTGAATGTGCTGCAAATCAGTCGACATATTAACACTATTTTAAAAGGAGACATCCCTTTGTGATTTTAATATTCAAAATAAAACAGTTTTATAATTCGGGCGAAACACAACAATAGCTTACAATCATCAGCACCCTATTGTAGCCTAGGGTGCTGATGATTTTATGCTGCTTCTGTGTTTCGACGAAATATTAAAACCATTTTATTTTGAATATTAACATTATACTTATCTAAGACTAATTTTAATATTATCCTCAGACTTACGTCAAATTCGCTAAAGTTGTCTTTTACCCACAAATCTTCCAACCAAGGTTTTGTATGCTTCAACTTTTCCATTCATCCGTGCTACATAATATATCCTGCTCAATGCATTCAAACGATCTAACGCACGTTACGAAATCACTTTATAGGGATGGTGCCCAAAATTTTAGGTTTGTTACAGATATTGCTCGTCCCACCCTTGAGCTAATAAATTAACGTGGCACCCGACCTGTCTTAGTGGTGCTGCTGATGGCGCAAGATTGTGCGGGCTGCTCCCATTTGTCCGGGGGCTGCTGTCCGAGCGTCAGAACTATTCACACTACACTTCTTCCCTCAATCAACGCGAAAACGAGGTGTGCTGACGATACAAACAAGCACATGCTCGCACAATCAATACTCAGAATGTTCCTGCAAGCCCTTCCTTCTACCACCAAGTTTCAAAAGGATGAAGCAGCGTTACAAATTTCTGTACGTATCTCAGTAATAATGCTGGATGTATATCCCATATTATTTAAGAAGAATCGGCTTTCGAGTACATTTTCTGGTTCCTTCACCGGGGTGGCAGCCCCGTACAGTGTGGTAGGGTGCCACAGGACAGTCTGGTAGAGGTTCCTCCGTGCCCCTTCGCCTACGCCCCGGGACGGGTCCGCGCAATTGTGGTCTAAATCGAAAAGTTGGGAATGTGTTTAAGGGTGGTGCATCAGTCATATCCCATATTATTAAAAAGGATTGGCCGCCGAACAGTTTGGTAAGGTGCCGCCGTAGCCTGGTACAGGTTCCTCCGTTCCCTCCTACGCCAAATGTTTGGAAAAGTTTCTGTATCAGGGTGCCAGTTTCCGTGCAGACTGGTAGAGGTGTGGGTTCAGTGCAAGACAGACCTAAATGCGTCGCGCGCACTGCTCGTCCTTGAGCACAATATTATTAAAAAGGATAGGTTATAAGAGTGTGCCCCCCGTGGAGTCTGGTAGCGTGGCTTCCTTGCAGACTGGTAGATATGTCATTTGAGTGCCAAAGAGCCCTAAATGTGTCGCGCAATCCTCGTTCTTGAGCAAAATATTATAAAGGCAGGCCCCCTTACAGTATGGTATTTTGGTTTCTCTGTACCCACCCTTACGCCGATCCCAGCGTGGAGTGCAAGAATGGTGTAAATGTGGCCCTGCACAACTATTTCTAGAGCATAATAATAATATTAAAAAAGGGATCGGCAGCCGACTTCCCTGTGGGCCCATGGGCGTAAGTGTGGCCTCGTTCTTGAGCATGATAATAATATTAAAAGAATCGGGCGTTTGAACATTTATTACTTGAGGAGGGAAAAAATCAGCAGGTTGCGGCAACCGCTGTTATTTTGCAGGCGGACGCGAAGTTTGGAACTAAGAAACCTACAATGTGGTGGGCGTGCCACTGTGTTGATTGGTAGGGGGTCGGGCCTCAACACGTGATTTGGAGAAGGCTCCCCCGCGTGCTTTTATGAAGCAAAGTTTAATTTGACATCGTTAGAATCAAATTTGAGTGCACGATAATTTCCAAATTTGGCGTGATAGACCGTATGAAAATAATTTCGCACCCGCTTAGGTATATGTATGTTAAGAGTCGCAAGGCAAGTGTGTTGGTCACCCCTGTGGCAGTCCATGAGCAATGTAATGCATCGTTGTTCTGGGAAAAAACAGTAGCCAGTCACGCGCAGAGTCAGAATAGTAATTAAGCACGTTCACCTTGTTACTTATCTAACTGTATTTAAACACGTATACGAGCGTGCCTCTTTCTGCAATATCAGCAAGACTGGGCAAACTGTCGGTAGGACGGTGATGTCACCAACTGACGCAGCCATCTACTTTTGAAGCCACTGACGTAACATAGACCAAATCAGGGTCTTATGATATATCGAATGACGGAAGGAGGAGGTCTGTATAAAACGTAACCCCACCCTATCATAGCATTGTTGTGTTGGGCGCTTGCGTGTGTACTTCGCGAAGATGCTACATCCCCACCATAGCATTGTGAAGCTGCTAGTGGTGGACGTTTGTGTGAAAGAAGCTGCTACTGTGTAGACAGGAGGTGGGTGAAGTTTGTACATGATAACTAAATGCAGTGAGTTTTTTGAAAGTTCAACGCACATGTTCCAGCATGATCGTCACGAATACACTCGTGCAACATCGCTTACGTTTCCATACATAGCTGTTGTTTTTGAAGTACCTCTGCTTAGATTGGCCGAATGCATGGGGCAGAGGAAAAATCGTATGGTTCAATGACCCGCCGTTGTAATCGTACATACCGAGAGTTAAAGTACACGTAAGAGGAAACCGTATCGATTACCACTGAAGCCGAAGATAAAATATATCGAATTACATTCTTCATCAGGCGACGACTAGGTGACAATCGATAAGGTTCTCCCCCTTCCTCTTACATGTTAACCTTCTTCACTGTAGGTCGCCTCTGAAGAATGAAATTCGATATATTTTATCCTTAGTTTCGGTGACAATCGATACGTTTCCCCCTCCCCTTTCTTTGCCGTTTAATTCCTCTCTCGGTAGGTGATTCCCATTCGGGTCATTGAGCCAAACAATATTCCTCTATTTCCCCGCTCGGTAACCACAAAGAGACCACCTCAAACACAGGTCTGTATTTCAACGTAAGCTACGTTACGCAATTGTATTCCCGAGAACATCATCCTCAAAATTGTGCATAACACCCCTTGAGAGAGAACTGATGTCAGACTACACCTAGGTGGTTGTTGCTGCATCCGGGGGCCGATGGCTGCTGTATCCGGGGGCCGGTGGCTGCTGCTGTTCCTCCTGTGTGTGAAGAAGGCGTGGCGGGGTGTCAAGAAAACAAAGGTAAGTGCAGTGAATATTTTTTATATGCAGTGATGAAACACACAATTCGTTTAAAATTAGGCGTTTATTTCGTTAAGCAATAGTGAAACATAAGTTTATACAACTGTCACGGGTTCCTCGAACAGATGATGATGGTCTATGAGGTCACTAGCTTTAGGCACAGGTTCGACATACGTCACTGAAGTTACGGACGAAGTCACATACGACAGTACGTCCGGCAAAGCGATAGTGTAATCGCGCAATTGTTGTTGCACAATGTGAGATATTTGGGCTAGATATTGTAGGCCCTGTATAGTTAGGCTAATGTATTGCGTGTCGAAATACAGTCTTGCCGATCCGAAGTTTTTCGGCGGTGATAGCCGGAAGGCACCGCTCACGCACCCTGCACCGTTCCCTCCTCCATTGCAGACGGAAACGAGCAACTTGGGCAGACAGTCCGGCAGCGTGTCAATTTGTTCTTCTTTGAGAACGATGGATTTCGACCCGCACCTCCGTATGGAGCCGAATTCAACCACCCGATGATGGTCGCGTGCAGGGTACAAACCGACAGACACGTATTTGGTCCTCTCCGTGTTGATGAAAATAGACGCCTCAGCAGCACACTCTGGGGATCGAAGCCTGGACTGGCAGGCCAGCTGAGGCTGATGACGGAAGAGACGTCGAGCAGCAACTGCTCCAGTGTGAGCTTCCTCTTTGTAGCAGGTTGTTGTTGGCGCCTAGTACCCATCGCAGTAGCAGAATGATGTGGGACGTCCTCGATCGGGGTTTTTATAGAGCTGCAACAAATTCGGAAGAATGACGTGTCATATCAAGTGGACATTATAAAAAATCCTTCTTCTGCAGATAGCACATTAACCAATCGTAGAGTGAATGCACTGTTTTGGTTGCGCAAGCAAACTTGGGAAACTTGTGACATGTCAATGTATACCCGTGTTTGTGATTGAAAGAGACGGGAGGGGGGAACTCGAGATCCTCTAGGTTATGGATCCGCCGTCCCATCAGTCCGGGGAGGAATTGCATTTAGAGACGCCGTAGGTGTAGAGGTGTGCGAAACCGGCCACGGCTTCAGTGATATCTTTATGCAATTCTTTATATTCGTTATGTCCTTCGGCCCAATTCAGGCAGTTCTCTGACGAAAAGTGATCCCCCATCTTGTAGGGGCTCTTGAAACGGAACATCTCGGACGCGACGGCGTTGGCCACGCACAATTCCTTGACGACCGTCTCGTTCTGCCGACCCCGCAAGAACTCGTTCAATCACGACCTCCCTGCCTCCTCCAGCCATGTTAGATTAGGAATAATTAGACTCGTGCTGGATACCTACATTTTATAGGCAGCTGCGGCAGCATTGACCCCAGCCGCCCCGAGCCATCTGGGCCGCGACTTCGGCAGTGAACAGCCGCTCCACCAGCTGGTCTGCATGGTTGCACTATCAAATAGCGAGATGAATTGTTGGGGCGTGTAGCCCGATCCATGTAGAGCGCGATTAGACAGCAATACTTCCCGCAGACGTCAGCCGTCAGGCCTTGCATCTGTCGCCTGTTATAGTCCCAGATGGTGCAGTTGCGTTAATGAATGCCTGATTGTTGGTTATGAGATGTACGATGCCATACGAATCAAAGTAGTAGGCACTCGAAGATTTGGGTCGGAAGTGCATATGGCCAGCGAGTTTGAACGTCCCCCTGTGTGGTGATCGGCATTGACGATGGCGTTGGTGGTGTCTTGCGTGATTGATTGTGGCAGGAGATCGGAGAGGAAAAGTTCGAGGAAGGAACTGACGTCACGCAGCGTAAACAGTATCTCAACGGTGTCCATTAAAGGTCGGTCGAGACTGTACGTTCGAAATCTATAAGGACTGATTTGTCGAATTCTAGGTACAACAGTCACGTGATCACCTCGGGCAATGGCTTATTGAATTTCAATTCGATTCTGATATTGCCGTTCTCGGGGTGGAACGTATGACCCTCCGACGCGCCCCTATCAGTTGTGAGGTCAAATAGTAACATGAAATAGCCGTTTATATATATATCGTGTGTTATCTGCAGCCCCGTGTTTGAGTTATTCATGCCGGACGCCTGGAACAGCGTGCTGTAGTCCACGACGGACGTCTTTTCGTGATCTTTGCACAGAGATAGACCTTCGTTAGGGAACTGTTTATCGTTCACAAACAACGAAAAATCGCTGATGTCGTAATGCTAAAATTTGTACGGGTTGCATTCCAACGAACCGTTAAAATCTGTATTCTTAACCATGGTGAACAGCAGGCGTTTCGGGATGGGACCCATGACGGCGTTGTCTATGGACAGGGATTTCCATCCGGCCGCGAATGTCCACGTCTTGAGTTCGACTCCGGTCAGATTGTAGCGCACGAGACTCCCTCTTTTTTTCAGCGTAGCAAAGTGTGCAAGCAATGTTTCAGGGTTCGCCAAGACGCGCGTTACCAGTAATTTGAAAACGTTCCTTGAATCGACGCTCTTCTTCTTCAGATAGAACTTGAGTCGGGCCTTGGTCTAACTGATCTGCAACCTGACGCTCGGCAGCAAGTATAAGGACACGTTACGTATGTCAATATGTAATCGCACAAATAGCTGGACTTACCTAATCGCGCCAATTCTTTTCCAACGAAGTATGAAACATTTGTTCGTCAAGGCTGTCGTAGTCTCGGCCGAGGGGTCGACACGCCCGTGTGGTCCGAAAAATCCACGTTCTATCCCGAGGCCGATATCAATTTACCTATGACGTACAAATTGATATCTAGATCGATGTACGTGTCGTTATCGGCAGGTATTAAATATTCCAGATTATATGGAATCTGTTTTTCCGGGGACAGACGTCTGTATAAGCCCATGTGTAAAGATGCCAAACTCGCTACTAACGGACGTTTTCTCGGCGCCGGCAGTCATGATCGTCTGTTCAAGAGTGACTGAAGTGAAACTAGACAAATATGTACCGTTTTAATATTTTCCTCGGGTTACGCTTTGAGCACTTCTTCTTCTTCTTCTTCTTCTTCTCATTCTTCTTCTTCTTCTTTTTCTTCTTTTTACCTCCCAACATAACCTCACCTTGGGCAGGTTTGCGGCCCCTGTCTCGCAATTTCCTAATGAAATTTTGGGCGGTTATATTCACGTGTTTAGGCACTATATCCCCGGCTATCATCATGTCGGTATTATAGTGTTCAGCGATATTGGATAAGGATCTTGCCACCGACACGCAACGTCTCGCGGCCCACTGCTTTGGCCCCGCTCCACAGGAGTGGGCGTTACCGAAGGAAGAAACTGTCGAAAAAATTGCCTATCCTGTGTCCCCGCTGAAGGTAGAGCAGGGCGGAGTAAATGGGACCGATCCCCGGAGTAGTTAGGCCTCAACCCGGCTTATTTAGGTAGTACATTTCTAATGGATGCATAGGTATAAATATCCTATTCAAGATGGCGACGCCCCGTTTTTTATACGATTTATCTGCCACTTGTAATTTTTCCGAAAATGAAGCATCACCTCCGTGGGCGTCGTGCTGTTCTCGAAGGGGAATTCTATTCGAATGTCCTCAAAAATCAGCTGATCGGCACGCACGTAGTACACGTTTCGAAACTCATGCTGACAAGTTGTTGATGATGGTGGGAAGACCTAGGCCCGCATGCTGCGGAAGGGCTGTCGCCCAAGAATTGCGGTGATATCAGTTTACAGTATATTGGGACAAGTGTTTCCTCCTCCATGGGCTGCGAGGAACACGAAATTTCACACAGACCCATCCCCCAATTGGATGTGGAAACTAGGTCCACGAGCTGAGCCTTTTTATCCGTGCAATCGGCGTGCGTATTCTGTTTGTAGATTTCGCGCGAGGCGTTGCAAAACGGAGTGACGTAAAAATGGCTAGTAGTCGCCATACTTAGATGTCCTTCACACTAGATGCAGGTACCCAAGACTCGAAGTCCTGACTGTAAGCTTGCCAGCGGACGAGCTATTCGCGAATGCCTCGTCTGAGTCTCTTGACCAGTATTTTATCTATCTTATGAAAGGTCCGTTCAGTTATTCGTACGGGGATCAGTTCCACGTGATAAAAGTGACCGTCGATTGGCGTGCCATTCGAATCCAGAAGTACACAGAAGGCACGCGGCAGCCTATCGATTACTTTGGCGATCCTAAAATCTCCGTGCTGAAATTCGGTTCGGCAGCTTTGGCTAACCGCATATTCTCTTTGCTGATGCGAACGTGCTGTCCCACGACGCGAACACGCACCTGGGATTCCTCCAACCTCGTTCATATCGCCAGCACGTCCGAGTCGGTGACTCGTGAGGGCGCCATTCCTGTCGTCGAGTGAACCGTGTCATTTTAGGCCTTGACAAAATTCGGCAGGACATCGATATATCTATAGGGATTTCTATGTGTGAAATATTCATGGAGTCTATCGCAAATCGTGCAATGCACGCGTTCCACAACCGCACATTTCAAGTCACGGTTCCAGCACACCTGTACCTTAATGCCCCCCTCGTCCCATAACGTACCCTGAAAATTTTTATTTAGCAATTCCTTGCCCTTATCAGTTCGCACCCATATTGGGCGACATCCTGTCGAATATTTATGGTATCGAATATCGACCAAAACGCCGAGGCGACAGATTTATGGGGATCAGATGTAGACATTTCGTAAATACATCTATTCCCGAAAGCATATATCTGTAATTATCGTTGTATTTTGCGTAGGCCTGTACATCCAACAGATCGCATTCCCACACCTCCATTACATCATTCACTGTATGGGAATTACGTGCAAAACGCATCCTCACAGGTCTATTCAGCGTATAGGCATTCTGCTTCTCTAACCAGGCTCTAAAGTCGTCCGGTTTACCTTCCTTCGCCGCCGACCGAAGCTTCCGCAGTGTCGAAATGGCCGACAGTCTGGCCGTTCATAATATAACCTGCTAATAGTTGTCAATAACACTTCACCCACTTACCATGTAACGCTGATTCGGCGGCTTCGACCCTTATGTTAATGATCGGCCGGTACGAGGTACATCTTACGTAACATTTTTACCGGGCTTAAAGTTTATGCTGGCAATCGTTGGCAGTATGGCGCTCAGTAGGGTCATCAGAAAACCACCTCGCTCTAATATGAGTCGCTTCTTGCACGAGAGGGACACGTGCCTGTCGGCGAAATTGCGAAGCGCTGACCTGTATTTCTGCAGCTTGCGCGTATCACGGTCTGACAATTTTAAATTGCCGCTCGCCTTATCTGCTCCAATCGCGACATCGTTTCTTCGTAGCGTTCCGCTAGCGTATCGTTTCTCAGGGTGGTGAAGTCACGGAACGGTTGGCACGTTTGGCCGTGATAGAAGCAACACAAGAACTCGTAGACTGTGCGTGTTTCGGAGCAGTAACAATCTACGCAAAAGCGGGGCAGTTCGGGCCAACAGTATTCGCGACCGTTGCGACAGTGCATTATCTTCACACCGCCAGTCTCTTCTACATGCTGCAGCCACATTAAAGCCTTCTTACTATAATTGTTATTGCACGTGTATCGCCCTGTAGGTATGAGTCCGACAGTGTTGGTCTACAGGAATCGTTTACGCAACACCTTATTGCATGCCGACGGGATCGCTATCGACTAGATAAATACGTCTATGTTCCCAATTTGCATGAATTCGCGCCTGAAGACTCGACACGCCTGTCTTATAACCGTGACGTAGTCTTGACATTATTTATCAAGCACGCGCCTGTTGTCGAATATCTATGATTTCTGCATTTTGTACCACGCGAGGAACTCCCTCCTCCCCTCCTAGCCCATCTTATTCACGCCGTAATAGTTAATATGGGGGATGGGCCTAGGTAATAGAGCTTTTCCTCAGTGTTGAATTAATGAGACTACCACGTTTGGGGGGCTGTCAGACCGTAGGCCTCGGGCAACTTACGCAGGAGGCACGGAAGTTACGACACGCTATCCAGAAACACTAGATGCTCCACTTTCATGCACATAATCTTCAGCCCGTTCATTATGATTTCGGGTTTCCAATTCAGCAGGATTGCCCTATTCAAGATGAAATGAAGGTCGAACGCCTTAGTATTATGTGCTATATCTTATTGGCCCAGGGGCGTGGTTTGGTTAGGAATGTAATATGCTCCCCACAGTATCTTGCCAGAACGAATGTTTCCTCTTACCGCATCGCACGCAGTCCCCCTCTCCCACGTAATCGCACCACGCACAAAACTGTTGCTCGCAGACGAGGTTAGGTATGTGTAATTTAGCCTCGGCCGTGTACTCGGTATTTTGGGTGGTTTCGAAATCGTAGAAGACGTACAGTACATTATCGCTAGCGGGGGGCAACGCATCCTTCAACGTCTCATATAGCACAGGTGACCTATCTCTTTGTTCTCCTTACCGTTATCGCATTACCGCTTGTTACAGTCGTGATTTCCGCGCGTCACGGCCCATCCACACGTCGCGCAACATCTTTTTCGTTCGCACACGGAAAGTTCCTGTTTAGTGATCTGTTTGTGTTTCGCGAAACACGTGTGACTTCGAAAGTGCCTATTGCACTCTAAGCAGGGAATTCGAACGTTGCGGAATGCGCACGGGGGGCAGACTAAGCAGTCGCTACACGTCTGGTCGCAGGTGTGCGTGACATCACGTGTACACGATTTGTGACACCGTTTACACACGTACCTTCTGGCCATGGCACCAGTAAGTTTAGCGATCACGTGATAATGTCCTTCGACATCATCGTAAAGTATATTCAGTCTTTTAGCGGAGTCTGCCTGCCCTTCAAACATGATGTTATCGCAACTCAGATCCTGGTAGACGACTATCTTATACTACCGAAAATATTCCGGAAAACGGACTAATTCGGGAATCCCGCACCTTTAGACAGATCTATGCCGGTCGTCTCGAGTAGATTTTGGACTACAGGGCGTATCTTCCTGCCCTGTATATACGCCTTATAATTCGGATCTTTATCTATCTTTCCAATCGCTATTACCAAGGCACGTGCTAAGCACTTTTCCTCTACTTTCACCTCCACAATACTTTTCTTGATGTGCGCCACTACGGAGAGCGGTGTACCCCTGTTCGTGATTGCATGTTTACCGAAACTGACGGGCATCCTGACCGAATGCACGGTTACTACCAACGTGTCCGAGGCGTTGAATCTAGAATTCGACTGTGAGACTTTTTCATACACACTCAATATCAGGTCTGCGGTTAACTGATCTTTCCGTCTAAAGCTGATTCCGATCGGCTTGTCATTTTGTTTCACCTGACTTTGAATAGTCATCCCCACCATATCACTATCTTCTACATCGCGTAACGCGTACTCAATGAGATCGTTCACACTGGCTAGGAAATTTGCTACGTGATTCATACTATCTGAAGGGAGTGTTAAACGCACGGTAAGATGCCTTCCCACAGCATTGAACCGCCTGTACTGTCTCGTATTCGCGTTCAAAATCTCGTATCTCCGAGCCATGATTTTCTTTTCTCTCTATAAGTTTCAGAACCAACATACAACACAAGTATTTAGGTTTGACACAGCATACCACTTATATCACTTACCGCTACTGTAGTCACAATAATACTAACAATTTCCAACCTATGGAGTCCACCACACTGCCGCTGACACGTACAAGGACCCTCCTATTTATTGGTGATGGATGCTGACGTCATGTTTTTTGTTTGTTTCAGTCGCTGTTTACCACACCGGTCACGCGCGCTCAACGTGGGCAGGAAATATGGGAGAAGGAAGACAGCCCTTTTAGCATCGACGAAGTTCGCCTGGTCCGGTCACCCCGCGAACATCCTCTTGACTTCCTATGGGTGGATCGACATGACTGTGTCTGGTTACCAACCCTCGTCAACTCCATCGGGAAATACGACTTCCACCACCCTGAGCCGGACTGGAAGAGGAGGAGGAGGAGACCATGCGAATGTCTTGGAAACAGATATTACAGTTATTGACGCGATGGGATCCATTCATCCATTATTCGACACGGTTGCGCCAATTAGACTTAGCCATGAACGATGTCGTGACAGCTCACAAAATGCTAGTCATGCGTCTACCCGAGCGCAACTTTTTGAAGGACCTGAGGCGAATCTTGCTTGCAGCGAACGAGGACACCCAGAGCACACACGTGGAAACACCCGGACAGCGTTATATTATGTTATGTATTCAATTGGGTAAAATTACATTATTAGGGATGTCCTAACCCCTGCTAGCGGTGCTTAACGTGGTAGACCTTCTCAAATACTGGCACATGACGTACGACGCGGATAGTTCGCAGGCCTCAGGATCATCCTCCTCACAGACAACAACGAACGCAGGGAACTAGAGAGGACACAAGATATCGTACCTTTATAAACGGCGACCATACCGTTGCCACTTCTCCTCCTCCTCCTCCGACGTTCGAACGTCCGAAATGTCTGCAATAGACTATTTATGATGATGTATGTATGTGTACATCAAAGGCCAGTTGATGTGTATTTGTTTTTCGTTCTAGGAACGTTGGAAATCCTGCTAGGTGTAGGACTCGCATCCATGACCCACGATTCGCAAATAATAATGCACAGTTCTTTGTTCTTTAACCTTAAGCCTGTTTTGCTCGCACCTTTTATCCCTTTTCCCACACTTCTTCACACGTACAACGTCCATGCACCACTGTAACATAGCGTCAGACCGCAACATGTACGGCGGTTGCCGCACCCTGCTGATTTTTCCCTCTCAGTTAATACATTTTCAAACGCCCTATCCTTTTTAAAATCATTATTATGCTCAAGAACGAGGCCACGCATACGCCCTTGGGCCCCCGGGGACGTCGCCTGCCGATTCCTTTTTTAATATTATTATTATTATGCTCAAACAATAGTTGTGCAGGGCCACATTTACACCATTCTTGCACTCCACGCTGGGATCGGCGTAGGGGTGGCTACAGAGGAACCACAATACCAGACTGTACGGGGGCCTGCCTTTTTAGTATTGTGCTCAAGAACGAGCAGTGCGCGGGACGCATTTACGGCTCTCTTGCACTCAACCCACACCTCTACCAGTCTGCATGAAGGCCACGCTACCAGACTCCACGGGGGGCACACACTTATAACCTCTCCGTTTTAATAATATTGTGCTCAAGAACGAGCAGTGCGCGGGACGCATTTAGGTCTCTCTTGCACACAACCCACACCTCTACCAGTCTGCACGGAGGCTTGCACCCTGATACAGAACCTTGTCGAAACATTTGGCGTAGGGGGCGACTGAGGAACCTGTACCAAACTGTACGGCGGCCAATCTTTTCAATAATACGGGATATGGCTGATGCACCACTCTTACACTCATGCCCAACTTTTCGACTTAGACCACTCTTGCACGGACCCGTCCCGGGGCGTAGGGGTCCACGGAGGAACCTCTACCAGACTGTACGGTGGCACCCTACCACACTATACGGGGCTGCCACCCTGATGAAAGACCTAGAAAAAGTAGTCAAAAGCCGATCCTTTTTAATAATACGGGATAAATACCCAGCATTACTACTTACCTCCAAGAAAACACTCCGTCTCTATTACAAGGGCCAATCAACGTCTCGTCAAACCTACTGACCGACTAACTAGTTAACTAACTCCTTTCTGGATGTCGAAGTTTAACGAAGCCGACAGTGGGATCCGAAATTAGTCTACTTCAGTTCACATAGATCTACGGGCCTGCACAGTGAGGGTAAATATTGTGATATTTTACATGTTTGGATAAGGGATAAACATGTACATTGATAGTACGTTTCAACGAACAAGTTGGCTCCATCTTCACAGTCGAGGTCGAGGCAGAATGTTCGCAATGTTACCTACCTACAAGATTGTAGGTCGTCTCGTCCCACACAACCACACGTCTAGACATCAGAACACGCACGATCATCACATATTACTCCAAGATTCTTTCTAACTCTACGCTTCCATATTCTTCTCGGTCTTCGCATTCACTTTGTAAGATATCTTACCTTAAAATTTCAGCTGCATTTTTCTATGCATTCCTTCTCAGTAATGAATATACTGTCACACAAAATTGTATCAGGAAATGCTTCGTCATAAATTGAAAAGCAGTCTATTAGCTCGTGAATGTCTAAGTAACAACACCATAAATTACACAACAAACTATAAATTACACATGTAATGTTTCTATTCTTGTAATAACTCCATTCTCTGGATTACCAGGAAAGTTGCTTGCATATGACTTTCTTTGCGGTATATTTATTTTGGAGTATCTTGTAAAATTTAGAGCACACTGATTTTCTTAACCTTTATTCTTGTGAATTCAGACAGTCTGATCCAAATTAATTGTCCAAAAAAATACCTAATATTTAAAGCTAAAATGTGGCCACAGGATAAGAGGAAATCAGGTAAAACCAACATAAATCACTGTAAACTAACCTGTCGATTGGAACTCAACTTTGGGCATGGTACATTGGCCGGGATAGCTCAGTTTGTATAGCGACTCGCTACGGGCTGGACGGCACGGGGATCGAATCCCGGTGGCGGCGAGATTTTCCACACCCGTCCAGACAGACCCTGGGCCGCACCCACCCACCCACCTGAAAAATGGAAGACAGTTCACTTCCCTGGGGGTTAAATAGCCGGGGCCTGCCTTTGGCCACACACCCTCATCTAGCACCGATATGAAAGAAAGAGTTGAGTTATAATTTTATGGAGCTCATCCAGTTGTGTCCCAGAAATAAATAAAACAACAAATGATCAGTCGGCTGATCATTTGTTGTTTTCTTTATTTCTGGGACACAACTGGATGAGCTCCATAAAAATAATATTGACCACTCAAGTCCACACAACCAACCAGTAAAAATACTTGAAAATGAAGTATTTAGCCGCAAAGCAAATATTTATTTCAATCACCAATACATTTAGAGAAAGGTTATTCCAAATCTTACAGTTTCTTATTTTTCATAGAACCATTCCCCTTTTCCCTTTGAGCCTTCATGGACTTTTCTAGGTTGATCTTCACCTTCATGGGACCAAGTAAAACGGAAAGCGCTGTAGAGATTAATTCGGCTTTGGACCTGATGACGGTTGAAAGGAGATGCATTGCACCGATGTCAATAAATGATACAAAGTACAGATCATACTAACAGGCATACAGTATCCCCACATCGCTCAGAATTACGACTTGTTGATCTTGGATGTCACAAAATGTTTGATATGTACCCATGTTTCGAAGCAATCTGCTTCAACTTGCAGGAGAGAAAATCTATTTTTGAAACGGAAGCAAGCAACAAATTTTTCTCAAAACACAGTTGCATATTTACCGCAACATGAAGGATGACATCCAACAAGATATTAATATTAACCTTCAAACCTTATTTGAAATGTTTAGACAGCCAACGCAAAATACTTTACGATGAAGGAATAAAAGCAAATACTCCTTGTGTAGTTCATGCTATCGCTTTGCACAAGCAGATGTGTATAGAAATCAGACTACTTTTAAGGTGAATGGGAAATAGAAAATAGGAAATAAAACATTTGTTCTTGTTTTCTTTGTAGCCTGCTGCATGTTCCTTTCAAATGGTACTGTTCTACCAGAAGTTTATTCAATGTGACGTCAAAGAATTACGACTTTGTTTAGTGACACTAAAATGAATTTTTTCTAGGTGTCAGCTTTAACAGAAGTGGCATTCACACGATTGGCTAAGAGGATTTCAAAGTTTAAAATTCATTCATCCGTATTAATTTGCTGATGTTCTCATCTATCATTGTGCCTTTATATAGGTTTGTTATTTTCAACATTATTTTCATTTATCATTGAGATTGCGTTGGGCTGTACTTCTGGTTTGGATCCAATTGAAAGGATGCCTACAAGTCTGGCTGGAAGAAGCCAGCAGGGAACTTAGGCTGCAAGACAAAACAATTCCGAAGCGAATGATAGCAAGCAATCCCCGAATTCTGTCTCTGAATTTTATCATCAATATGCTTTACGTTTATTGCTGTCATTCCCAGACGTGTTACTTTTCCACAGTTTGGTGCTGTGTACTGAACACAGTTAGTCGTACATACCAAAATTACACACAAGACCATATCCTTCCTGCAGCATGGCCTCCTCTTATATAGAGATTTGCTAAAGTTTTGCCCTTTTAAATGTTCAGTTTGTCTCAGAATTTCAGTACTTACCTAAGAGAGGACATAGTCCATGTGCACTAAAAGGACGAACCGGTATAGCAAAATAATGGTTTTTAACTCATAATCGTTTTGTACTGTACGGGCTGGAAGGCCCGAGGATCGAATTCCGGTGGGAGCGAGATTTTCCGCACCCGTCCAGACCGGCCCTGGGGCCCATTCAGCCTCCTATACAGGAGTTACCGGGTCTTTCCTGGTGGTAAAGCGCCCGGAACGTGACGTGAACCACCCACCCCTATCTAGAGCCGTGGTTAAGGAAAGAGTAGAGCTATACGTGTACTAACACTCTGGGCCTTCGTGGCCTGTTATAGAATGACCTTTACCTTTTAATCATTTTCTACTTCTTCCATCATTTGTATTGAAATTCAACACATTACGTTTCGGAACAAGACCTGTCCCCTTCTTCAGGATTGCTCCTTCTAAAACAACTATCATTGCATGATAATTATTTACACCCGAATTAAACCTTGACTAACGTCAAACTGCAAAATACAGCATAATACAATAACAGTTTAGAGCATATAATTAATGCAAATTTCACTGAAGATCATACTGTACATTACATCTTGAGTGTGCTGGTCAACACATGGGGTAGAATGAATGCAGAATTTTGGTCAGTGTTAGAGGAAGTGGTGGGTGTAGTAACAACTGTGTTTCAAATGGTCTAAACAATCAGCCGAACTCCCAAGGACGGAGGTTTTAGCGACAACAAAGTTCCACATCAATTTGGATGCCCATCACCTGAACGGAAGCACAAGCAGCGACTTCTACCGAGATGTGTGCGTAAATTACATCACATTGAGGCCAAAAGCTATTTCATTTTCCTCTTTATCACAGGTTTACCAGCTCGTATCATGTTTGCCTTATGCCCTGTTATGGTTCATGGCTTCGTCTGCCACGCGTGTCACCGCCAGCCACCAGCGTCTCCCACAGGCACCAGATCACAGCGTTCTGGGAAGGGAATTTTCACGCTACAGAATGGATGAGATTGATTTTGTGATTGTGAAAGAAAATTGCGTCAAAAAGCCCGTTTTCCTTTTAATTTGTCAGAATAACTGAACGTGGGGCGAAGCAATGTCGCTAGCGAACCAGTTAATTTCATGGCGCAGTTGAGAAACTGATAGTAGCTCATCTGGAGAATAAATCAGTCGTATTTTATATAAATCCAGAGTTTACAATTATATTCACAACATCATTGCACTAGACCTTATAGAGAGCCACTTAAATTCACCCCACAGCATCGCACTGTTGTTTTAAGATCCAATTTAATATCAATCTACCATCTCAGCCTATGTCTCCCGTGTAGTCTCTACTGCCCCTGTTTTGTGATTAAGACTGTGTACACATGTCTCATTTTTCCTGTGCGTGATATATGACACCCTAAGTCTAACATTGGAAATTGAACAATTGATTTACTTAACACTTTTAGTTAAAACCAACTTAAAGTATACAGTGTAGTACACATGAAGTTGGTTTTAGTAAACAGTGTTATAGAGCACGCCGCACGGTACGTACGGTAGTAAGATACTTGTGTTACTCCTTTGTGAACATGTTACAGACGTAATAAGTATTTTATCATTTTGTCCCCCCACTCCCCACCCCCGTTTGTGAAACTTTAACGTTACAACACTGACCAAAGGGTACCTGCTGCATTATAATGTTGTCGGTTTTACGATAATTTTGTTCTTCTTCCCACTAACAGAATTCGAGGCCTTCGTTTTGTACGGAGGTAAATTGAAAGACGCAACATACAGGCGTACGAGGGACAGATCTTGAGACATGTTGCGTTTAAATTAGGTTACTCACAGATATGCCAGTCCTTGTGGCCTCGCGATCTAAGGCGTGGGTCTGCGGCCGCTAGCCTGCTGAGATTGTGGGTTCGAATCCACCGATGGCATTAATTTAACAAAAATATTGGTCTTGTGAATCAAAAATAAGGAACAACCATTTAAAATTTCAGGGGAAAGGTAAGGCACCATTTTATTAATCCCCAAAACTAACATTTCAAATAAAATACCCACTGACATAACAAAATTGTTATATCAATAAGAACTATAACAAGATTAATATTCACACAAATAAACCACCCTATAGCCATAGGACTAATACTATTAATACAAACTACAATATTATGTCCAATCAGAGGAACAATATACAGAAGATTTTGATTTCCATATACCCTAGTCATAATTATAATTGGAGAGAAATTGGTATTATATGTATACATAAAAAGACTAGATTCAAACGAAATATACTCGCCATCAAAGTATTAATAATCACATCAATATTACTGCCCATCTTACTATATACAATACCAACAGTAAACAAACAACAAAAAAATAAACATACACGAAAATATAATATTTACTTACTCCATGGTGCAGAGTCCTTCTTGAGAAGCTAACTGGTTTGTAGCTAGTCAAGAAATTCCCCGTATTTCACGGAACCCGAAGGTTCATTACCGCACTCACAAGCGTCCGCCACCTGTCTCTATCCTGGGCCAGCCCAATCCAGTCCGTATACTCACATCCCACCTCCTG
>Ga0123354_10004572_pt1 | contig 19634 bp, 13 predicted proteins | sample TergutLab28metaG_2_FD_97872 | JGI IMG/M metagenome (GOLD analysis project Ga0123354, IMG submission 97872) | Labiotermes labralis P4 segment gut microbial communities from Petit-Saut dam, French Guiana - Lab288 P4 | ecosystem: Host-associated > Arthropoda: Insects > Digestive system > Gut ...
GTGTGTGTGTGTGTGTGGTGTGTGTGTTATTGAGTGTGGGTGTGTGTTAGTGACTGTGTGTGTGTGTGTGTGTTAGTAAGTGTGGGTGTGTGTTAGTGACTGTGTGTGTGTGGGTGGTGTGTGTGTGTTTATGTGTTAGAGAGTGCGTGTGTGTGTGAGTGTGTGTGGTGTGTGTGTGTTAGTGAGTGTGTATGGTGTGTGTGAGTGTGTGTGAGTGTGTGTGTGCGTGTGTGTGTGGTGTGTGTGTGAGTGTGTGTGCGTTAGTGAGTGTGTGTGGTGTGTGTGTGTGTGTGGTGTGTGTGTGTTAGTGAGTGTGTGTGTGAGTGTGTGGTGTGTGTGTTATTGAGTGTGGGAGTGTGTTAGTGACTGTGTGTGTGTGTGTTTGTGTTAGTGAGTGTGGGTGTGTGTTAGTGACTGTGTGCGTGTGTGTGTGTGTGTGGTGTGTGTTAGTGACTGTGTGTGTGTATGTGTTAGTGAGTGTGGGTGTGTGTTAGTGACTGTGTGCGTGTGTGTGGTGTGTGTGTATGTGTTAGTGAGTGTGTGTGTGTACGTGTTAGTGAGAGTGTGTGTGTATGTGTTAGTGAGTGTGTGTGTGTTATGTGTGTGCGTTAGTGAGTGTGTGTGGTGTGTATGAGTGTGTGTGTGTGGTGTGTGTGTGTGGTGTGTGTGAGTGTGTGTGTGTTAGTGAGTGTGTGTGTGGTGTGTGCGTGTTAGTGAGGGTGTGTGTGTGTGTGTGTGTGTGTGTGTGCGCGCGCGCGTGTGTGTGTGTGTGGTGTGTGTTTGTTTTAGTGAGTTTGTGTGTGTGTGCGCGTGTTAGTGAGTGTGTGTGAGTGTGTTTGTGTGGTGTGTGTGTGTGTGGTGTGTATGGTGTGTGTGTGGGTTAGTGAGTGTGTGGTGTGTGTGTGTGATGTGTATGTGTGTGTGGTGGGTGTGTGTGTGTGTATGTGTGTGGGTTAGTGAGTGTGTGTGTGTATGTGTGTGTGGTGTGTATATGTGTGGTATGTGTGTGTGGTGTGTGTGTATTTGTGTGTGTATGAGTGTGTGTGAGTGTGTGTGTGTGTGTGGTGTGTGTTAGTGAGTGTGTGTGTGTGTGTGTTAGTGAGTGTGTATGTGTGTGTGTTAGTGAGTGTGATCAGATGCAGCACTAAACCTCTACACCTACATTAGTAGGCATAGAGAAGTCAGAATACGAATGAGAGGAAAAAATGAGGGAATGAACTTGAAGATATTAAAGGTCACTGGCAAAGATATATTGGAATTAATGCTTATTCCTTTTGTGTCTCTGGACAGCTCGTTCTTATTACACAGCATATCATCCTGTGAAAAATTTTCGTAATATAAATTTACTGCAGTTATTTTGTCACATTCGGAAGACTGTATACATCAACAATGACAGGGTTACTGGAACTTATGTTGAAGTAAAATGCTTCAGAAATTAGATGCCTATAGCCAATACAATTTAATGGTTAACCAGGTTTTATAAGAGACCCCAGTTATATACATATCGGTGTAAAAACGTTTCCGCAACAAATAATTTGGAGAATATTTTGATTTTGTGACTATAAAAATTAAACCCAAACATTAGTTTGTCTTCTTAAGACTGAGACGAGTCGCAAATTGTGTGACTAAGTAGCATTCTTGACAAGTCCCTTAGTTTTTATAAGTTTATCAATCATTTATTTAACAAAAGATTTTTTCATTGCAGATTTCGTTAATTGTCTCCAGTGATCAACTCTGATTAGCAAATACGCAGGTGCTCATTACGGATCTTCACAATTCGTTGAACTCACCCGGCACTGGCGAAAACAGACGGAACATTCTGGCTGATGGAAAATTAAACATTTCTTTAAATTCAGCGATTCATCTGAACGCGCATACCAAATTGTTTACTTTCTGTGTATTGACAGCCCAAACTAACAATGATTCATATTTATTAATCAGAGTAATGCCCTTCGCAGGTAGCCTTAACCTGTGTGTGATGAAGTTCGGTTTAAATGCACGGATATATGAGGAACTCTGTCTTAATAGAAATTGAAGAGATTTTATATTGAAGGTGTTTAATTCAAATCTCCAGAAGGGTACCGGTGTTTTAAAACGTTTCCTATGTTGCAGTACCAACCTTTGAAACTAAAATGTCATCCATTATGGTTATTCTTTCTGATTTAATCAGCAATACTGGCACGCGGTGGCGCAGTTGGTTGAGGCACTGCGCTACAAGCCGGAAGGTCTCGCTTTCGATTCCCGGTGGTGTCACTGGAATTTTTCATTGACATAATCCTTCAGGCCGCACAATGGCCCTCGGGTCTACTCAGCGTCTAATAGAAATGGGTACCAGGAATATTTGCTGGGGAGGTAAAGGCGACCTGAACGTAAGGCTGATACCCTTGCCACCTTCATGTGCCGATTGTCTTAAAATCTGAAAACCTCATCTTCCTGGAAACTTCATGTCCTTTCCAGGCCTGTACAGGGATTGCTTCGCCTTTTACTTAGATTTGATATAAACAGCGTTTTTTATTGGCCACAACAGCCCCCCAATGGGCCAGGGCTTCCTCATTAACGAGATTTCTAGATCACACACAACGACGCACCACAGTCGGTAGGACACCTCTGGACGAGTGATCAGTTCCTCGCAGAGACCTTTACCTGACAACACACAACACTCACTACAGACAGAAATCTATGCCTCCAGCGGGATTCGAACCCATAATCCCAGCAGGCGAGCGGCCGCAGACCTACACCTTAGACCGCGCGGCCACTGAGACCGACATATACAGCATTACATGTGATAAATTAATTACTCAAGTGCCACTGGAAGAAAACTCAACAGGTTTGTTCTGAGCTAGTATTGCAGTAACAGCGCTTAACGCTGTCGAAAGCCACTTAAAAACTGAATTAGGAGAAAGGAAGTCTAAGGAATATGAGCCCGAGAACCCTTGTGTATTGTATAAACCATTTCTAACCATTGGACCGCAATGTAACGACCCGAAAAAATACGCGGACATGTCACTTCAAATTTTATAGTTTTACTGCAGTGAAAGAGAGTGTTAGGCCGGACTGTTACAGAGTGAAAACGTATCGGAAGGTTATACCGCTTCCTTCTTCACCTTTTATTCATAAGCGTGTTTTAAACTTCTACGTCTGTAAGAGTTTATTATTTCAAGGGACATGACAATTACTTTTACACAAAGTTAAAATTTCTTATATTTATCTTCTCTTACTGAACAATGCTTGGCTAAAGGAATGTAAAAGCTCTGTTTCTGGCCCATTTTTCAGCGGTTTAAGTTTTTGCAACTACGCATGTTCTGTTCTCTAAATTCGTTAACTGAAGAATAAGAACGAACTAGATACCACTTATTATTTTATTGTACTTCTTATAGGCTCAACATGTTTCGGGCACTACTATGCCCATCATCAGGAGCTCGCGACTATGATGTTGATTACCACATTGGTCGTTGGTTGAAGTGGTGTCCGGGCTGCAGCCCGGACACTACTCCAGCCTAACCGCACCTAACCTCCAACCTACAGCAAACCAAGAAAGAGACGACCAATGTGGTAATCGACATCATAGTCGCGAGCTCCTGATGATGGGCATAGTAGTGCCCGAAACATGTTGAGCCTATAAGAAGTACAATAAAATAATAAGTAGCATCTAGTTGGTTCTTATTCTTCAGTTATCACAATGATGCTCGGTCCAACACACATCAAATTCTAAATTCGTCATTTAAAAGCAACATGTATGTATGGGATAACACCGTAATATCCGTAATGCATGTCCCTTCCATCTGTCATTGTTTTATTTTAGATCGCGCTTGGATCATTAAGAACGGAGTAGAGGCTTCGCTTTTTTGTAAGAAATGATCGCGGCCTGGGTTACTGAAGTTGTAATGATGGGATAACTTTTTAAGGTGGGAACACAAGTGTCTGCTCGGTAACTTTTCCCATGACGAACCCATCAGACTGTTTGAACTTCATTTATCTCAGTGTGCTGTGATTCTGCTTTTTTTTTTAATACTTTCACGAACTCCTTGGGATTTGCTGGTATCCCTGTGCTGTGTTATCACACGTACATTGTACTGTACACTGTGCGTCAGTGTGAAGGTCACAACCATAACACGCGTCAAAGTAAATGTATTTAAGATATTCGCTGCTCTGGGATGTCACTCAGCGTAGATTAGGTAGTAGTTACCGACGTTTCGGCACAACCTATCTTTCGCATATTCAGGCGTCAAGCAGTTCAAGAAGAATTTAGATGAAATAATGTGAAATGCTAACTTGATGCAACAAGGTAATTTTATTGGTGTATGCTTAGCTCGACATGTTTCGGGTACATACGCCCATCATCAGGAGCATTAGATGTTGAGTTGTAGCATATGATTTTCTGCACCGAGTTTTTGGGTGGGTGGTGGTCTTGAGAGCCGCTGCGTAGGTCGTGTGTGCGGTGCGGATGGTGCCGTGCGGTTGAATCGCGGCTCTGAAGACCACCATCCACCCAAAAACTCGGTGCAGAAAACCGTATGCTGCAACTCAACATCTAATACTCCTGATGATGGGCGTATGTACCCGAAACATGTCGAGCTAAGAACACATCAATAAAATTACCTAGTTGCATCAAATTGGCATTTCACTTTATTTCTTGAGGAAGATGCACGGTCAAACAACCCTCAAGAATTTAGATCTTCGCTCTAACGGGTTTTTACTCGGTTAAATTCATATTAAATCCCGACGTTTCGGGACTAACTATTGTTCGCATTTTCAAGGGTCAAGAAATCGAAGATGTATTGAGATAACTCGTTCTCATGTGTTTTTACTTAAGTCAATCCGTATTTACCTACCGACGTTTCGGGAAAAGCTATCGGTCCAATCTTCAAGTGTCAAGCAGTCAAGGTAGCACAGTGTTAGGTGTCAGTGATTTCGCACAAAACTTGCATTACACCCAGACGTGTGAATTTTGTCATCTTTACTAGGATCTTTCCGAGATTAAGCGGTCTTCTTCAGTTCTTGTAGATGGGTGCACTGTCATTGAACACGTGTTGCATGGGAGAGTTTGTGAAGAGCTGAAACTGGGATGTGAGTTAGTGGTGATACATTCAAGTATTCAGCTTCCGCACCAGCAATTTCGAATCGGAGAGGGAATTGAATTGTATGTCGTAAAATGTAGGTAAACGTGCGAACTGTTGCAACTAATTCAGTTTGCACGCTACAGGCGTCTGTGACAGTTTGTCCCGAATTGTATTCTTCCACAAAATCAGAGCATTTCTCTATAAATTACACAAATCGCAGTGATTTAAAAAAAAAACATTACGTCACATGCTTAACAAGTTACTGGATTTATAAATGCAATTTTAAGGCCTGAGAGCATCAAAACGTAAGGTTTTTGGAGTTGTTTGAAGTTCAGCTCCAAATAAGGTGAATTACACTGACGCTAGCAGGGAGTAACCGATGAGCAGCAATTCACAACCTTAATGGTCACCAACACAATATATTTTTTATTTTAATATTTTGGTCACCAAATTTTTGGCACAGTGTATCGTAGTGTAGTGTAGTGTAGTGTAAACTACACCATCTGATAAAACACACATCGTATCAGATTTTTGTAGATCACCTGGAATCAAAGCCGATGTCTGTGTGCTCCACCCCCATACAGGGAAGCAAGTTAGAGCTGACATCTGATGTGTCTTATAGTTAACCCTTTAAACGCCGAGTTAATCGCATCTGTCATCTGCTGGAATTATTATGAGCTCACCATATTTTCCACGTTAGCGGGTTAAGGGTTAAAATATTAGCATATAGCACTAGAACAATGTAACTAAAAATTCACAATCAAAGTTACTTATGTTTTATGTAGTACAATACATCAGAATATTGTAAATTCTCTTTACTATCAAATTTGTGTGTTTTAACACATTTGTGTATTCATATTAATATAAAGTTTTGAGTATGTTTTGAAAAATAACACAACATATATTGGCAAGTTGGCCTGAACGCCTTTAAGAACTGATAAATATTTACCACAAAACAAAACATTTTATTAGTCTCGTCAACTCATGGCACACATTTCGGCCTTACTGAACTTCCTCAAACATTTAAATATATGATATTTAAAACTCATAATAAAACGCATATATATTGAAATTGTGAGATGTCACATACTGTACAAGTTGTATTAAATTTTATGTAACACTTCAAATAGGAGTATTATTAAATTCCTTTTCTTCGAAAAATTGAACACCTTCGTTATATGTACCTTGAAGATGACACATCAGTGCCGAAACGTGTAGGAGTTTATGCACGACATATGTATTCTGTCACGAAATGTTTTTATTAAATATTATATATATTCTCTGTAAACACGTGCATGACATGAATAATATAACATTTTGTGGCTTTGTTTATGAAAAATTACGTGTCATATCCTCGGAAGTATTTTCTTTTATATCTCAATGAATAAGTGTTACTGGCAGAGGATGTCGTTGGCTTGATTCTTTCGTTCTTTCTTTATTTTTTGTAATGTGTATGTTTTTTTTAACATCGCAAGAGACTAGTGTACTTTTGGAAATTGTCGCTCATGCTGCAGTTTAGTCCGCTTTCAGCAGGATTCTCAAAGCTGAGACCAGAGTTCTCTTTCACAATAATCCATGTAACATGTATGGTTGACAGATTAGTGAAGAGAAGGTTTCATTTCCAGAAATGAAAGAGAAATTAACTTACTAGTATCTGAATTTTGAAATCGCACGTGCCATGATTTTATTCATGTCAGTGCAAGTGCAAAAACTGTAAATTCACAGTCTGCTGAATTGTATAAATAAGCAATTGCTAGTAACGTCCCTCTAAATAAAATAGAAACAGCCTTCAATTTAATTTGCATATTATTGAAGTTGCGGTTGATAATTATAAATCTGAAGGACAACTCAAACTGCGAAGTAACAATATTCCAGTAAGAGAGACAATAGAAGTCCCCAACAATAAAATTGTAATATTAAAATAAAAAATACGAAAGAATTGAAAGGCATATAGAGCGTATGATTCAATTCCTAGTTTTGTTTCTGAAAACGTGGGCGAAAATCGAAAGACGATATTCCCAGCAGGAATAATGGAATAGTTAGTGGTTAGCTTAGTGTGAGGCAGGGGGTGAAGGGGCGTTGAAAGGAAAATGAGAGGGCGCAAAGTAGGAATGGTATACACAGGTAAGGGGTTCTAAGACAAAAAGACCTAAAAGAAGTGAAGATTAAAATATGGGCCGAATGTACCTACAGTAACTCAAATTCAACAACTACATCAATTTTTTAAAATTGTTATGGAATATACCCTGTGGTGTTAAAATTTACAAGGTCAACAAATTTTTAATGTTGCCTTCAAACACAACAATGGTATAGTATTTACTGGTTTATTTATTATGGAGGCTACATGTTTAGGCCATTCTTGACCATCTTCAGGCTCACTTATAGAACCATAAGGTACAATCAGTGCATATTTATGTATTATGGAATCCCATATTACTTACATTAAAATGAACACAAAATTTAATATGTTGAAAGTTGTATAACTTGTAAAATGTTTTTGTAAATTTTGTATTGGTAATATAACCCCTTTGGTCTGGATGGACAATAAAATAATGATTATTATGTTGGTAGTTATAGAGACATCATGTTGATAGTAAAACTCAATAGATCTGTGCTGTTACAAATATATTGTATTTGACATTTAATATTTGTTGAGTTTCTTAGTCACAAGTTTGGCACATTGGTTCATTTGTTGTTGTATTTCATGCACGTATTTTAGATTCAGTTATCTTAGTTCTTATATTCTTCAGTATAATGATACAGCAGATGATGGCTGTTGATATTCAATACTTCTTGAACGGAGTTATTTATACTGATGACGAGTAATTAGTTATCGTAAATGTTGTCAGCTGTATTTAGCTTATATGCCAATAAAAGAAGAATATTTCTTTCTGATGCTAGGTATAAAGGCTCTTCCTGCAAATATGCCAATTTAGAGAACCATTCATAACTTAGGGAATGTGTGAAAACTTTTATAGGATAATGTAGACTCGAAAAATATTTGAAAATTATGCTTTATGTGCTGAAAATAAAATTTTTACAAAAAGAGGAAAACGTTACCACTCAAAGAATTTTTTCCACGGATTCAGCTATCTCATTGTTAATATCTTAAGTGCTTATACAAAATGTTAGTCTAGGCTAAGAGCTTAGATTGTAACTAATCACATACGTCCGTACGAACATGACAGAAATTGTCATGGAATAATATTAAACAAAGTACACCAGAATTTAAAATTTTGGGACAGCGTGTAACAAAATAATTACAATATATACTTGAATATATAATCAAAGAGACCTAGAGTGTACAATAAACTGTATATGGTTGTTAAATGCAATAGCAGCCTACACCAACATGGTTAGCCATTATTTCTCAAACTAATGTAACGCAAAATAAAGAACTGTTTTTAAATATGAAACAAATGGGAAGGATACTGGAACAATTTTATTAGAAAATATCCAACAAAAACTGTCAAAGAGAAATATTATTACGAAGTTCAAGAAAAGATGATTTATGGAGGCATTAGCAGTATCCTGGACGGCAAGAAAGGAAGCAATACAAAGCCATATCAGTGGTCTACCCGAATGTATTCCAGACCGTAAAAACGACGTACCACTGCCTGGCACAAGAATATTGTCTGAGACACGCAACAAACTGAAAAAAGTACTGAGGGGCAAACTCAAAAGTTTTAAAACCCTTACTTGCTGGTCTTGAAGGCAAAATGATGAGACTTTGAAAGCACTTCAGAAATACCTGTTGGGAGCACAAATTTAGCAAAAATAGGTCTCTGATATTCAAAATAATAGTCATTACTTTGTAATCATTGAAGAAGTTATGCAAAAATAAAGTAGCCTTCTGAAGGTAAAGCCTAACGTATATATGGTCGACTTGCACAAGTACATAATTAATTGATAAAAATGAAATTGAAGACAAGAGCTTACATCGTGCTTGGATATTTCTGGTATTTCATTACACTCTAGTGATAACCATTGTATAGTGTTATCGCTTTCAAAACCATCATCCTATTCTGGACATCCTGTATATCCTATAGATTTGTTGATTGTTCTTACTACAAACACAAGCCCTTACCATCAGATATAAGATTTTTCGCTTAGCCAACAATATCCTGTTTCTGAAATGAAACATATCAAGCCCTGGTTTGTTTCATATCTGTTACTGTGGTTAGCTTGAACTTACATTGTTCAGCGAAGTACTTAGTACACAGCATGTGCTATTTATGAGCGAACCAGCACTATTGTCTCTTTATTTTAGTTATGCTAAGTCAATTAACCATGCTGTGGTGTTTACAGTTTGTGAACTGATTTATGAGAGGTTTCTTTTTCAGAAATAAAAAGTATTTATGTCGATTATGAAGTACTGATTAAGAAATTTTCGTACTTAAATCAATGAAAATTACAAATATTTGTGATTTCAGACTTCCGCTACAGTATAAATGACATACTCTCTCTTGTGGGATGTTACACAGTATAGATTGGTAGTTAGTTACCGACTTTTCGAGAAAAACTCTCGGTTCCCTTTTCAAGATCCAAGTGTGCGCTTGGGCTTTGAAGCTGGGACCGATAGATTGTCCCGAAACGTCGGTAACTACCAACATTCGACAACCCAGAAGAGCGAAGATCTCTCTAGTTTCTAATTAGAAAGATAATATTTGATTGGTTTATGGCGGTAAAAATTCGTATTGTAAGCGGATTGTTGAAAGGATGTTGCTCTGAGCAATTTTCATCAGACATTAGTGCCCCTTATGTTTAGCAGGTGGTTCCCTCTTTCGATATGGACCGGAACACACACACTGTGCTGGCAGAAATTTTGTGGTATTTGTAAGTCCCTAGAGGCACTGCTGGTTTATTTCTTAAAATGGTCCACCAAAGCTCCGTTAATATTTCTCCAGTTGCTGTTTTATGGCCACTACGACTGTTGAGCCACTGCTTTATAGCAGAACACCTGTGGATCAAAGGAATGATACAGCGCAACGAACAGAAAAATAATCTAAAAGAATTGTTTGAAAAAATAAATTTATTTTGAAACAAATCCTTAAATATTATTAAACCTTTCAATAAAGTCCGTATTCCGTGCATTAATTGGATGCGTGAAATGTACAAACAACCAAAAAAACAACCAACAAAGGCACTTGAATTTTAGGATGCATTTTTATTTGTAATATTAAAATTAAAAATTATAAATTGTTACGCTAAGGGCAAATTTTATAATAACTAATTTGCTATATTTTTGTTTTGTTATTTTAATTTGTGTGTGTTACACAGCATCTTTGGGAGCAAGATTAACGCGGGTGTATGACGTCATAGCGTCCTTTCTTTGTCTGAAGTCAGCGTGCCTTCAGCCAGTCGGAGTCTTCCAGCGTCAGTGTGTGCGTGTGTAGCAATCCAAGGGGGAACAAGTAGGCAGCACGTCTCATTATAATTGTGATATAACAAAGGGTGATAATTCTGGGCTACATAGGGCAGTAATCACATTCAATACTCATAAGGAGTGTATGCTTGAGTGCATTTATCAACAATCAAGGTTTTGATAATATCAGTTGAATAAACAGTATTAAATGAACTTGCGTGTGCAATATAATACTACATTATATAACAGTACATTCAGTGAATAATTTGGTACTATATGATAACTGATTATTGTGTATGGCAAGTCGACATTAAGGGTGGTATAGTGAGTGTGCTAACATTTATTATTGTACTTTGCGGCGTTCCTTTTAATAATAATTCATAATCGTTAATGAACCAGCAAGTACTGACAAACTAATACCCTGTTTGTAGCTTTATGTTCCTCGAGCCAGACGAGGCGACATAAATAATATAACTTTTTATTATAAATGAAAATAATACTAAATTTAAAGCACATTTGTTGGTTTTTACATATTCTTAAGAATAGTAAATATATCCTTAACAAAATCTAATACAAAAATGGAACGTAAAGATAAAAAAAATTATTAACATTTATTAAAAAGAGATTGTGGAATTATGATATACACAGAGAAGAAAGAAATGTGTTCTGCCTCAACTAGACCGTGTTCGTTCATGTTAAGGACAGAAAGACATTTGTTCTTCACCACAAAACGAAGAGTTAATTCCGTTGGAAGGTGCTAGGTCTGTCTGTCTGTCTGACGCAGTAAAAGGTAACTCGATACAGCCAAACAGATCTGACCGAAATATCCAGAAGAAAATGTAGATGCTTCCAGTAACCTGAGTGTCGCTCAGTAAGAAAAGATTCGTAGATTAGGAGGTGCATGAAAAGGGGGCTATTAGGTAGGCAAAACGTATTGCAGAAGGCTGATCAGCCACACGTTGTAGATTAAGGAATATATCACATGGCACAGTGTCTTTGAATAAACTACAAATTCAGATATTATGGAGTGTCTCAGATGGATATAAAATTTTAAGGAACAGTAATGTTCCCATCTACAGGGAAGCTTCTTTTACCTCCACACATTTGTTTACATCCTACTGGATTATACAACTTCATAACCCAAAGAACACTTGTGCATATAAAGAAGTGAGATTGTGTTGGATATAAAATATTCTTCATTTTTTCACTTACCAATTTTTTCGGCAGATTCGTTTCTTTTGTGATCTTCAATTGTTGTACATTCAAACACATTCGCCAACAAGTGCACACAGTACAATTACAAACTGTCTATAGGTTTTAACAAGACAATCAGTGCACTTAAAACGTAATACTGAGGCGCATTACAGTAACCATTGTCACAGTGGAAAAGCAATGAGTATTACACAACCTGTGCGTGTCTGTAGCCTTAGGTATCCAGCATGCAATGCGCATGCGCCATTTTGTCCATTGTGCCCTGTCCTGCTGTACAATATTTTTCCACGTTGTCTAATAAAATGCACGATTTTCGAAAAAAAATTATTGCACATAAAATGTGTGTTTTGATTTTCTCTAGAAATTTACCAGAAACATTTCTCACTATATGAAGAGCTGAGAGAGATATGATAAAAAATTCATATTGGTTTTCGCGTAAAGTCCCGTTATTCTTCTTAGATCTTAATGAAACCCGAGTTTTCTCTATAAATTTTCGAAAAAATTAAAATATCAAATTTTATTGAAATCCCTCCAGTGGGAGCCGAGTTGTTCCATGCGGACGGACGGACGGACGGACAGAGTGACTGACAGACAGACAAATATACAGACAGACAGACATGACGAAGCTAATAGTCGCCTTTCGCAATTTTTTAAACGCGCCTGAAAACTGCTCCATGTTTCGCCGTCCTCAGGGGGTCTCCAATGAGGAGTACAAGCACCAATACATCAATCCGGGAAGTACAGTAACAAGTAACACCGACATTGCTGCCGACCGTTCGGCAGTAATATCGGTGCATTATACCAAAGCTACAGTAAAAAAGTGCTCCTGAAGATGGGCGAGTTTGTCGCCCGAAACATGTAGAGCAGATTCAAATAGATCAATAAATGAAAATTGTTTCATCTTGTTGGTTGCTGACATCGTTGACGGTAGGTAAAGGTAAAGGTAAAGGTAAAGCAGTCCCATTACAGGCCTGGACAGGCCCAGAGGGTTCTTAGGAAGTTAAGGTTCCAAGATTTCGTGACAACGGCACAGGATGGTGGTAAGGTTGTCAGCCTTACGCACCGGCCGCCTTTACCCCAACAAATGCTCCTGGTACTCATTTCTGTTAGAGACTGAGTCGACCCCAGGGCCATAGTGCGATCGGAAGGATTATGTCAATGAAAAATCCACTGACACCAGCTGGGATCGAAACAGCGACCTTCCGATTTGTAGAATAGCACCGTTGATGATAGACATATTGCAATTAGCTTAAACTTCTGTCCTTGAACTATGTTGACGGTCATATGAAATGAGATTTTGATGGAAGATTTTGTCATGTTGTAGAATGTTTTCAACTACACTAAAATTCGTAAGATGGCAATGGTCTTAATTTTCAGATCCGGTGTATGCGGTGGTAAAGCTGATGGTGATATACAGTTCAGATAATTAACAGGATACAGCTGTTCGCCAGAATTACTTCGTAATCTACAGAGTCTGCAATGTGCTAAGTTCTCGGTTGAAGTATTCACCATCAGATCGTTTATTTTAGCACAGTTTTTGTTCTTAATGGTCAGAATTTTGATTTTGGTTACATTGTGTTTATTGTTTCCGTTAAGGTAGTCTGTTTGGAAACTGACTGTGCTGCCACCACCAGTTGCCAAAAGAAGCTAACATATTCCATGAACGTCCCTTGGCCTCCGATAGAGGCAGCACTGTCAATCTTTAACTTCAGCTTCTTTCTGTTACAAACAATTGTTACAGAAGGAATTAATGAAAACAAAGGAGATTTCAAAACCAAATCACAAGTGATAAAATTCATTCGAATGTTCAGTAGATGATTTCGCAAGCAGATATTAACATATTGATATGTATGGTAACGATAATCTTCGTTTATGACGAGAATTAAAAAAACACATAAATTTAATTTGTGGGCGGTACAAAAAATGTCAAAATAAGCGATGCATATAATAACAATTTTAATTTTAATGACTAAAGGGGATGGATAGTAATTTTCAGAACATACGTAATGTGAACCAGAGGTCAGTAGTTGTTGCAAACACCTTGTTACCACCTCAGGCCTAGTATAACTAAACTTTGCTTTATTTGTGGTCTTAATAACTGGGTTAATAGACAGTTTGTTAGCGCTGAATTAATCATGAACCCAGCGGTGTAGACACGCCGGTTGAGTGACTTGAAACATAGCAGATATCAGGCCGCTGGAGAAATAACACAATGACACTTTATTGGCTTCATTCTGCCTCTAGATCCTCCCTATGAAACTGCTGACGACGTCAGCTACTCTGAACAGCGTTGGAAGGTCTCACATTCTACAAGGAATATTTTGTATTTTCCTTAATTCTTCTGGAAAAAACATTGTACGAGGGTGGGCTGGTAAATTTTGCCTCCACTTAAATAGAAAATGAAGGGGGAAAAGATTTTAATGAAATAAAGAAGAAATATGCCTACATCAATTATTTTCAAAGCTGCATAATCATTTTTCTACAAAATCACCAGCACTTCAAACACTTACGCCAACGCTGCACTAGTTTTTGAAATCCGTCCTTAAAAAAATTGGTGCTTTGTTTTTGAAACCATTTCCTCACTGCAGACTTCACCTTACCCAGCGACTTGCTGTACTCACATCAACACACTTCACCTTACCCAGCGACTTACTGTACTCACATCAACACACTTCACCTTACCCAGCGACTTACTGTACTCACATCAACACACTTCACATTACCCAGCGACTTACTGTACTCACATCAACACACTTCACCTTACCCAGCGACTTACTGTACTCACATCAACACACTTCACCTTACCCAGCGACTTACTGTACTCACATCAACACACTTCACCTTACACAGCGACTTACTGTACTCACATCAACACACTTCACCTTACCCAGCGACTTACTGTACTCACATCAACACACTTCACCTTACCCAGCGACTTACTGTACTCACATCAACACACTGTTCCCCATAAACGGCTTGCATTCGTCTGTGAATTTCATTTGGAGGAAGTCTTTCCGCGGTTGAGAATTCAATAACAGCACGCTGTTTGAACCGAACGTCTGAAAACTCTTCCATTTCGATGTGCACTGGGTGAGGACTTTAATCATCTGTGAGTTCAAGGTGAAGTGTGATGGAAGAGAGATACCATGCGACTACACAGAAACGGTTTTATCCAGATATGTCTAATATAAATAAAAGTATTACAGAGGAGGCAAAACTTTTCAACCCACCTACGTAGTCTTGAGGAATATTGTGGAAGTCAGCAAGAAACTAATAAATATCGACAGAAGCGTGGTGTTTATTTATACTCTCTCCAAACCCACTAATTTCTCTGCTCTCTACAAAGGCACGCTGTTTTGTCTAATGACTGCTTTAAGGAATAATTATACAGGCAATGTAGGTGTAACGTAAAATTGAGGCGCGTTCTTGCAACCATCGTTGTAGTAGAAAAACAGTAAATATTACTTATTCTGAATGTGTATTTTTTAGACTTAGTTATCCAGCATGCAGTTCGCATGCGCCATATTGTCATCTGTGGCCTGCCCCGCTCTACAATATTTTTCCACTTTATCTCCTAAACGGTACGATTTTCGAGAAAAATTATTGAACACAAAACATGTGCTTTGGCTTTATCTAAAACTTTTAGCTGAAACATTTCTAATTCTAAGAATAACTGAGCGAGGTATGATCAAAAATGTATATCGGTCTTCATACAAAGTAGCCGTTATTATCGCCAGGTTTTAATGGAGCTCAAATTTTCCCTACAGATTTTTGAAAAATACTCAAATATCAAATTTCACGAAAATCCGTCCAGTGGGGGTCGAATTGTTCCATGTAAAAGGACGTACAGACAGACGTCACGAAGCTAAAAGGCGCTTTTCGCAATTTCGCGAAAGCCTCTATAAACTTCTTCTAAGCAAGTATGTAACGACTCTGTCTCTCTCTGCATGAAGTACGATTATCTTTTAACGTTAAATACAAAAATGGACAGCATTAATTCGTCACATTGATTTAGGTAATATTCGGCCAAGGAAAATAATTTGGCTATAGGTTCAGCTAGGGACGCCATTTAATAAAACTTAGACCTGAACTTTGTAAGAAGATTTCTTGACCAGTCTTTTCGCAAGATCTGCAGACTTTTGTTTTCGTTTTATGGAGCTAATTGAAAAGAAGCTTATTTGGTACTCTTTCGGTAGACTTACACTTTCTCAAACTCAGAATTTATTAAGAAAGAAATGTCATATCCACTGTCATATCCGCGTAATTGAAGGTATTATGAAACGAGTGTATCAGACGGACGATACCTGACGGGAGCTGTTTGTAACAGTAACTTCGTTGGAATGGTCCTCAGTACCGACAAACATTTGCCTTTCAATTCACACTATTTTGAATAAATTATGATAAACTGTGGCTGTACCATGTACCTAAATTCACTAGCTGGTGGCAATATTACTTTGAATTATTGCCACCAGGTTTTGCGTTCATGCACACAATGGTTATCTCTGCAAATTGTTCCGCAGGATAAAATTGGTGGGGCATGAGAAACATAAGGGGCAAAAAGAAATATATAAGAGCTTTTTGGTGGGGAAAACTGAAGGAAATTGATTGCTTGGATGACGGTAGGATAATATTAAAATGGATACGACAGTAGCAGGTGAACTTCACTGGTGTTAATTAGGATAACAAACAGCGGCAAGATGACACGAAAGCAAGAAAGAACTTTCGAGTTCCTTAAAACGCCGGACTTTTCTCTACTGTCACAGAATCGTTGGCTTTTTAAGCTCACATTGCTCTGTGCAGCTAGTTTGTTAACAATTTTTAATCTCTTTTATAAAACGAATTTTAAAATTCTCTTTAATCCACTGAAAACCGAAAGAAGTTTTGAGAGAAAAGGGATACATTAAGGGGATGAGGAAGAAGATGAAGTGAGACAGACGATAGACCTGTGTTAGCCTGTAGTAGTCAAAGGCGAAGTTATAGACCCGTCACTGTTCCTAAACAGTAACTGCTTGTACTGATAACGTAAGTTGAGGGCAAGGTGGTCCATACAAAGAAAGGAACTGGATGGTCTGAGCATGCAGCAGAAGAATGGAGTGAAAATTTTGTGTATTTTGGCTGGATGTTGGTATTGACATCCAAGTGGATGCATTGTAATGAATTGTTGCATTAGTATCTGGGTGGTTAGCTGAAGGGTCTGACGTGCGAAGTGGATTTTGGGTTGCGTAAATGCAATTTACATGAGGACCTAAGGAAATCAGGGAAGACTTTGGTCGCAGTTGCCGGTCGCGTGACCTGCATCGTGGGTCAAGAATTCCAGATGGAAACCCGACTTTCAAGCACGTGAAAATAATGCCACCACCCCCCCCCACACACTTTCATTTTCTATATAGTAAAGATGTTCTTATTTTTGTTTATATTCTTTTCTACTTGTGCCTTTCGGCGTCTATCAAGCAACTGGTATAAAGGATCAGACAATAAAAATCAGGCCTTTTTATCAGCTGAATTCTCCTTTCTTAAAGCTTTTAAACATAAAACGTTTCTGACATTTAAATGTGACTTTCAGCGATTTGACATTGCAAGCAATCTGTTGCTCATGCCTCTACCAGACATTAGATACGACACGTGGGCAAATTCTCCCTGTTGCCCAATTCCATCTTTCAGGTTCCGAATCCTGTCCAGTGTAGGGAACTGGTCTATGGGCTGTTTTATGTGCTTGACCCTTCGGGAGGGCCTCAGATTTCGTTGGCCTGAAAAGAAAATTTAAAGCAATCAACAGTCTAATATTTGCCCCAAAACAGAAAGTCACACTACGTTATACTAAATATTACATAAGTTAATAGATGCCCTTTAGTCACGGTTACTAAGTTATTGTATTGTTTCATTCTTAAATATTTTATTGTCAGTTACTTGATGTTGGGAAAAGATGGAGCAGATCATTTTCGCCGATCGCGTGGATAATGAATCATCTTTGCATAGAGCCAAGGAAGGGAGGAATATCATACATACAATAGAAACTAAGAAGGTTAGTTTTATAGAGGTAATCCCACGGTGTCTATAAGAACTTCTATGCAATCCCTCACAAATTTGGATGGGTCTGACGGATGTATGGCGGATGGCTTGGAAGAAGAAAGGTTAACTGGATTGATGACATCTTATGTAGGAACTGCCTTGCGAAACACGTTTTTTAAGGACAGACAGAAGTGACAGAAAAACGAGGGAGTCGAAGTAAAGAGTTGCTGGGTGACCTTAGGGGGAACAGAAGATACTGGAAATTGAAAAAAAACACTAGATCACACTCTATGAAGAACTTGCTGAGGAAGGGAATTTGGGCAGTCGCAAGACAGACAAGGTATTAATGAATGAATGAATGAATATACTATTTTCCTTTAGTATGCAAAGTGACTGTCATGCAAGGAAAGATTGTGGATGCTACTGTGTAAGACTGTTGATACTAATCGAACCTCCTCTCCGCACCTGTAATATGACCTGCAGTTCCAAATGCCAACATGAAGGTTTTTCCGACATATCCGTACACGACATGTTATTTTTATTGTAACTTATATAAAAATAACTTAAATATCAAATAATATTTTCTACTGCACTTACTCATAAATACATAACAAATTCAAACGCTCAAATAAACGTTGCAGATTATGGTGTTATTTATATGAGCAGGTACTTACACATGGCTATTACATGAAGGTAAAGCAGTCCCTCTACATGCCTGGACATGCCCATAGGGCTCCAGGAGTTTGAGGCTGTCAGACTTTTAAACAATCGGCGTATGAAGTTGGTAAGGTTGTCAGCCCTAGGCAGTGGTTACTTATAACCCCCCCCCACCCCAAGGAAATACTCCTGGTACTAATTTTTGTTTGCGCTCGGAAAGTTTAAGTCAATGAAAATCCTCAATATCCCCGTCGGGAATCGAACCCTTGACCTTCCGTCTTGTAGCTCAGTGCCTCAACCAACTGCACCTCCGCATGTTTACATTATACCTTAGGCACAGAATATTTAATGGTGCATATTTCTTTACGTTGCCAACTTTCAGATATTCTCAAACCGTGCCGTAGAAGTGGCGTAGGCGACACCAATGGATTAGAAAGAAGGGCCTGCCGATTGGAGCTGCGTTAAACGCCAGGTACGGGCAGGAGAGGTTTCTGCAGTCACCAGGCGGTTCACAGGTAGAAATGCCTTCATTTGCTGAGAGCTTACTGCCGTGTGATATTTATTTTTAGCTGTGTTTACTGCTACGTCAGATATTAGTAAAACACGCAAACTAGCAAACACAAATACACATCAACGCACACACACAAATATATATATATATATATATATATATATATATATATATATGTGTGTGTGTGTGTAGATAAGTCATCGTGTGTCTTGAGAAAGCAGTCAGTTTACATTTTCATCTTCAGCATTAAATAAACTACAACGACAGAAATCTGCAACTGCTAGTTATTTTAGTCCATATTTCGCATATCTTGAGCTTAGTCCTACTGATACCTCGCATATCTTCAACTCAGTCTGTCTGACACTTCTCCTATCTGTAGCTGCTAGTCTGGTTGATACTTGGCCTACTTGGAACTCTTAGTCTAGCTGATACGTCGCCTATCTACAGCTGTTAATCTAGCTGATAATTCGCATAATTTGGGCTGTTATTCCGGCTGATTCTTCTCATATCTTGAGCTTAGTCTGGCTGATACTTCGCCTGCCTGGAGCTGTTAGTATGGCTGATAGTTCGCATATCTGGAGCTGTTAGTCTGACTGATACTTCGCCCAATCCAAAGTATCAGCACATGATAAATTCTGCAAAGGGAATTTCTAAACCTCGAAAAGATACTCAATTATTTTACCAACCACTGCACTTATAAACTAAAACTAAACTCCGTGGCCTTAGTCCGCACGCGAACTATATCGACAGAGCGGCCGCCGCCGGTCGGCGAAGTTAGTGCCAACTTTTGCGGATAGAGGGGTGTCACGTGGTCAGCGCA
>Ga0123354_10004575_pt1 | contig 19632 bp, 12 predicted proteins | sample TergutLab28metaG_2_FD_97872 | JGI IMG/M metagenome (GOLD analysis project Ga0123354, IMG submission 97872) | Labiotermes labralis P4 segment gut microbial communities from Petit-Saut dam, French Guiana - Lab288 P4 | ecosystem: Host-associated > Arthropoda: Insects > Digestive system > Gut ...
GGCCATTATCTCCGTAACCGTTCAACTTTGGACATAGGTGTTTTGGGTTATATCGGTATACTTTAACATAAGGAACACCCTCCCGAAGTCTGGCACATTCCTCCTGGGACACCCTGTATATAGAATGGTTATAAAGTCTCTGTTTGATTTTCTGAAATAATATTAGTTTTTTTCTCAGAACACAACTGGTAATTATTGTGCAAAAACGTGTAAGTATACAAGGGCGAAATTAGAGAAGACTTTGAAACAATTCAGTTTGTGATTTACGTAATAATGAAATAGCGACTCCAGGGACACGCTGCATCCCTGCAGTTTAAACGTGATGGTCAAATAATCTACTAATGAACAAACGTATTGGTCTATTCATTTGATTCTTCTTTTGTGTGTGTGTGTGTGTGTGTGTGTGTGTGTGTGTGTGTGACGCTGCGGCCCAACGCGGGCCATGGCTTCCCCATTCATGACGTTTCTAGATCACATACAACGTCGCACCACATTCGGTAGGACTCCTCTGAACGAGTTATCACCTCGTCGCAGAGACCTCTACCTGACAACACACAACACTCACAACAGACATCCATCCATGCTCCGGCGGGATTCGAACCCACAAACTCAGCAAGCGAGCGGCCGCAGACCCACGCCTTAGACCGCACCGCGCGGCCACTGGGAAAGGCCTGTTCATGTGATAACTGGGGATAATTGGCGAAAGAATATAAATTGTGGAACTTCAGTTACGCAATTCTATTCATTCTCCTGTTGCAGGCTCCCTCAGAGCCTGAATTTCACCACAGATTCAAAATGTTTAAAGTTTCCGTCATTAAATCACCAAAAATGCAGTACGTCTAAAGTACAAAAACCAGTCATTTAATACAGTCTCGCGAAATAGTCACTATTCATTTTAAGCAGTGTACAGAACAACAGAACACATAAAAACTTACTGTGGCCAAATGCACAATTCTTGAACGCTAAATAACTTTCCAGTTCCGTATCGAGAAGCGCAAAGCAGTTCTAAAAAACTCACGAATTTTCTGTGGGTGAGAAATGTGCGGGAGTATATTGCACGAATTGCACAGAAGCGACTTGCACATCGCGCAGTACAAAGTCAAGGTCGGAAAATCGGAAGAAACGGCGCATCCTCTCATCCCATTTATATCTAATAAATGGGATGAGAGGATATTAATTTTGTATTTTGAAATATTTTGAAGAAATGGGATGGGAGGGCTTAGACTAGGTTTATCGCACTCAAGTTGCCGACAAAGTTTTTTTTTTGGGGGGGGGGGGCGTGCTTTGAGCAAGACAATAAATTTTGGATTGTGTTAAATGAGTGGAATTTTTTGACTAGGTGGGGAAATATCAGCTTCTTAATGGCTGTGCTACATGGACTTAGTTGGTTTGTTAAGTAAGTAGCAGGTATTGAAACACGAAGATTTTTCTAAAATTAAAATTTTATGAGGGTTTATTCGCTTCCGTAAAACACCAAGGAGTCTCAGGCGGCGACTTTCCATTCAATTTCACCCCCGCTAAAATCACAAATGTTCATTTTCATTGGATGGAAACAAAAGGTATTGAGGTTGACAGATTTGGTTGAATGCCGATCCATAGTTAAGGTTCAACAAATTCACGCGACTGTCCGCTCATGAACAATGGAAAATCATGTTTGGGCAACATCATCCCGTTGTGTTATTCAGTCACTAGCAAACACAGTCTACACAAACGCAACACATAAATTCTATACGTTCGTCTTTTTTTTTTCCACTACATATTTCGACCATACATATTAACCATCACCAGGTGGAATTAAGGTAAAGAAGGAAAAGCGCCACAGAATAGGCCTCTCCTGTACATTCAGCCTACTGAAATACCTTAGACATTATTCTCCACGTACAATGTGTAACACACAGGGGATGTGCTACTATAGTAGAGGGGTGCTGATAAGTCCGGTACTGTGTGTGGTGTGTGGTCTTTGACCACTGAGTACGACTGAACTATGAGTGGCTGTTGGGAGGTCTACACGTGATTTAGGGTGACTCTGGCGAACTCTCTTTTCGAATTTTGATATTTTTGTTGACCGTGCGTCTCAGTATAAGCTTAGTAATTAACCAACTTAATGCATTAAGTTGGTTAATTACTAAAATTATCTTTTCGAACATCTTGTTTTGTCCTCTGCGTGATTGTAATTTGTTAAATCCTGTTGTAGATCTATAGTTTATTTGGTTATTCGTTTGGGTCTCTTCATAAATGTAAAGTTTTTATAGTACATTTATAAATCCACTTTTATTCACGACTTCCATTAAATCCTCCATAGGATCAATCGAGTGGTGGTTTTCTTGGAAGCGTTATGTAAACCTTGAATTTTGATTTTGGTACTTGCTTGACATGAAGTGCCCTTTAACCCCGACTCGAAACGGCCTTTCGGTTTGCCACAGGCAGCATTTACTGCAGTCTGGGCAATTGAAGGCATATATTCCATTTATGCTATATCTGTCCATGCTCGCCTGTTGTTTATAGGCAAGCAGATTTTTATGGTGTTGGTAGTTTTGTATGATATATTAATATTCATGTTTTTGGAAATTTTTGTTATAAATTTTGTTTCCCTTCACGCATATTTGAAAGAGATCCATAGTGTGTTCCTCTTAATGTCAGAGCCTTCCATTTCTACACTTATCTTTTAATCCATTTAGATCTTTCGTGTTAAATTGGTTGTTATGCCCTTTCATCTATTTGCTGATCTTTCAGTTCATTAATAAGGGATGGTGTGTTCTAAATATTAAAATCATTTGCAATCATGATACAAGGTGCTAACACAGTAGGGAAAAGACGGCAGTTCTTAATGTGGAGTTCCATTGTATCGTCCCTGTATGCTTCCGCAATGCAATGATGAGTAACGACGTCTGTTAACAGGAATGGACTGTCGGAGGAGGTTTGTTCCATTTACGATCTCTTATGTGTTTTCGTTCTCGTCAAAATTTCCGAGAGTCTCTTTTCGTACGTTCCTCCATTGTCCAAGTTTCGTGATTTTAACTCAGCCATTATTTAGATCTTAGTACCAGTTACAACGATGTATTTGGTATTACAAGTATGCGATTTTACAATGTGACGTAGCTTCAGTTTATAGTTGAATTCCAACATAAAGGGCACTTAATGTGGTCCTCTGTTTTCCCCAAGTTTGGGGCACCCCTATTGAGAGATGCTGAAGAAAGTGCACAAACACCATCTGTGCGTTTTAACAGACAGCTACCCACTCAGCCCACAGAGTTCAGTGACGTTCAGTTAAACAAATCCAATTATTCCAAACAATGTGTAGTAGCGCCTACTGATAATGCCCTTGTTTTCCGTCATGAACCAAAACCACCCACTTCAGCTACACCGATAGCTTCAACGGGTAGAATATGCAAGGCCGCAAGCCCCAGTCCACTGCCTTTAATTTAAGAACAAGGCACAAGCGATGCTAGACCTCGTTCAGCGAAGATCATAAACGCCTGTTCATAAAAGGCGGGATTGGAGAAGAGGGGTAGTCTTATCGATATTGGCAAGAAACTAACCTTTGCGAGAAACATAGTAAGAGACACCAAGAATACAGCAAAAGAAGATCCTTTCCGCGTAAAAAGTAGGTCTTTCAAACCCGTGGTGAAGAGAGGAAGAAGTGAAAACACCAGTTTCGTCATCAAGAGATTTAGGTGTTTCCTCAGGGTCAGAAGAAGAAGAAAAAGAAGAAGAAAAAGAAGAATGAAGAGGAGGAGGAGGAGGAGAAGAAGAAGAAGAAGAAGATTGATTTGGGATGGGGGAGGTGTTTCCTCAGGGTCAGAAGAATAAGAAGAAGAAGAAGAAGATTGATTTGGGATGGGGGAGGGGGGAAGAGATTGAGGATGAAGTTGATGCCAATGTTTATATTGTGCTGGTTTGTTCTCTGATAATCACGACGGTGAAGAATGGGATGGAAGCAAAAAATGTCTAAAGTGGGCACACGAACTGTGCGAACTGTGAAAAGGCCCTTTGTGTGTGACAATGACAGATACATGTTTATTGTTGCCGCTAAATGTTATGAAAAACTTAATTTTGTAATATTAGTAAATAAAGCTTCCTGTTTCCGGCCTGCTTAATTTTTGTCTTGCTCTAACTGTGAGAAACACCTAGTACCCCACAATAGGAGCCACCCCCTACAAAGAGTAGATTTATATTGTTTCGTACGATTGGTATTATCTCTATAATGAATTACCTTCTCGACCTATTAACTATTGTGCTTAACGAAGGATTTCTGAGCTGCAAAATGCATAAAAAATTGCATGCTTCTTATAAACTATATAATCGGTATGACAAAACACCTACTATCCCTTATTAGGTGAATTTACCCTAACACAAGAATAATCGAGGCTGCTCTATGAGTGCCAGTTGTGTGCCCGCATTCTTCAAGTACAAGTATAATAAACAGAAACATAGCCGAATTCATTTATGGTATTTTTGGATTAGTAAAAATTTTATAGTTAATTTTACTTTTTACATGTTTTACTGTTCTTATTTATTGTTCTTATTTTGACAACAATACCGCGATATTCTAGTAGACTGATTGTACAGGAGAGGTCTCTTCTGTAGCACTTTGACTTCTGTACCTGTATTCCACATGATGATGGTCAATATGTATGGCCGAAACATGTAGCGGAAAATAAAAGACGGACGTATAGAATTTATGTATTGTGTTTGTGTGGACTGTATTTGCTCGTGAAAAATTAAGGCTGATGAGTGGGAACTTCTTAAGAATTTTCATCACAAAATAAAGCCCAATAAAATCTCTATTCTTGTTCAGCACGTCATGCTTCTATCTTAGAGCTCATTACCGTGACTTGCACTGAAACAATAATGTAAACAATCGCTGGCTTACATCGTAAAAGGTAACAGTTCCAATTTCGGCATGAACTTGATGCCAAAGTCTCTTTTATAAACAATTTTTGGGTAAGGTGTCGATGTGAGGTGTTTCATGGAACTATGGGAAATAAAGTGTAAGATTTCACCCTGCATTCCTGGACCTCACATTGCTGAGGCTGCTGCGCGGCCCACAAGAGCGCATCATCGCTGTGTTGAGGCTGGACTAAAATTACCCCCCAACTGACCAAGCAGGTCACAAGACCGGCCTTGTAAGGTCCCCTGATACATGCAATCTACACCCACTACTCTATCTTAACTGGGGGTAATGCCATTGACGCGGCTGCCATTCCACTAAACTTGTTTTGAACCTCAGATTCCGTTGATGACAAGAAGTGCACTCACTTCCTTTACGAAGTGACTGGTTACAGGCTGAATAACTAAAAGGTCACTGTACGTCCACGACGGAGGTGTTAGATTTGAAAATCCGTCAGGTCCCCAGATTTCGTGTTCTTTTCTCACTTGGTACCTGAAAATTCTGACTCCTTCCATGTTCTTATCTATACATTTGTAAATAAACTACGCTTACTTCGTCGAACACAACACAGGTTTATGTTAATTGCGCCTACCTCATGTGCGCTACATGTTCCGGCCATTTCTCAGGCCACCATCAGGCACGTCAATGCAAAAATCACCCAAAGGAAGACACAATTAAATAAAATGTAAGAGGCCTCTTGTTGACAGTCACCGTGTTCCTAAATATTAAAATATAAACTGTAAATAACACAAACTATAAAGTACAAAATCTAAATAAAACTTAAAAATTACATTAAACTATTAAGCTGTCTGTTGTTGTAGGGAGAATTCGTAGTTTAATCCTTCCATAATTACTGTATTGTACTCGACACTGTACGGTCTGTTTTTAATTTTTATTCTTTTAAATCGTGTTTCGAAATTGAGGCCCACGGTATAGTTTCTGTAACATTTTAAATAACAAAATAAAAACTGGTATATTGTATGTTCTGCTAATACTGGTGTGTTTTGGTATGTTGGCTTATTGTTATTACAAGGCAGTGGTGCTGAAACGATGTTTACCTGTGGCTAGTTGGGGCGTGACTGTCGCGCGCAGTGTGGCATTGGGTCTATCGGAAGGAAAGCACGTAATTAAAGTTCGCTATACATTTGTGTTTACCCAGCGATGCAATATGTCTGCAGTGAAACGAGGAGTGACTTTATAGTGGAGATGGAAGCAGCACTTTCTCTAAAACGTAAGTAACCAGCAATGAAACAACTATTTCCTAACACACAAAACAATGTACTGTTAGAACTAATTCGGTCAGAAGGATCCTACGTTGCATCAACTTTTGAAACATATTGCAATTTGCCAAGTTGAACCGGTCGAAAGTGCATGGATCCGACGTGATGGCACTGATACACCGTCAGTCCAAATAATATCAATCTGTAAAATTTTCAACTTTCAGTTCGTATTGTGAATGTTATTCGTATTATTGCAATACAAAAAAAAACTATCAAGAATGAATAAACAAATGACCGTCGAACACAACAAAAGTTTTATAATATCAATACAGCTACATGTTTCGACATTTTTTATATTATAAAAATATTGTTGTGTCGACGGTCATTGGTTTGTTCGTTCTTGATAGTACGACATACAACGGGGTGTGTAACTTTAAAATTAACACTATCCAGCACAACTTGTGTTTATGTATGTGTTTGTTAGATAAAACAGGATTCGGCCCTTTCACGCTTCGGCATTCGAAGTGGAAACAAGAAGGAAGTTTTAATTTAGTTATAAAGTGTGAACGAATTCAAACAGCTCCTTTAAAATATCAATACTCTTGTTAAACACTTGAATATAAGTTAATATGAATTTCTTGTCTGATTAATATTGATCACCGCGTAAAATATGTAGTCTACCCAACACAATGCGCTCAAGCGCGCACAAGACATTTCATTGGGGTGTGAACCCAGGGAATATTATTTTTAATTTTTTGAATGGCGAACATTTATTTAATATTCGTTCATAGCGCACATAATTTTATCCACCAAACAAGCTAAAAAAACTGAAGAAAAATATTTTTCGAAATTAAAACTCAACTCCACTTAGAAATACAAACTTAAAAAATGAGGACCAAAATACCAAATTTTGAGACATTAGTGCGTGCTTGGACACAATATGCACAGCCGTACGCACCCCTGTAACTATGTAGTAGTCTACACACCAACCGGACGAACCACGCGCCAGAATCTGTCACATTAAACATCCCACAAAGATAGCACAGCGGCTGCATGAAGAACAGAGAATATGGTCCAGACTTTGGCGTTGACGTAGACAACAAGAGAAACCATGTTCAGACTTATTCATATACACGACTTAACTTCAAATGTAACTATGCTAGGGATAGTAATACTGTATTGGAAAGAATTCTAAATCAAGCACACTACGACAATTAATAATATTTTCTTCCTGATATCCACTTAGATGATCGCAACATGTCGGAGACGAGTTTGTATTTATCTAACAGACACAAAAAAATAAGCCAGTAATGGATGCTTCTCATTGTGATTTACTGGTAACATAATTCCCCCACTAACACATTCCAGAATGTTCTTATATCTTCCCAATGGGTACCAGAACGTGAATTGGTCAGTTATGACAAGCCAAGAAATGAAGATTTATATCGAGTCCACCTGTCGCAATTTATGAGCCAGCATCTATACTTGCAGCGTCAGCATTTACATCATCCTGGCCTGGATTCTGCGTGGCTAGTTGGCAGAATAACAATACAGAATGCAGAACTCGTTCACTGCAAGACACAACAATAAAACTACGATTGTGGCAATCACAACATGACTTCTTGGCACCGGCCATTGTGCCACGTCTGTCACCGTGTGTTTAATTGTAGTGAGGAAGCCCCGGATGCAGTAATATTAACGCTTCCTCGGAGTCCGTCTTTGAAACTGTAGCTCTCAGAGTCCTTTAACTAAAAAGCCGAATAACCAGCAGAGAACAACTGAAGTACAGTAACAAACTGATCTGGCTGTCCCTGTTCTCGCCATGACGACAAATAAGTGGAACTGAATTATTCTTCCCATCATCGTTAAACTCGGTGCTAGATTGAAGTGAGAGGTCAACATCACGCCCTGGACACTTTAACCCCGCAAAATAACCATTGTGCCCATCGAAAGAGAGGCTAAGTGAGACCAGCAGCCGGTCTGGACGCTGTTGGAGAAGAGAAAACTCTCTTGCCCCTAGAGGAATTTGAACCCCGAACAGTCCATTCTGTAGCCTAATCGATATACCGACTGCTGTTCAAGTAAGGGATTTAACAAACTCATGAACACTTAGGTATTAAGTACTTACAGTAGCTTTTGGTTACCTGCATTCTTAAATAAGGAATTAAGTAGTTACATACTCTACAATCAAAATATTGTCTGTGGTGGGATTTTGTTATGCTTCTGCAGAACTGCAGCGTCTACAGAGTTAAATGTGTGACACTTTGGTTAAAAATGAATGAATATGGAAACATAAAGGAATTATACTGACAATACACAACAGAAGAACTCGAAGGAAAGTCTCTTCCATTGCCATTCTGTACTCCACAATTTGCGCGCTGACTTCCCTTAGACTGAACACGGGCTTCTGCGGTGATTAGTCGGTGACTAACCGCCTGAGCTGTAGCAGGACCTGCCTACTGAGAAGAAACGCATCGATTCACTAGCAAACCAATGAACAAAATCCCAGGAAAAAAAGCAGTGTTACAGCTTCAGTATTGGACTGAATTGTGTAGCAGAACACTCGATCACACATTACAACACTGTATTTCCCTATGACAAATTTAACCATGTTCGGATATAATTCGAATGACCAAGATCCTGTCACTCAAAATCTGTATATGGATAACATTTTCTCCTACTCGTACTGTACGTCCAGCCCACTGCAATCTCTCAAATCAGAAAATCTGACTACACGGAATATACGTCTATCATAGAGAAAACCACGTATATTTGTTATCAGCAAGTTTCTAGTTGGCAACAATGTACACACTTACACACTGAGATTTCGCATGGTGGTGACAACAGTAATAATTGCTGTGAGGGTTTCATTTTCTCACTCACAGCGGTAACTGTCTAACAGTCTTCTAGTATGTGACGCCGTATAATCTGGTGAAAACTTATAGACATTTCAGTGGAGCCTCTTTCTCGAATTATGATGCAGTAATTTCCCCCCAAAGTGTTAAAATTCCGCTAAATTATAGACGTAATTTAATGAACATGTTTTAATAATCATTCCTGAAGCAACCATAAATTTTTCAACTCCTACAGTGTTTCATATGTCAAGCACTGTAATTGTCACACAATTTTGATTACATTTGGATGTGTAAAGAATATAATAAAACTGAGAAATTTGACGTTTTAAGACTTTTTGATGAAGATTAATGCCTTTATCTACATGACGCATTTTCCTTCGCCCACCGGCGTTGTGTCGCCAAGAAAAAACTTAAATCTGTCTACCAATGGAAGTGGTATCATATTCCGAGAAATTTGAGTATAAATTGAAGCTGTTTTAATAAGATCACTTTTGTTCGTCTCGGTATATTAAAATCAGTGGTGTTTGCAGAAATTATTAATTTGTGGAGTATTATATTACTATTTTCCAACATCAAAATTTTGTTAGCCTACTTACTGAAAAGGAAAAGGAGCTAATAATTTTATCATTGCTAGATGCACTTTCTCTGGTAGTTCATATCCGTCCGTCGTAACAGACCAAACTTCCCGCCAGGAGTAGCGTGATGTTAATTTTTATGTAGCCGATGGGTTGAACTTGCGCGAAGCGCCTGCTGCACTTCCCTGCATATATTTCGTATTTTAAAGGAATCGGACTTGGTGAAGTTTCTAAGAAAGGCTCATCGTATAAATAGAAATGGGCCGGAATGTAAGGCACATGTTTAAAATACGTAACTGCTATTAAAAGTAAAACGAAAAGTGCACCCTTGTGCAGGCACTGATGCTCTGTACAGGCCGTATGGCCCATAGGGGGAGTAGAGGCATAGCTTTACTCTCTCTTGACCACGGGGTAAATGGTCAGCGTCAGGCCTCGTCCGTTCTGCACCCCTTGGAAAAACCCGGTACCCATTGTACAGGAGGCTGGGTGGGCCCCAGGGCCGGTCTGGACAGGTGCGGAAAATCTCGCCTCCACCAGGATTCGATCTCCGGACCGTCCAGCCCGTAGCCAGTCGCTATACCGACCACGCTACCCGGCCCACCAATTGCTGTTAGAAACGATAATTACTTTCTCTGAGAAACTACATGTTCAATTTGAGTTTGTATAAAGACAATTTGCATTTTTTCAGTAAAGTAATGCAAAACATTAGATATCTTGCACACGTGGCACATGAACAGTGCAGTACAGTCGGTGCTAAATACTTTAACACTACATTACTTGGATTCTTTTACAGTTTATTTAAAGATGTTAACAGTAATTAAGACCATAAGGTATATTATTTCAGCAACTGAAAAGGCCTTTGAATAAATAACAAATGTGCTCTCTTCCTTTAAATAAGAACATAATTTCAATACATCTAACATATTAATACACCATGGCAACTTTATATATACCAAATTCATTAATATTTAAAAGCTCTGCCTTGTGCCCTTACAGTGAAATGTACATGTTTCTTGCGATTCTTACAAAGAACAGCGATTATTTCTCTAAACAGTAGTGACTGGGTGGTGTTTGTAAAGAAGAAACAGAATACGTAAATTATTTAGGATGCCTGTGTTATGACTTAGGCGGTTAGTCGATGGCTTTTCATGGCGGAGGCCTGAGTTCAATTCCTAGACACTCCATGTAAGGTTTGTGGTGGACAAAAAGGCACTGGGAATGGTTCTTCTGCGTAGGTTTCGTATTTATCCTGTCAGTATTATTCACCAGTACTCCATACTCATAATCTTAAACCTACTATTATCAGAAGGACAAGCGGGCGAAGACTGGAAACCTTCAATCAAAACAATGTGCTCTCAGAAATCGGAAAACACTGGAGAGAAAAGTATTTTCTCACTTATTTTCTTCATGCTTGAATACTGTACCGTCAGCTAGAAGTCGGTATGCATCCAGAAGCCCCTGCGACCGGCCAACTCGAAGTTTTTTCCGTGGTTTGTTCGGGAGAAAAGGCTGAGCTGATAACCACATTTCACCTTGCAATAAATCTCATGCAGCTCCCCTATTATTTACTTCAAAATTCCACCCCACTTGTCTTCACAGCCTTAAAATCAAATTTTCGCCAAAATGTAACTCTTAAAATCCAGTCCCCATACACTAGGCCTTCGTGCTATCCTCTTTCTTCTACGGTATACTTACGACAGTCCACTGCCCATCACCTTGTCTTACACGTTTCCCAAACCTTTTTCGTCTCTGTAACTTACATTTAGAAGACGATCGGTTACTGAGTTGCAAATCGCAAAGCCTCAAGTTATACAGCTCTGCTGTAATAAAATGTAGTATATTTCATTACCGCCATTCCCACTGCCTTTCTTGTAGGTGTTGTTATTATTTTTATTGTCTTTATCCTTATCCTTACTCTTCTCTTTCTTATATTTCTTCGTGTTTAAAAGGATCAGACAGTTGCCAGGCAACAAAACAGCTGTGAATACAAGAGGCTTTTGCTCTGCAGAATCCACATACACTTGGTAAGCAGCGAAACGAACACAGGAGGAAGGAGACATGTCAACACAAGGATTTTACTGCAGGCCCGTGAATGTTAAATAAATAAAAATAGCCACACCAGCAGAAAAAGTTTCAAATGAGATGAAAATATAGAGAGTAAAATTGCAGAATTCTAGCACAAAAGCTGGAAAACCTGTCCCACCCGCCATGACGTGACAAAAAGGAGTGTATTTATTTGTTATGTCACCCACTAAGCGAAACGTGGCACCATTTTGTTGGTAGATATCGAGAGCTCTAACATGACATGTCCTGCGTTTCTTCGTATTATTCTAAGTTTTTCGATTGACCACGAAGCTAGATGAGCATTACAAATACTTTGGTTGCGGCGGAAAATAAATCACCTATTTTATACCTCTGGGTGGGTTCGAAACTCGGCCTCCAGGATGTGGGAAGTTAGTATACTGATTTAACTTCTCGCCAACAATAAAATATAAGAACAAGAACAGCAGTAGTATTAGTAGTAACAACACAAGTATGGAAGTCCTTTATAAGATCGTAAATTGATTTCTCAGAACTTTTTTTTTCCCTTAAGTAGTAAGGGGTGACGTAATAAAGAGACTTGTAACACACATTTTTCGAGAAGTGGGAAACGTAACGTAAGCGTGAGATGAAAAGTGCGTATAATATCTTAGTAGGATGACCTGGTAGCAACAGACGTAAAATTTGGGGATGATATTAAAAAAGGGTTTCAATGAACTAGATGTTAAAAAATGCGGGCTTAATTAAGAGACTCAAGATAAGATCCAGTGGGAAGTATCACTGAACATGAATTTTTTGACTTCCTTAAGAACAGGGACATTCTTGAAAAAACTGAGTATTTATCAAGTGTTCTAGAAGGCACATTGAATTTGACTTTACTGAACAACATGATACGAACTCGGGAAATGGTTGCACATGGTCGCTAAAAATGTTTAGCGCGAGCAGCTGTTATCTTACTCACAGGTATCCAACATATACGCGTGCTGTGCGTAAACCAGACTAACCAGTCGTACCAACCGAAGAGTAAGGCGCTGAAAGCTACTCAGGTTTTGAAGGTAGCGCAGAGATAAATACCAGAATTTTCCCCAAGCGTCGCAAGTGACGCTATCCTACAGTATAAGAGATATACGGAACCTTTCGTTTGTTATAAATAGTATTGTGTTTGTGCGTCCATGCTGAATACGCGTCAGTAAGCCCAAACACTCAATTACCAAGCATTTAAAAATAGAAACGTAGATGGAATAATGAATGTATGATGGGACAGAGCAGTCAGGTAGTCATTGTGCTGGGTCTGCTACCAAAAGCCAGACAGAAAATAGAACTGTGACCAGCAGCTACAACTGAGTCGATTGCAACCGACAGAAAGACATGGCTTGGCCGTTTCCAGTTTGACTCCAGGCAAGTGTGTTAATTTTAAATGATAGTTTTGGCGAAGGGTTGTGTTTGTGAAGGTAAAGTGCCAATTGTTTAGTGGTCCTTTAATTTCACTAACTGGTAGGAGTACTTGCTCTTTGCTTCAAATTCTTCACTAACGCACATATATACTTTAAGTACCTTCTTTCCATCATAGTCTATCTAGTATCTAGCTTAAGAATATGTGGATCCATACCGCCAGCCTCGCATATTTATTAGTAGTGTGTTCATTTAAGAAATATAAGGAAAACTTTACCACTTTAACCTTCTTCGTAGCTAAACATATTCGTGAGTGGACAGTTAAATCGTGTGATGGCGTTTGAATACTTAATTGTTTGTCTTCGAAAATAATGAACTACATGTAGTAATAGTTCTTGGAACAACATAAAGTGTACTATTTCTTAAAATGCATAATCCATGTTGTAAGCTGTAAAAAAACACAAAATAATTATTACATAATATACTATCTACTTAGGTATTTCGGAATTGAAATCGATTCTTAAATATTTTCCCCACGTAAAATTTTTTTAAGACGTAAACTCAGAGTGTTGCACTGTCGACTTGCGCCTGACTTTTAACACAAGCGTACTGTTTTATTAAAAAATGTAGCCATTTTCATAATCCACATACATTTCCACATGAGTAAGTGAACAATTTAGTGACAACTTATCGGTAACTCAATATGGGCATGGATTTAGCGCGACTAGCTAGGTGTTATTGAAATTTCACAGGACAATTTCAGCAAATTTGCATACTTTACAGCCAAAATCCTTGTCCCTGCATTAATCAATCACTATACTGAATAAGCAGTTACAACAGACAAGGGCTGGTATGTCAGATGAAATCATCATCCTTGGTTCGGACCCCTTCGCCGCAAAAGTACGTGTTTTGAATTTTGAAAGACTGACCTGTGAGAAGAACCAATAACATCATAGTGTATGTAAAATGGTCGTGCTGGCAATTATATTCTAACCACAGAAAAACGAATATACTTTGTTCTTTCCTATCTGATGTTCTTTACTCGTCTTTTCCTTTGCTCTCATTCATTTCTTTCTTTCTCGTTCTCCATGCCTTTCGTCCAAATGCTTATGCAATTAATTCTGTTATCCGCCAATGAATGTAAAAAGGCAGTGTATTTTTAAAACATCTCAGACAGAACTTCTAAACAAACGAGAAACCAGGCTCTCTTTCATTGCCAGCACAGCTACCAGCAGTTGTAAACATCCACATTACGACGCGAGGCTGCTGAAAGCCAACTTATATATTCTCCGTAGAATTCATGCAGAATGGCGTCCCATATTTGTTCTTTGATATCACTGACGAAATTTCATTAATTTGGGAGGCTACTTTACTTATTATTTTTAAAGACTTTTATCATATACTTAGTTTAACTGTACAAGCCGTCTGGGGAAGTAATTTCATATTATAACGTGGCATATGAAAAGAAGCTGTCGTGTTCAGTTTTAAGGTAATGTCCTTTTATCATCCCGAAGAAAGTGAGGAAAATTACGGTACATCTCAACATACAACGTCCCGCAGGCAGAGCAGCAATACTATACCGCGGTTGTCACTTGATCACGTGCTTTCCGTCTAATTCGCTGCATCTATTTCAGGCTTAACAGTAATTTTTAAAAGGAAGCATAACTCATCGACTGCCATGTGGAAGGAAACTGCAGTCTTCGGGTAGCTTGTTCCATCAAGCGCTTAGTTGATGTGGCTAGCTTGTTTGGGGGGGGAGGGGGGAGGGGGGGAGACAGCGCACGCAGCACCAAACGTCCATTCTGCGTTTCAAAAACATTATCTCGTAAGCCGCAGGACTCTGCAGCTTCTTTGAAGCAATTAAGTTTTTATCGAAAGGGAATAATAATAAAACACAAAATTTAATCTTAACTGAAGCAATTCCATTGCAATAGGCAATGTATTCCTAATCCCAGAAAAGCAGATATATTTGGAATAGGTATAACTTTGCCTGGTAGCGCCGACCCGAACCAAGCAGTGACCGGACCGTGCTGACTACAGCTTTATGAAGTGTTCGGGGGCTCAGGTTTCAAGTTATCCTATCAGCAAGGTAACAGTCTATTTCTCTCGAACGCACTGATGTTTCCCTGAAGAAAATAAAAGAATATGGGTACCTTATGCAGTCGTTGTGTTTGATGCTAACCACTCAGCTGTACTTAGTGCCAAAGTTTAAGAAAGAACGATACTACGCCGCCACAAGAATGCATAGTCTAATTGTAGGCTTGAAAAGACCTGCCAGTCCGATTGGTTTCACTGGGTTAAGTAACAAAAACAGCACAATGGATAGCCGATTTCCGGGATAAGATTAGAATACAGGACCACTTGAATATGAATCCAACCCACTCCAACACGACCGTCGATTGTCACATCTGGTATTCGATATTTGCGGATGAACACAATTTGAACGAACAACTGGGGAGGTCTTTCCTGTCAGCATGCATGTAGCCTATGTCTATTCAATGGAAATATTTATTAGAATTTGGCGGTCATCATAATTTCGCTTCCTGGAAGTCAAATACAAGTACTCACGTCAGGACGCGAATGTGAAGGTTCGTATTTTGTTGAGGAGAAAGGAGTTATAATTGCTGTCATGTTCTTCAGGTAGGAAATTAGGCCAATAAATGATGCTTCGACTTCGAAATTGTATCTAGAGAAGTCTTTGATTTCCGAGGGGTCAATAACTCATAAGTGGTTCCATACATATATTAACCTTCATCCTTCTTCTATTCTGCAGTAACTTCTGTTCCACTTTGCCATTGTTCTGTTCACTTCTCCCACGGTCTAACAAATTGTATCTTGCCATATGGCTCACTCATTAAATGTGTGCCAAATAACACTGTCTTCTGAAACGTGAAGACGCGTAGTATGGCAGAAATTCGCCGACTATTCAGGGAAAATTGCTGGCTTCTGTTCTAAGGATGCATTTATCACCTACTTTCGAAAAGTCGGTAAGTTTATGCCAGCTTACACGTATGTTACTTCCTAGAAGACAGTAAATTTTCAGCCACAGCCGTAAGAACCTGAAATCTCACATAATTTATTCTGTCATTATTTTGCATACAAAACTTACTTTCTAAAACCAATGTACACATTTATTTAAAGCTGACTTCACTGGAAACATAATTCTTATTCAAAATTTCAGTTTTCATATTTCACGTTCCAAATTATAAAAATGTATCATTTGAAGACATAAACCCAAATTTTCCAACGTATTCTACGTGTTACCCTTTTAAATTAACAAAAACTAAATTTAACAAAGATGTGTCTCTGTCAGATCATGAAGGCGTCAGGAAACGGAGATGTCACTCCACGCATTTTCATCTTCTTTATTATTTGGTGGTAATTGGTCAGCTTCATGTCTCTGCCGCCTTACTGAGGGAGAAACAACCCTCAGTACCCACTGAATAGAATTTTTTTTGTTGCGTTTCTGACCTGTTCGGGGTGCTTTGGAAAAGAAAGAAATATCTGAGTTCTACAGGAATCGAAATATGATTGCTTAATCTTCCAGCCCGTTGCATTATGACTCCACCGACAGAGAAATTCCCGTCTGTTCATAACATTAAATGTCCCTTTTTAAAATGAATCTGCCGCAACAGAATTTCAGGGCAACAAGGAAACTTCGAAACATGGAACAAAACACAAAAAAAAATATAGCAGGAAATGTATAAGAAGAGGTCTCGAATGAAAGACTGGCGAGAAGAATTAAAAATGAAGAATGTGAAGGAAATGTGGACTAGAAAGGAAAAGAAAAACACGAATAAGAAGGTACTGTTGCCCCTATTTTTGTCCACATGTTAAGGAGAATTACATTGGTGGGGGCATTTAGCACCTATGGGAGAATTCAGAAATGCAAATAAAATTTTGATCCGGATACCCGAAGAGAAGGCTCCTTATTTTTTTCTATATATCAAGGAAATTAGATGGCTAGGGATATTTATCACGTATGAGAAAATTCAGAAATGCGTGTAGAATTTTGGCCGGAATACCTCAAGAGAAAGGTCCTATTGGATGATCCTGAAGGGGATGAAAAACTATTAAAACCAGTCTTAAAAACGCAGAATACAAGTATATGGAACACAGGATAGGAACGAGTGGGTGGTCTTGTGAAGTTGGTACTGACCTTTCGCTTTGACTAAAAGCGATGTATATGCTCTACATACGTCCACGAAAATATAGTTCTACTGAACTAATTTCTACATGATATCTTGGTGGTAAAACGGAACAATTTCCATACCGAAATGCTTCAGTTGGTGATTTCTCTACCGTTTCATGTTGCTCTGTGAGCGCAGTACTGCTGGCGACCAGCCAATCCCGCTGTCGCGGCACGAAGGCCCAGTCCCAGACATTTTGGCTCGTTGCTCCGGTTAGAAAATGTGGCCAAGACAGAATCAGTGGTGTTAGCTCTAACGTCAAAATAAACGTGCGAATTCCAGAAGGTCGACGGCAAGAGTGACTCCAAAATGATCATTTTTCTCCTGTACAAAAAAAAAAATATGTTTAGCCTTATTTAATAGCAATCAGCGCACAAAATATAAGACTGAACTCGTTTAGAAACACACTTCAAAATAATCTTACGTGGGAGGTAAATAGCGTAAAAAATTGTATTAAACGTTTAAAGCATAACTGTCTACTGTACCACCCACATGAACATAAAAAATTCTTCTGTTTTATCAAAGATTACATTTTTTTTATTATCAAAATAATTATATAATTATCACTATAATACATTATCAAAAAAGATAAAAAAGTTAAAGTTCTCGGTGTGCACACCATGAAGGACTACGGAAGGATTAGAGGTTCAGATCCAGTCATTCTTAAGCTCAAGACTAGATGGAGATGCTTGGCCAGGTTCACTCTGCGACCGCTCTACCTTCGGAGAAAGAAGGAGTAGTTTCTATTGAATAAAAGGCTGGTTGGCCTCAGGAGCCGGCCTCGACTACTGGAGATAGAATATCCTTTGTTCTGCCAGGAACTGAACCCCGGTTTTTCCAACCCATAAGCATTAATCGGAATAGGAAATAATTTCTATGTGTGGAAATATACAACTATGTTCTAAGTCCCAAATAAGATAAGGTCAGTTTTAATATTATTCTCCCGATAGATCTTAACCCTTATCCTGCTAACGTGGAGAATATGGTGAGCTACTAATAATGCCAGCAAATGGCAGATGGGATTTAATTCGCCGTTAAAAGGGGTAATGATGTCTAAGGAGATTTCTCACGTAGGACTTTTAATGAATTTCGTTTTAAATTTCTTAGGAGTGAAGCTTGAGGTCAAGGCTTAAAAGACGACAATATCTCACGAGACAAGCAATATACGTACAACGTAACATTGAGGAGCGTTCGCATAACCATTGTTGCAGTGGAAAGGCGAAAATTATTACATATACAGAGAGTGTGTTTGTAGTCTTAGTTATCCAGCATGCAAAGCACATGCGCCATATTATCATCTGTAGCTTGCCCGACTGTAAAGTATTTTTCCACATCGTCTGATAAAAGGCACAATTTTCGCAAAACAGATATTAAACAGAAAATTGATTTTCTCTACAACGTCTTTCTGAAACATTTCTCATTCTAAGGAGAAGTGAGCGAGATATGATCGAAAATGTTTATCGTTCTGCACCTAAAGTACCCGTCTTTCTTGTCCGAGTTTAACTAAACTTGAATTTTCTCGACAGATTTTTTAAAAGTATTCAAATATCAAATTTCATAAAAATCCACTCAATGGTAGTGGAGTTCCTCCATACGGACAGACCAACGGATGGATGGATGGAAAGACATCCGAGCTAATAGTCGGTTTTAGTTATTTTGCAAGCGCGCCTAAGACTACGCTGAGGAAAATACATGTATTTGGAACTAATAGTAAGGAAGTGGGGACCGCCGTAGCACAGTGGTTAAGGCGCTGTGCTACAAGCTGGACGGTCGCTGGTTCCATTCCAGATATATATGAGAGAATAAAATAAAAAAAAAACATTGTACATAAATAGGGATTGAAACTTGCGGACGGGGGGGTAGAGTAGTCAGAATAGCAACTCGCTATAGGATGGATGGTCTGGGGGTCAAATTCCAGAAAAGACAAAATTTTCCGCAGCCGTCCAGACTGGCCTTGGGGCCCAACCGGCTTGTGTACAGTGGGTACCGGTATAGCGGCCGGGCCGTGGCGTCGACCACCCACCCCCTTCTACCGTCGATGTTGATAGAAGTAGAAACCTCTTCCACAGCATTCTTCTCCTATTGCGTACTTGTCTTTTCTACCTGATTTTGGTCGAATAAAGCGACCGAAACGTGTAGGAAAGTAAATAAACGAACGTAGTGTTGAAGAGAGTAGAGTTTGTTAGCGATAGGTTGTCATATATACTGCTGAGAGGTCGCTGGCATAATATTATTGTTGTAAATGTGCATGCACCAAGTGAGGAAAAATGTGATGAGGCAAAACATAGTTTTTATGAGGAATTAGAGCAGGTATTCGATCAATTCCCAAAATATCATATGAAAATATTACTAGGAGACTGTAATGCAAAAGTGGGGAGAGAGAATAGCTTCAAGCCAACAATTGGACAGGAGAGTCTCCATCAGGATAGTAATGATAATGGGGTTAGACTAGTTAACTTCGCTACATCA
>Ga0123354_10004576_pt1 | contig 19631 bp, 13 predicted proteins | sample TergutLab28metaG_2_FD_97872 | JGI IMG/M metagenome (GOLD analysis project Ga0123354, IMG submission 97872) | Labiotermes labralis P4 segment gut microbial communities from Petit-Saut dam, French Guiana - Lab288 P4 | ecosystem: Host-associated > Arthropoda: Insects > Digestive system > Gut ...
CTCACACCCTACAAGGCAGCGCCCCACAACCGCTACCAACCACATCCAGCAGAAGCAGCGCAGCACAACACATGCAGTAACATACGTCTTGTTCTCCTGAAGATGGGCATAATGATGCCCGAACATGTTGAGAAATTGTTAAAAATAAACATCTAACTGTTGCATCTTGTTGGTTTTCTCTCTCACTCCACAGCATGGAGAATATATATTGAGAATGACAAGACTCTTTGCTATCAGAATTCATAATAACTCTAATTATTCATTTTTTAATATTAAATATGACTTTAATATGGGATGAAGTACCCCAAAAAATTATGCCGTAAGATATAACTGAATGCACCAAAGAAAAATAAATCGTCCTTAAAACTTCAAAAGATATGAATGATTTGTTGACTGATCCAATTACATAGCATGCTTTATTGAGTTTAGGTACTATTTCATCACTATGGAAACCCCAAGACAAATTATTACTGATTATTAATGCTAAAAATTTGGCAGTATAGATTTTAGAAATTTGTTTGTTTTCATAGGATACTTGTAGGTCAATTTCGTGACTATTTTTAGTTAAAAATTGTAGGAAATGAGATTTGCTAGATTTAATGATAATAAATTGGTTTTAAGCCATTTGTTTAATTATATAATAATACTATGTATGTATTTTTTAAACACTTGGAGACCAGAACTTTTAATTATCATGCTCACATCATCTGCAAATAAAAGTGGGTTGGATATATTTGATATGATTTTAGACAGACCATTAATATTTAAAAGGAAAAATAAGGGACCAAGTACAAAGCCTTTAGGAACACCATGTTTAACAGTATGTTGAAATCAAGGTGAGTGTGTATGCACATTTCTGAATACATACATTAGGTATTACATCATATTATATGTATATTTTATTTTGAAGAATTTATATTTTGTTCTTTCTACAAATTTTCATCTGTCCCTCACACAAGTGCTTTATACACTTCTCTAGGCATTTTTTTTATATGCCAGTAATTAGTATGTGAAAAACATACACTCTGAAATTTTCCACCACTTTAACCTGTACATAACAATTTACACATACAAATGACTACAGTAGTGTGCTTTAAGTAGGATCAAGTGTTAATTATGATTATTGTCTTCTGGGATGTAAAACCATATACTGTGGTATCTACTCATCAAATTAAACAGATGAGGGACACTTCAAAAGATGATTTTGTGTGGATAATAATTCAACATGGAATTTCTTAAACAGCCTGCCAACATTACTTAAGAAGCAACTTTCTCCACCTGATGATTACAGATTACTTGCAATTACGTGTTACAAGATGTAGTTTCCCATGCAATATCAATATATAAAAATTATTCACTTGCAACTTATCGGTTAATTCAAAGGTGGTATTTCGATAGGTGGGTAGTCGAACGTGGAGGTAGAATAGTAGTTAGCATTATTACCGGCCGTGCCCACACACACACATACATACACACACCCAACGAAGCACATGACACTACGTTACCAGCCAATAGCATTGAGTTTCGACGAATTAGGACTCGCAGTTCAATTCAATTTTAGATATGTAGGATCACGTTTTCCAAAATGTTAAACAAAACCAGACTGAAAGTAACCCATCTCTGACAAAGCATAACGAAATCCTCTAGTCCTGTAATCGAAAGTGTGCATTTGGAATTCAGCCGCTCAACGTAAAAAAAGCTGGGTATAAACACATTTTGGAATGGAAGCTTGAGTACTAATTATGTCAAAACTGCAACTGGAAATTGCAAGCAAATACTTGGGCGAAGGGCTTTTGGACTTGAAAAGTACTGTTTGTTTTGGAGAGAAGTGAGAGGTATTCGAAATTTCCAGTTTACTGTCATCACTTTTATTTGTTGTTGTGCTACCCCACAGTAATTCCGAGAAAAACATTCTAAATGAATTCTAGTGTCAACCAATTCCAAGTTGTGCTAATTATCTGTCCGTTTCACCTACACGCAATAGCCTGTGATTTGCATGGCACTTAAGAATGTAATCGTTAGACATACGTTCCTTGTAAACTAATCAAAATTAAGAAAAACTGTGCCGATAGCACAAAACAATTGTATATTGCATATTATTCGTACTTGCCTCTACGTATTATATTGCGTTATTACTTTTACCACAGCAATTCGCCTCACGCTTCCGCTCAATTGCGCCGTCTTCTAAAAAAATATGGCTGAAACCCGCGAATACGAATACAGCGCTACGAAAAAAAAAAGTCTATTCTGATTTATGTTACCACTAGTGAAACAACCACAGATATTAAAGTCATGTCAAACTACTAATTTTGCAGGACCCATGCAGTCAATTCCCCACAGCACGGATAAGAGCGTAGTAAGTACAATAGTACTAGCCACTTCTCCTTAGTTCTTTTCGATCTGGGCCAAATACTGCCAATATTGCCATTTGCTTCCGACCGCTGTAGTAGGCACGATATAAACGGGCCTAATACAGCAGCATTCCCGCGAAATCTGTGATTGTCACGGTGGCAACTATGAAAATTAGGCGTGTGGGAAGGGACGTTATGTAGCAAAAAATGTACGTGTTTCGGAGAAACGTGCTGCCTCCGTCTTCAGGGCTTCCATGCGCGTCACGTTCTGCTAGCGTACGTGGGTATTAAGAGATAGAGTAATAAAGTTACTGTTGGTATGTAAAATTTTTGATAGCAAAACAAAAATAAGTACCGGTGCTCCCCAGTGGGGAGATAGCATCAGTGTCAGCACTTGTGTTAGTGAACATTAGACTCTGTAAAAGTTTTGTGTAATAGGCTGTAGTGTAGTAGAGTGTAGGCATTCCATATATTATGCTACAGCCCTGTCTGGGCCCTGACCTCCCTCAGAAGATGCCTCCATTCTTCTATATTTTCAACTCATTTGCTCCAAGCTTGTGTTCCTTGGATCTGTGATGTGTTCTCCAAACGATGTATTTCTATTTTATTCTTGGTTTCAGTTGTGAAAGCAAGGATATTAGTGCACCAGTTTTGAACAGTGTTTGGATGTTCCATGTACCAAAAGTCAGATCCGTTTCTTTATAGCCAGATTTTCTTCTGTTTATCAATCCTGTCTGAGCCAATCTGAGATTTTCTCAACATCAACTTTGTGTGGGTTGAGGTCAGCCTCACTCCCAACCCCCAACCTGGATTACCAGGGTATCCCGTTTCACCTTTGAGAAGTCCCGCATTGGATGCCTTGCTAATAGCTACACTACCGCCAGCATAGCTCTCAAGATCCTTTGACCACGCAAGCCCCACAACTATGTCAAAGTAAGGACACCATCAAGGGGAGAGTGTAGTTGGTATTTTGTTAAATTTTAAACAGGAAGCTTCTTATGACAAAAAAGAACACATTCTTTAAAAATGGAGAGGAATTAAAACTTGGGGCATCAGTTAATGTACTTAATGACCAATAACCATCAGAAACAAATTCTGCACTGTCTAGGTGTTTCCACTAACCTCAGTCTTGTTGTGCCATAGTTTAGGCTGTCACTGGGACATGTTTTCTGCCAAGTTCTTCTATTCCCCCCTCTCACTACTCCGTCAGTGCCCCACTATCGACAGTATATAGCCTTAGAAGCTGACAGGGCTACTCCATAAGACACTTTGAGAGCAAACTAGGAAGGACTGGAATTGAAGGGGACTTGTCAGCTTCTGTTTCATGCTAAAGAGGTTAATTCATTAAGTGAACACATACATACTGTAAAGAAAAATTCATACACTCAGTCACTAGTATTTGTTGACCTAATAGTTGCAGGCAGAGAAGAGGTGAAAATAAAGTTGTCCCCGTGGTTAGAGCATGCAGCATGCTGTAAAGGCATGTGGGGAAGTGGGGTGTAGCTCCTTGACATTAGATTAAAAGAATGGTCAGCTTCATGTCCTTTCTTCTACACTCCTATGCAAACACTCTTCACTATGCGTTACATGGGAGGAATGGTGGCCATCAGAGCCACTCTGGTCCCTGTTGAAAAGAAAACATTTTCTGGCCCCTGTTATGGATTGAATATTTGCTACTGAATCATCAGCCCATAGCCTAGTCACTTTACTGGCTCAAATATTGTGGCTCCCTACATGAAGAGCTAACTAAATTAATGTTCAGGCCTCATCACCAAAAAAATTATATATATTGCCATATTTGGAAGGATTTATTACTAATAAATCTTTCAAAATGTGGGAAGGCTCATCTATTAGGAACAAAAGCAACAAATGAAAATTTCACTCAAGAAGAAATTAAAGCAGATTAAATTCAGGATATGTTGTCTTTTTATTTGCTACAAAAAAGCTGTAAGGTCACCACCTGGTTTCTGTGGTGTGAGACTTGGTATCTCACATAATGGCAAAGACATCAGTTAAAGGCATTTGAGAAAAGGATGCTGAAGATATTTGGATCTAGGAGGGATGACATTACATGAGGTCCAGAAAATTGCTTTGTGAGTAGTTTCATATTGCACTGAATATAATCCCCATAAAAGCTTTAGGTAATTTTCAGGAGCCTCAAAATTTGTACTTTTTATCAGTTATTATTTGGATGAAACAGTCAGGAAAGAGATAGGTATGATACACAGCACAGGTGGGAGAGATGAGAAATGCATACTGTCTTCTGTCTTCAAGAAATGCATTAGGAAGCTGCAGATAGCATAAATATGGATTAGGAGAGGCCGGACTGGCAAGCTCTTATGAACACAGGAATGAACTCTGGTTTATGTGAAAGGCACAGAATGTCTTGATAAGCTGTACAATTATTAATTTCTCAAGAATTGTGCTGCATGGAGCTATTTAACTTTTAAATTTACCTTCATTCTTATGGATGACACACATCATATCTGAGAAGCTTGTAATGACAATGCACCATCAGAAAATAACTTCTGAACACTGTGAACCTGCTTGGGATTCACAGTAGCTTACAAACAGAAGAGCACAGATCTACGTATGACTTGTAGTTAACATACTGAACACAAAAATCAGGTGTTCGGTGGACAAGCAATTGTTTACTATAGAAGCCCTTAGACTTTGTTGTATACAAACTAAATCCACCATATGTATAATGTATACATTTATTATTTGATTGTACCCAAGCTGTTGGTCACTTAATGTCACTGTTTCAGTTGGCTGCATGTCAGGTTCCGCACATTTTAGGTTAACTTTTTGCAATTAAGATAAGCTTTTCACTTACCACATTTTAATTAGATGCGGGAAATTGTTTCCTTCAGCTCATACACACTTGTGTCACATCCAACAAACAAGCTGTTCATTGCACATGAAAGTTAACTGAAACTGAAGACACTACAATGTGACTGCTTTTTCAGATATCTTAACTGTGAGGATTATTACTAAACACTTTATCCTTTAACATGCTTCCATGTAGCAATCACATGGGTTCATACTGGGTGATCAAGGTCACAATCCCCTGCTTATTATTCATAAAAACATTCTCTCTGCTTAATTTTGTGGTATACGCCACTACACTATCTTCTTGAAGAAAGGTGTAGATTCTGTTATAAGCAGCCATATAATCAAAATATGGTGTCACAATCTTCTAACATATGTGTGAATTTGTGGTCTCAGAAAAAATGGGCCCATGAATCCTAGTTGCACACACCAACTAAAGCATCATGTAATGGATTAATATAGGATTTTCTGCATCTGATAATATGAGCATCCACATATCCACCAAGATAAAACCAAGCATTATCACTAAACACAATGAGTGTGGCATCCAATTATTCAACTTAACACCACATGTAGGTACCAAGAAGTCCATAACTTTCATGTCTTCTAAAAACTATATTTATCACATGAATCTTCCAGTGGGTTACTCATTACAACTGAGGACACATGCTTGTAAAGTTCACAAGCTCTTTCCAGGAACTACAGCACAGGTGTGCTGCTAAGTTGGCTATGTTTTGCACAAGAAGCAAATCAATGTGAAAGCTGTATATTGATGCAGAATTACATTTTAAACCCTATGAACTTCAGCACACTACATCTCCAAGTCACTAGCTTGGATGCTAGTGCCATGACAAAATGTTTGTGTGTTAGTGAGAAATTTCCATCTTATTTAACTCATTAGTTTCTAATAAACTTTATGTAGCTTTTATATCCAAAATTTCCCTAAGTTTTAAACTTTAAAACGTTTATAAAGTAGACTTTATACATGTAATTACTCCATTATTAAATCTAAGAAACACTTCTTGCTGCAATGCATTATCATGGCAAAAATTAAAATAATGTCATTCTACTGGTGGTGGCGCTAACAGTGTAATCTCATCCAGTTATCCTTGCTACCACAAATATTATCAAGCTGACTGTACCTGCAGAGAGACAATGAAGAAGGACTCCTATACTTAATAAATATTAAATATATTATAGAGTATTTTATTTCTTTTTAGTTGTATGTATGTACACATTACTAATAGCAAAATACTGTGAACAAATACATAATGTTCCATTTGTAAATTAACATACATTATTTTCACATTAAAAATCTCAGTTTGTATGAAAAAAAGACAAGGCACATCAGTGACATCACTTATATTTCATCTTCAGTATTAAACATAGTTTTATTTCAAAATAATGTACACAACAAAAAAACATATAATTTTGGACACTTAAAGTGTCTTACAGGACATAAACAAGTGGCAGTGCAGTACAGTGAGCATCACCAGTAGATGAATCTTTCAATTGAAACATTCACACACAGTATTACAAGTGATTAAAGTATCAGAACATTCTTACTAGAAAGAAAAGACTAAAAGATAATAGAGTCTGAAGACATACATTAAAGTAAAGTGTCTGGTTATGTTAAACGATGGGCTGCATATGGTCGCATGCGTCGGGATCTTTTGTTCTTTATTATATTAAGAATTTGACATGTTATAAAATAGGTTCAACTGTCTTCCAAAAGATTTTACTTCAATGGTATCCTTGTAAAATAGGCTGAAAATGGAGAAGTAAATATGAAACTTTATCCAAGAACTTATTTTTAGTGGATCTGTACAAACTGACATACAATTTACACTATTTAACACTGCCCAGTAAATTATACAGTACCAGTTACGCATCTTGGGCACCATTACCTATCATCAGTATCTTTAATGTAACACAATTTTAAGGCACATCATAGAACACATTTCATATTAAGGACCATGTGTCCACAAATTCATAACATCAAATAGCATATAAATAGTATTGGTTGGGTGGTTTTATGCCACTCTACATTTAAGACTTAGATAAAATTAGTGGAACTTGGCACAGTACAGAAATCATATAAATTAAAACACAAAATTCTTTTGAAAGCAAACAGAGTTTGTGCCATGATTTTTATGCTGATAAAATTTGTGTAACAAGCAAGAAGTCTTTATAAATTAAAATACAAACAAAGTTCAAAGCAAACAAGCTTTCTGTCATGATTTTGATCCCAGTAAAATGTACTTTTCAGTTACTGCTGTTCTTACTTTAAAGTTGGAATGAGATTTGTTGCTATTGCAATGGTATATTTCAAGAAAATGATGCAGCAGGAACACATAACACTGTCTCAACAGTCTGTTTTACTATAACAAGTATTGTGCCACTCAAAGAGTGGGTGTGACTAGCGGTGAATGTCATTTCCTCCTGCTACTGCTCATACTTGTACCTGATTTCTCCAGATGAGGACCATATGATGGCAGCTGTCCAGCCTGTGTACATGATTTGCAGCAGAAGCGTGCATAGTACTTATGTGTGCAGTACTGACCAGCCACAATAAGGCGGCAGTTAGCAAAGAATGGATTATCCGTGCAGTTGGGATGGATATATACCCCTGCAACATGACACTTTCAATTATATCTTAAAATATGATCAGATATTGTAAAATAAAAGGATGAAAATGAGCAATGGTACAGGTTTTTTTTGGGGGGGGGGAGGTAAATTAAGGTATGAAGGTCCAAAGGAAGTAACACATAAAAAATACGCACTTCCTCATTCATAATTTCAGTTCAAACTGAACAAATAAAACATTAAAAAATCAAAACTGCCATAAGGCCACACATTTTTCTGCTTCCCCTCATTATAAAAATGCATACAGCACTAAATAATATGTAAATTTAATACTAACTCTTCCACTGCAGTCCATGTGGTAGGAAAAGTTCAGATACATGACTGAGGGAGCCAAAATCTAAAGTACCCTGCATTAACAGCATTGTCCATCATAACCAGCCATCTGCCTGTTGTATCTTGAATTTTAAAACTGCTTTATTACCTTCCACTGCTATGGAGATTGAACTTGAAGACTGTCCATACTGATTAGAAGCTGAACATCTGTATGTTCCTGCATCATCTCCATTTGCTCGAACGATCAACAGGCGATGGTTTTCTGTAAAGGGAAGTATTTCATTTCTGAAATGCATTCCATGGGAAGAGTACGAATGGTTGAACATAGTATGTACAACCTACTACATAAAACAAATACATTTAAATAGAATACACTAGAAGAGTTTTTGTAGCTCAAAACCCATTATACTGCACTGAAATGTCTGAAGTATGATGTTCATCTAAATCATATTTGAAAATTCAATGGTACGAACATAAACTTCTAAAGAAATATGTTGGCGGACTTCAGAAACACAGTCAAAAGTCTCTTTGAGAAGAAGTCAGTAAATAACATTAATGAGAATTACATTAATATTTACTTACAATTTAAGACAGAGTAATGATTTTTCATATTTTTAAACATTTTAGATACAAAATTAACACTATGTATCAATTTAACCCTTCCCAGCCATAAAACAATTTTTGCATACATAAAATCACACTGGAAAAATCAAGCTCCTGAAGAACTAGTTATAAGTTTTTCGAATGACAAGGCATATGATTTAGGTTACAGGTGACCTTTTCTCCATCAAGACAATCTACTCAAGCATCCATGCATATGCAAGGAATCATGCCATTCTCAGAACACTCCTGGAAATTCGGGTTCATTTTCTTGCAGTACACTAACACAGACTTTACAATAGCTCTCACATCCTCTGTTCCAAATGATTTCTGTGAATATCTTCAATTCTTTATTCTTTCAACAAGCTCCTCATATAAGAAAGAAAACCCATTTCTTAAACGTGCAATTTATGCACCAGGTTTACACATGTTAAAAAACCTTCTAAGATAAATCATCTGGCTTAACGTATGTGTGCAATTCCTAGCTTTTCTCCATAAACGCTAGTATCAAAGCTTCTGATCTGATTTATATGTACATTTTTATGTGTATTTATTAACAGTGTATAAAATAAAGGCATAATTGGCAGGTTATAATGCTCATATGCAACCTACAAGAGACTACAATGAGCATTTGATTTAGTTAGTCTGGAACCCAGGCATATATACATATATATATATAGAAATTCTCTTTTCATCATAGTTAAGCAGAGGCTTTCAGGGTATTTGTATACAAATATGATATGAAAGGACCAAAGAGGGAAATACTGTATGTGACTGAATTCAGATATGCCCTGCAGCAACTGTAACTCTATGTCACAGTCTGTGCAGCTGTGGAATTGGCATAAAGCACTGATGTGTCTACACTTCAACAGGGTATGTATAAATGGTTTTGTGATATGTGAAATCAGTTTTCTCTATAATGAACTGGGTGGGCTATTTTCGCTTTCTATTCAGTACAAAATATCTTATTGCTGTTGAATAAAACATATCCTACATTAGAAATAACTTGCATATATTTGCCTAGTTTTATATATGGCACTGACAGCTATTATTGAAGGAGCTTAACTTCTTTAACCACCACACACAAACACTTTTACTCACCTGTGATGTGTATCCTTTCACTAGGTTCCAACAGTTCTTCATCTTTATACCACACTACTTGAGGAATAGGGTACCCATCAACATCACACGGAATTGAGATGTCACTTCCAATTGGATAAACTGTTCGAGTGAGAGATATATTGGCTTGCACAGGAACTACATGGAAAAAAATACAATAAAACCACTTAACAAAATAGTTTTCTCTGTTTGTTTTCCTCTTCCTGTTATAGTTTCCATGCAGTGTTTACATAATTAAGATAATCATGCCAAAGTGGCAATAACAAATCGACCACCATTTTCTAACAGTTGAATTATTTTCAAGTTTAAATTGAATGCCTGCATTTATGGAGCGAGCACAAATTATCGTTTACTATGAATCCATCAGGCAACATAGAACATACGAGCATTCAATAATTTGGACTATACCTGTAAAAATTATTAATCAATGTGAACTCAGGTAGACTGTGTGAAACCTCATGGCATATCTACAGACACCTTCAACCTGTTTACTGATGTCTTGCAGTTTTTCTAGCATTTGAGATTAACTGTCACAGAGAATCTTTCCCTGTTGTTACAAATTTTGTGAATGATTACTAAAACTTTAAAAATATTACAGCTCCAAAATGCAGCATAAGTATTAGTAAGAATGAAAATAAGATGCAAACTTTGTCCTTGTATATAGCCAATAACTGCCACCTGTTGTCAGGATAACTGCAGCGGCTTCATTGCAACTGTAAGAGCCACAGATTCCATCCCCTCAATAAGAATAACTTATTTAGGCAAATATTATGTATGTGTTATGTGTAAATCATTCCTATTTGATATTGCTTGAGTAAAATATTCTCAGTATCAAGAAAGAATTTTAACATAGAAAACAAAAACTTTTATTCATATGAAAGATAATGGAAGTTTTACTAATGAAATATGTGTGGGAAAGTTATGTGGGTATTGTAGCAATAAAGTCTGAAGCAAACAATTTAAAATTTAATTATGAGACATGCTTCGTACATAATCCAAAATCATGCGTGCTTTTGAGATAAATGAATTAAAAATTATAAAGAAAGTATCTATAAGAAAAAATCTCAGAACTATTTTTAGCAAATTACAAAATTATGAGGACAAGGTTTAATATATGGTCAAAACATTCAGGTACCAAAGATGTTTTTGTGAGAGTAGGGGACTCAAATGTAATATGCAACTACAAAATGTACAATAGAGTGTTGCTCCTGGATGGGTCAAGAGACATGCAGTTTTATTTGATGGCAATTATATTCTGTATGTGCAACTTTGTTCTGTGGGGAAACCTCTATTAACTGATACATTCAACCATCTGAGTACCTGACTCAGTCAGAACACACATGACCTTTGTAAGTGAAAAAAATGAAAAGTAAAGTGCTCAGTCCTAAGAAGAGGATTTGATGACTACTTCATTTAAAGTTACAGATCCCAATTTATCTACCAGAGTTCCTTTGTGAATTATAATCCTATTATCATTACCTCTGACTTGTTATATTTCAAATTTCCCATGCTCTGAGGTCTTTGCTTACCTGTGAACACTCTTGGAGTAACTTCTGGGACAGGCTGGGGTGGTATTTTAGGAGGAGATGTGGGTTGTACAACAGGAGGGCGAGTTCTGGGCTGAGGATGAGGAGATGGACGGACAGGACGATAGGGATAAGAAGGCTTTTCTGTATGAGTTACAGTGTCAGGGGTTTCAGGCTTCTTTGGTGGAGGAACAAGGTATTCGTTGTATGATGGATCACTAGTGTGTACTGGACCCACAGCTTGAACTGTAACAGTCCATGATGCTGCTCTGCCATATCCATTATATGCTTGGCATGTGTAAGGACCAAGGTTTCGTAAGGTTACAGAACGTATCAGGAGGGAATGATCTCGTCGTTGTTCAAACTGCTCTGAACTTAATGGCAGCATGCGATCACCACGCCACCAAGTGACAGCTGGAGGAGGCCAACCCACAGCATAACACTGCAGTACTGTTGGGGCACCCAGTGTCACCACCACATATGTCTTGTCTTCACCAATCACCTCAGCAGGACGTGAAGTAGGCTCTACAAGTATTGTTAGTGACATACATCCATGCAAAAAAAAACCACTATGCAACAAGCCAATCAAGCATATTATACCTATATTGAAACACGGTTAAATTATAGGCAGTTAATGGTACACATACCAAGGGAGAAGGAGTTTCTATGGCACAACATCTTGTGATGATCTATTGTAGAAAGATATTAAACAGCAATGAAAAAGTGCCAGGACATGTCTTAAAAACGCAATCTGAGACTACAGTGCCTGGATGACATGACTGTGGATTTGTTGCGTTACTTTCCCTATGCAAAAATTCTTTTCAGAATTTAAACATATCACATCTAGAGGACAAGCACCCAAATCAGTAATGGTTTACTACAGTGTTTATAATTGAATGTTTCAAAACATTTGAGAAATTCTTCCATAAATGTATGCACATAAACTGATAAATTTAAAGCATGGAAAATGTTTCTAAATGGTTCAGAAAGCCATGGACCTTATTTCTTAAGTTAAGACTTACTTAAAAATGTTTTCAATGCCTTATCTTATGCAATGTCAAATGATATCATGATTAGCGAATAATGACTCACAAAGGATGATAAAGTAAGTGGCAGTGGCCTAACGTTAGGCACTATCGTGCCTTTGCATGGAGGGAACGAGGAAATCTCAAAACTCAGTAAGGACAACCAGCCTCTGGGCTCAGATTTGAACTGATGACCTCCTAAACATGAAGTACTAACAAATTTGACTGTTATATTCAGTGTAAAAACACTGTTGAAGTGGAAACCATTACTTATTAACTGTGCTACAAGTATGTAACAAAGTATGGTGACAAATTAACTACTATTGTGTAAGGCAATATGGACTGAAAGTATGCAGATAAAATAATTCAAAAAACACATACCAAGAAAACAGAAGTAGCAGTTCTATTCTACACATTTCACCAAAACTGTTACAATTTATCCAGGCTATAAGGACAATAATAATCTATAAGTAAATAAAAACACATCACACAGACTGAGTTGGCAGTATGTAAAATAAATGCACTGATAACCAGTTGCATTTGTATTAATAAGGTCAGTTGATAAGAATGACCTGAACTCGAACCAAAAACTGTGAATGCAGTCACAAGTTGGATAAATATGCCTTGTTGATATGTAGTTAACAGCAAGTCCTTCATTAGTGAAGTAACAGGAGATTAAAATTAACTGAAAATCAGCATAACAATAAATCTACGTCTGATGTTCTACTACATAAAAAGTAAATGGGGAGGCATAATTTAAGAATTTCCTTAAAATGTATAATGTACAATGCCTGTTATTACTCACCATACCACATTATCATTATAAAATTTCAATATGCATTAGAATAAATCAGTGCGTTATGAAACAATAAATTTGTTGGATGAAAGATTTTCTAGACATGTTTAGTGCCACTGGAGGGGTTATGATTACTATGATGTAGGAAAAAAACTTTGTTTCTACCATCATGTTCCAAAGAATAGATGGTTAATATACAATTTCCTCCTGCTTCATAAATGGACCTCATGCTAGACATACCCCAGGCTGTTAGATGCTCATGCATATGTACAGTTTTAAAATTCACTACTTTACAAGTTGTGCATATTGTGGGTAGAGAAATGCAATTTAAACCATACATTTGGTGCCCAGTGTGCTACTTACCTGTTACTTCTAACTGAAACTCTCTTTGTATTGGTCTTCCAATGCCATTATCAGCTGTGCATATATAAACACCAGAATCCTTGCGATATAAACCGATTATCTGCAAGGACCCATCTAGTAGCAACTTATACCTTCCTGATCCATCAATCTGTAAAAAATATTAACACCACTACATTGGGAAAATGCAGTTAATAATAAAAATTTTGTTCTTGATTATTCAAGGCTTCTTGGATATGACACCATGCTGATTGGTAAATTGATACTGACATTTCAGAGGAGCTCACTACATCAACCTGCAAAGTATATGCAGTCCAAGAAACCACTGTGGGCTTAAATTGCAGAATGTTCATAACAGGTTTGATGAATAATGGTCAGCCAGTTCAGATCTTGAAAGTGGGAGACACGCAGATAACATGGTTATCTTAGAAGCATAATAAAAAATACTATGTTAAAAACTGAGTGCATGTACCATGCCAGGAACACAAGATTCTTTCACAGAATGTGACACAGACGACTCCTAAGTCAAACTGGTAGGTTTTTTTTTTAATGTACAAACTTCACTGTGGACTAGTTAACACAATTTTATACTTCATCTGACATGCAGGTTCGTTTTCCATCCTCACACCATATACTGTAAGTTAAAGAGATGTGAATAAAATTTTAGAACACCCACATTAAAATTCAACAAGATAGGCAATGTACATATACTGTAACACTGTGGTGTGTTTGCATAATATATGTCCTTGGCTATCCTAAGCGCCTGATAACATTTCACTTGAAGAGGACACTTTTATGATGATTTAGTGTCACCTGCAACAAAAAAACATATGTCGGTCTCCACATAAAGTGCCCAATACTTTTGCATAACTTTAACCAAATTCTGATTTTTTTCAATCGATTTTAATACAACTCCCCAATATCACATGTAACAGAAATCTGTCCAGTGGGAACTGTGTTGATACGGATGGACAGACACCATGATGCTAATAGTTGCTCTCTGTAACTATGCAAACTCCTACAGAGCACACTCAAATGCCTGTAAATTTCACCAATGAATGGTTCAGTGCCAGTTAGGTACTGCAACACACAAGTAAAATGTTAGTCCAGACTAGACAATATAGTTTTAAAGCCAAGTTTTTGGTTTAAATTTTATAAAGATGTCAAAATAATAGATGTTACAAAAATCTGTTCCTATAGTCAAATACATATACTCTTCAGAAGCCATATATAGCCTGTAAAGTAATGGAGAGGTCCATACTGTCTAACAGTGGTGCTCCAGACTTCATGGTTGCAGTTTAGTCAAACGCAGTGACAAAACTGCCCCAGTACAGACGTATGGGGACTGAGGTTATAGCTCCACCCTTTCTTAACCTCTGCACTAGGTGGAGGTGAGTCAAATTTGGTGTACGCACCCTGCCGTAACATGATATATAAAAGGGAAAGTAAACTCACAACTAAATTTTGGCAATTATTTAGTCAATGTACTACATGTTTCAGTCTTACAAGTTCATCATCAGGTGCCTGTAATTACAAAAATACTGAGAAAATGAGATATAACACAACAAAACTTATTCATTAACTACAATAACTCAAGATGTTACTCAACAGAAGTTACAAACTTCCTTACATGTACAAAGTGGAAGATAAGAAATCAGAACACATAACTTTTAATAATGAATACCAATGTAAAATAATAATACTATACATATTTTAACAACAGGTCATTGATGTTTTGGCAAAAATCAAACCAAAACATTATGAACTTTTTAAACTTCATGCATTTCTGTAAATAATGAGACTGAAGTGTTCCTTATGGATTTGTGGTGTGACATACATTGTTCTCCATATAATTTTATAACTAGAGTTACCTGATGATGGAGATGAGTGGTTAGCATCATGGCCCTCCCCCATCCCCCCAAACAAAGAACGCTGGTACCCACTGAATAGGAGGATGGAATGCCTGTGCTGGTCTGGATGCTTTGCAGAAGAGAAATATCTCCCATCCCTGCCAGATATCAAACCATGATTCCTCAGATGTCCAGCCCACACCTTAGTGTATATACTGCCTGAGCTATTCCTGTTCAGTCAAGTGTAATGGAACTTACTCTGCCAATAAAACTGCTCACACATATGTAGTAAACATACCACGATTGCACCCTTTGTCCATGTGATTGTTGGCACTGGTCTTCCTCTTGCTACACAACGTAGTATCACATAGTTTCCTTCCTCTGCACGCACCTGTGGCTCTGTTTCTGTTTCCTCAAACGCTGGAGCTTCATCTGAAATACAAGACATTGTTTTCAATTCTTGCTAAACAGATAAAGTTTTTAAAGCAATAAACAGCAGCATATTTTCTACCCTTGATACAATCTGTCTACTTCAAGCAATCACTGCTGTGTGGAAGATTATGCATTATTCAGCACACTAACCTCCTGGTTCACCATAAGGCTGTGGTGGTAAGTGTGGTCCTTGAGTGGTTAGGTGCTCAGCAAATACAGGGTTCAAACAAGATGACACACAGCCACTGAAACAACACTTGGTGTCTCCAGTACAGTCTGCATCTGACTGGCATTCATGAACACAGTTCCCATCACTAACTGTAAACTTGGGGCACTCTCCAGTTTTGTTTGCTATGAGAACATAAAAACAGTGGTTAAGTACACTGAAGATATCAATCCAACATTAACAGTACATCTGAGAGTGTAAAATAACAAAATTTGTCCCTGTACATGCCATGAAGCCATTTGTAGAAGGAGAGGTTTGGCAATCTATCTTAGATTGAAATAACTGAAATACTTGAACATTGGAAAGTATGGAATTATAAAAGCAGCAAAAGCAAGGATAATATTCACACATCAGTAAGTGCAGTTTACTGGACAAATGCTATAGTCTGTAATTAAAGCCCATATAAACTAGATAAAAAATTATACTCGATTAAAAACTGTTGTATTCTGGTGGTGGAAGACACAAGTTTCAGCATTGGTGTGTCATCCATAACACAGTAAGCACCAACCTGTTGTTTATCTATGCTGTTTCTCTACTTCACAAGTATGTGATTTCAGGGTCTGTGCTGCTATACACTTAGAGGACAATGGCAGGCAAGCAGGTAGTTTTCAAACTACAATTACTCCAATTTAAAAAGATATTGGTAACAGAAAAGGAAAATAAATTTTTTATTGATTCTGACACAAAAATTTCAAATCTGGATAGTGAATATCCACCATGTCACAATTTTGAGAAAATATGAACAGCACTTGATCTAAACTGGTAACCCATGCATACTCATATGTTTAAGGTAAAATGGCCACACCCCCTCCCCCTCTAAAAAAAAAAGAAGACAGAAAGAAAGACAAAAGAAAAAAAAGAGGAGCTACCATTTGCAATCCACATATGTTGCATGAGCCACAAGCAGTTCTGAAGGCTCTTGGACTTCCAATTCATGGAAGTATTGGCAGGTTTTCATATAATATATAACAATTTAAAATTGCCACTATAAGTTACAACATTCTGGGTAATGGATTTAATATCAGGGCACTTGGTTTACTCAGGATGAAGTAATCCTGTTGGTGTTTTGTCAAAACATTGACATTTATTATGCAGTTCCACTCAATTCAGTTCATTTTGTTTCATTTCAGTTCAATTCAATTCAACTCAATTCAACTAATTTCCAATGTTTATTCAATCCAACCAGCTATGCATGTGACTCTGGACACGTCAAGCATGATCAGAGAGACAACATTATGGCCAATTATTGGGTCAAAAGTCAATACTGGTGATCACATTTGTGGTAAGAACCATGTATGAGACATGATGTTCACATTTAGAAACAAGTTAAACCCACACCACTTGTCAAGTTTTGGCAACTTACTTGGTCTGCATACTCCTCTGTATTCTGTCTCGTCTGTCTGTGGATTGTGATAAAGGTCAACAGCACATTGTGTTTGATCAGGACAGGAGTAATCCTTGCAAGGATCATGGCACTGACATCTCACACACACGTCAGGATCCACAAACCGTTCCACACCATAAGGACACTGTAGCACAGTGCATTCCAGAGAGGCAGCTTGGCATTTGTCTTCACTAGGTTTTTCTGGACCAGAGTCTACATCAATCTCATTAGCTGGAAAATATTGCATATCATTAAATATCAATCACTACAAAAAAATTTACTTTTTATGAGTATAAAAATAGAAGTTCTTTACTCTTCAAGTTCATTACTAAAGTTGCTGCAAATGACTGGAAGTACAGATGTGACCTATGGTAGTAAACAGATACGTAACTACATGCAACTCTAACAGTACCATCATACATGAAGGCGGTAGCCAAAGTTTCCAGTTCATATGATACCAAAATTTATACTTCCTTACCAGAAAAACTTGGCTTCCTGGAATTAAGTATTTGGATTAGGATTATTCTAAAAATGTTTCATCCAAAAAGAACTGTTATACGCTTCTTATATCCAATTCTTGTAATTATGTAAATTTTTAATAATTTCTGTCTGTATGTGGGAAAGCTACATAAGGAGTGGAATTTATATCTCAGCCGTCTTCATTACGTTTGATTCTCAACATGGGTGGGGAAATTTTCATTCTGCTCCCCCAAGGTAAACTTTCTTTTGAAATGTTTACAGACTGGACATTTACCATTAACCAGTAACTGTAAAATTTGTAATTACATTTCCACGCTTAGCTGGAAGAGGTATGCAAAATCTTGAAACTTTCATTACATATTTTCAGTGCTCTTGTTTTTTTTTAATGGAAGAACAATTCCGCAAAAAGCACAAAAGACATCCAAAACAGAAATAAAATTTCAAAATGGTAGCATCATTCCTGCTTGGTACATCATATAAAGGATGACACAGAAGGATAATAAAAGTTATTCAAACAAAAATAACAGACATAGAAGCTGTAGAAGAGCACCCAGTATTTCATGCTCAGTTTTAATGTTTGTTACTAGTGTCATGAATGAGACCAAATTTGGATTCTTGAAAGAACCTTTTTGAAATATGAACAAACCAGGAAGACCTGAAAGAGTCTTTCAGCTGTCGTAATGAGGAAACATTAGCCAAGCTTGCTATGCAAAATCAGCACACGTCAGTTTCAATGCCGCACTTGCCGTATATGGAGGACTGCAGCCTGACTGACCTACTGTGTTACCTCATATTTTGTAAGTGTCTTGGAATATTACCATATATGGTCAAATATTTAAACTAAAACACTGAAAAACGTATTTCCCTCTCTATAAAACCCCCTTGATATTTACAGTACATCATTCTTTTGGTGATAATCTTTCAGAACGTTATTCGTTTGGCACGATACTCAACACTGTACCAGCGAAGCAAGTACCTACGACGTGAAGATTTATTAGTACATGGTTTGTTACACAAGTGATTGTCATAATAACTAAGAGACGCTGAGAATGTATTATGGTATATGGTTATTACCAGGTTAAGATTTAACAGTTGCATTGTAACTAACTTTGATTTGCTACAAAATTCAGTCAAGTCCAAATTCCGTTCAAAATTCTAAATTACGTACCCTTTTTGATTATACAGAGAGGCAAAAACGTCAATTTGAACACCTTCAGTACTAACATTTCTTTGTAACTTACTTATGTGGAATTATAGTTTTGTGTAGAGTTATAGAATATAGACTTAGACAAAGAAGTCTCTGCTATCATTTATTACTGAAACCCCGCAGTAACTCCCCGACATTTCGCCTAGTGATAGGCTGGTGGCAGCATTCAACCTACCCTAGATTAAATTCTAGACCCAGAGGACTTGGTGCCTCAACCCACTCGTGTCTACCCAGGCATAGTTTGGTGGAAGTCAAGCCCCCTAACCCTGGTATTCACAACACTAGTCATCTGAAACAAAATGGTGCAGAGGAAGTGTGCTGCTGCAAGTGCTGGCGGTTTAGATGCAGCCTCATACTTACATCCCACTTCAGTTACACTTGGTTGCAACACAACAGAAGCGGTACAAGAATGTAAAGCATTTCAAGCTCAGTTTTAATGGGTGTTATCAGTAATCTGAAAGAAAAGTGGTGCAAAAGATGAGTGCTGGTGCAAGCGCTGGTGATTTACAGCAGCCTCAAACTTA
>Ga0123354_10004578_pt1 | contig 19630 bp, 11 predicted proteins | sample TergutLab28metaG_2_FD_97872 | JGI IMG/M metagenome (GOLD analysis project Ga0123354, IMG submission 97872) | Labiotermes labralis P4 segment gut microbial communities from Petit-Saut dam, French Guiana - Lab288 P4 | ecosystem: Host-associated > Arthropoda: Insects > Digestive system > Gut ...
CCACTTCGGTGGAGCTGTAAACAAGCAGAATTTTCGCTACTGGGCTGAACGTAACCCTCGTGAACTCCAAGAACGACCGCTTCACTCTCCTCGCGTAACTGTTTGGTGTGCAGTTGCCGGCTTTGGTGTGATCGTCCTGTACTTTTTTGAGGAAGGTGGTGCAACAGTAACTGTGATCTCCGACAGGTACGTTGAAATGCTGGAGACCTTTCTGCGCCCCAAACTGGACGATGTGGATACAGAAGATGTGTGGTTTCAACAGGATGGGGCCACAGCTCACACAGCATGACGTTCGCTCCGAGTGTTGAGGGAAATGTTCCCTGGGCGTTTGATCTCTTTAAGGGGAGACGTGGAGTGGCCGGCACGGTCACCAGATTTAAGCCCGTGTGACGTTTTCCTTTGGGGATACCTAAAGGAAAAGGTTTTCAAACATGGTCCTCGATCTCTTGAGGATTTGAAGGAAAGGATCCAACAGGAAATCGACTCCATTCCGCCTGAGCTAACCCGGAGAGTAATGAAGAACTTCCGGGAACGTCTTCAGCAATGTGTTGCCAACGACGGCCGCCATATGTCTGATCTGATTTTTAAAACCCATTAAAAAATTTTTTAAATATACTTTTCAGAAATATATTCAATTATTTCCTAGATAGCTTCTTTCATTTTTTATACCCCTTCGAAAAGTGGTAGATCTTTATGCCCCAGCCTGTATAATTATATCACGATGCATGGTGCAAACAACGTAGAATCCTATAAGGAATTTCAGCCTGTTCGTTTAGAATGCGCTGAAATATTGAGAATTTTCATAATATGCAGAAAATAAAAATAAATCAAACAATGGAGTTTAAAATGTGAGGCCCCATCGGGCTAGTTTTAATTCTCTTGTTTGTGGTTTCCAGTGTTCTGTATAGGCAAACATTTCAGTTGAAGCGTTGGGACGGTGGATAAGGAATCGTAACAGCGTGCGTACAGAAACATAAGGGACCTGGCACATTCTATTCGTAATTAAGAAAATTTGCAGATCACATGAGGATACTGGATGAGAGGAAGAGTAAGGTCATTAAAAATAAAGAATACTTCGATACTAGAGAGACTGCAGAATGGGTAATATATACCTGTTATACACTGAGAAGTGTAATTACTGTACCTTGCAATGCGGGGACCGCGGTAGCACAGTGGTTAAGGTGCTATGCTACAAATCGGAAGGTCGCTGGTTCGATCCCAGCCGGTGTCAGTGGATTTTTCATTGACATAAAATCCCTCCGATCGCACTATGGCCCTGGGGTCGACTCAGCATCTAACGGAAATGAGTACCAGGAGTATTTCCTGGGGACAAAGGCGGCCGGTGCGTAAGGCTCACAACCTACCACCATCCTGTGCCGTTGTTACGAAATCTGGCAACCATAAATTCCTAAGAACCCTCTGGGCCTGTCCAGGCCTGTAACGGGACTGCTTTTCTTTACCTTGCAATACGTGAAGAATTATATAAGGGTGGTTAGGATGGGTTGATTATTTGGTGTATGTATGTTTGTATGCATGCACGTAGTACATACACACACACAAACACACATGCATACACACAGACATACACATGCATACATACACACATACATACATACACACACATACATACACACAAACACACATACATACGTATGTATGTATTTATGTTTTTGTGTGTGTATGTATGTATGTGTGTGTGTATGTATGTATGTATGTATGTGTGTGTGTATGTATGTACGCATGCACGTACGTATGTATGTATGTATGTATGTATGTATGTATGTATGTATGTGTGTATGTATGTGTATGTATGTATGTATATATGTGTGTGTGTATGTATGTATTTATGTATGTATGTATGTATGCATGTATGTATGTATGTATGTATGTATTTGTGTTTGTGTGTATGTATGTATGTATGTGTGTGTGTGTGTGTATGTATGTATGTGTGTGTGTGTATGTATGTATATATGTATGTGTGTATGTATGTATGTATGTATGTGTGTGTGTGTGTATGTGTGTATGTGTGTATGTATGTATGTATGTATGTATGTATGTATGTGTGTATGTATGTATGTATACGTATGTATGTACGTATGTATGTATGTATGTATGTATGTGTGTATGTATGTATGTATGTGTGTGTGTGTATGTATGTATGTGTGTGTGTGTGTGTATGTATGTATGTATGTATGTGTGTGTATGTATGTATGTATGTATGTGTGTGTGTATGTACAGGGTGAGTCACGGGAACCTGCCATCTTTAAAATAAACAGTACTCAGTTGTTTTTCAAATAAATTCACATTTATTTATGGAAAATTAAAGCTTAAAACATGCCATACCAAATGGTTAAGTTTTAAAAATGAAATCGGTAAGATGACGACCGTCTTCTAGGATGCAGATTTCAAGCTTTTTTTCAAAATCATCTATGACACGGTCCAACAACTGACGATCGATCGGACGAATTTCCTGACGGATGGCTCCCTTCAAATCATTCAACCTACGGGGTTTGTGAGCGTAAACACGTGTTTTCAAATACCCCGAAAGAAAGAAATCACACTTTGAAAGATCGGGAAATCGAGGGGACCACGGTACGTCCCCGAAACGGAAAATGAGGTGCCCGGGAAACATGTTTCTAACAGTGGTCATTGACTCGTTTGCAGTGTGCGCTGCGGCACCATCTTGTTGAAACCACATATTGGCACAGTTTATTCTTCTTCGGCGCAGTCCCCCCCCCCCCCGGCCTACCTACTGAGTACTACTCATTCAAAAGATGTCAGGCTCCCGTGGGTCACCCTGTATGTGTGTATGTGTATATGTATGTACGTATGTGTATGTATTTATGATTATTCAATGTACGGATGTATGTACGATTAGTTTGTGTGTGGTTTGATGTATGATTACTTAGTGTATAAATGGATGTATGATTCTGATCAATAAAACCACTGTCGGCAGCGTACTTTGGAATAGTAAGATGGCCCTTTTTGTAATGAGATTTAGAGCGACTGAATTTTAAGCGTGGAGAGGAATTAAATTTGGTGCCAAATCACTGGCGTCAGGTCGGATGACCGGAATTTTATTATTGGCTGGTGCAGACTTTCTGCTCACCGCGATGCAGTAACGGTAAACTTCCTGCACGTCTACATTTTCGTGGTGTTTTGATTAGGGGCAGAAGCAGCTGTAACTGTACGTTTAGTGGGATTAGTACGTACATACAGTGCTTGTGTTTAAATAAGCACTTCTGCTGTACACAGTGGTTATTGAAAGGAACACAAGATTTTGGGTGACAAGTAATTATTTTTTTTAAACCTTATTCTAAAACGCGTGTCAGTGGGTACAAAAATATTTATCTGTCATGAAAACCTTTCCATAAATCGAAACGACTTAGAAATCGAAATCACGGACTGGGATCCTTAATTGTGTGTTTTGACGCTTTGTAACGCACTTCACTTCATAAAATGTCATTAAATACATGTACAGTGTTTAAGTGCTATGCGTAGGGGTGATTTATTGTAGGAAGTGACGCTTCGTTATTGGGTGTTTGGTTTTCGACCTTTCGAAGTATAGTGACGTCTTTATAATCTTGAACCAATTATCTGAAAGTTGAGGAGCCAGGATCCTTAGAAACGTCTGGAATCACACACTGTATCATATCCTGGCAGTCCTAGATCCACAGCAACACCACTGCGAGAACCGCCAACCTTGCATCATCAGGCTTCTGGTCATGAAACAGCACAGTGACTGGTGAAGGATTTCTGATGAAAACTTGGTGAGTTGATATCCTTTATTTCACACGTGGAGAAGACAAAATGAATGTAGGAAATGCCAACTGTCTGTCTTGACCTTGATATTTTACATGCATCACGCAGCAAAATGCAAGAATAAACAGTTGGAGGGCAACGCAATAACTCGATCTTTGACAGGATAACTTTAAATGGGAAATTGAAATATAAATCGAGTTAGAGAAATCGTGCTTAGTGAAGGGTCTGGATTTGCATAAGTTAATGTTTTCCTTCTTTTAAAAGAAGAACTCCGTCTTCATAAGCGGAGTTCCAATTTGAAATACCTGCTGAGCATAGAACACTTTGCCCCTGCACCAGTGAAGTGCAGCGAAAAGACAGGCGCTTCCTTGATATCCTCACTTTACATTACACAACATTTATCTTGCGGAATATCGGGAAAAATAAGAACAAAAGACGTCTGCGGTTTGTCCCGGATCTGTATAGATGATGTAAACAGAATGTAATTGATTTCCTTTAAATCTGACGAATGCATAATTGCTCCTCCTTTTTCTCCTCCTCCTCCTCCTCCTCCTCCCTCACCCCTTCTGCACGTCTGTCCTCTGTCAGATTGCACAGGCTCCCAACACCTCTGGTGCTGCACCAGCCAGGCCGTCTGCGAGACCACAAAAAATTTGTGAAGTGGAAAGTGGCGCAAGTATGGAAAAAAAAAGGGTGAATAGTTATGGTTGTCTACAGTATGACTGGAAAATATATACGCGCTGTTGAATATCCGCTTGTCCTAAACAAGGTAAGGTTGTCCCTAACCACACCATGAAGACATATGGGAGGAGTACAAGTATAGACCCATGCATTCTTAACCTCGGCTCTAGATGTAGGCGAGTGGTATCACGCCCCGGCCATTTTGCCGTCGGGAAAGAACCCCTGTGCCCACTGACTAGGAGGCTAAGTGTCTTTGATAGCTGATCTAGACGATTTGAAGATGATAAAAAAAACCTCAGCCTCTACCGGGATTTGAACCACGGTTCCTTCAGCCCGTAGCCTACTCACTATACCTACTCTACTGTCCGGGCTGCTGTGTCCCCTAAAGGGACAGCTGTTTTGCTGCAATATCTGTACCATTTAAATGTGATAAACTATTTGGGAAATACAGACTGATCATTTTGCCGTAATGGGTCAAGAAGATCAGCGACAGAAGTATGTCTTAATTGTTTTTCAAGTGTTCTTGGCTGGACTTACGCTTTGGCCTAACCCAACGAAAATAAATAACTTGAAATAAGATTGTGACATCACCGGGAGTGATGTGTTATCGGTCCAACACGCCTAATCCACCGAGCAAAAAATTTTGTCAAGTTACGCTCTGATAGGAATCGCAGTCTGTGGTGATGTTGCGTGCTGCATGAGGCGCATCACGAAATTGTCAATGTGCAGAGCCTACGTATAGGAGATGCAGCCATTCAACTATATTTGTTCTCTCCTAATCACCGCATATACTAGTTGTACTACCAGAGGACCGCGTCTTGGTTCAGGCGGTTATTCGCCGGCCTTCTACCGGGGAAATCCGGGTTCGATCTCGGTTCAACCTATGTGAGATTTATGGTGCACGGAGTAGATAGTTTATTTAATAATGTTCGGTTACTTTTGGCTTCTATAGGCGCTAAGAATAAAAAGGGATCCGAGTAATACATAAGGAAAACGAACAATTTGAAATGAGCAAATGAAGGTTTAATTGGCTCTGTATCTTATGTAAAGACAAAGTTATTTGGCTCTAAATAGCAGCTGGATATCTGTGTCAGTAAAGTGATTCACAAAGTACGCTTATCTTAAGCTCGATGCTCGGCGTGGACGTTATTTTCTCCACGTCACTACACGGTGGTTTACTTAACGTTGACCTCTTTCAGCAGGTTTTGTTGGCTGGGGAAAGCAGGCCGTAGCGTAAATCAGAGTATGTGTTGCCATTGTTAAGATTTATTATAGGCTGCATGACAGGCTGTCAGTTGGAAGATTTAAGTCTTCCGAGATATAACGCTGGGTGTCTTGTTGAGTTGAGCCGCTTCTGACCTTTCGAAGGGAAGCGTCGTATTCGTCTTCAAGGGTTCAAGGTCCTTGGAGAATGTCAAAGCGGACTAAGTAGCTACTTATTGTATTAAGTAGCCATTTAACTCGACTATACCACTCTAAATACCTCAAGTTTATCGAGATTATCAAGCTACAAGTAGTTGTTACCTTGTAGTCTCAGGCTGCGATGTCACGACCCAAATATGTCATGTTCGTACAAGGCTACTTAGTTGTAAGGGACTTTATCGGTGAACACATTATTACAAACTTACCTTCAAAATCACACCATTTCAGAGCTGTGTTTCCGCAGGGAATCCCAACATTTACCGGATCCTAGGAGTTGTGATGGGCGCTCGCTTGCCCCGTACCTCGTTATTCCCGCTGACGGCCATCATGTTAATGCCTGCTACAGGCACAGCCTAACTGTTCAGTTTATGAAGCCCCCCCCCCCTCAGGATCTGTCGCTGTAGGCCCGATGTGGTATAGTGAACCTCTCATACGGGATGGCTAACTTACCTGTCGGTTGGTGTGCGTCCGCAACCGTATTACGTTCGTCAGTGTTCGTTGTTCCAGCACCTGAACCGCACGCTTCGGCTGCTGAATCTTCTATCGATTGACACTTTCTGTAACAAATTTGTGACCGTGGAATGGCTGACATGCTGTAGCCCATTCGATAAGATTCCTGGAATAGTTCCAGCCGCGTGTCATCTTCATACACTATCTCAGTAGGATCTGTCCCAACGTTACCTTCCAATTATCCCAATTGGCCACATTTAAAAGGGCCCCCGCCCCCCCCCTCCGAAAATTAAGAAAGAACTGCTTGTCTTTTCCATACGAGGCGCTTATATTTCTTTATATTAGACACACTGCGAATAATTCATATTGCTATCCCAACTCAAGGATGGAGGAGACGCCTTCGTATAGCGTATGGCACGTTGAGCAAGTAGCGGATGGTCGACTAGGGGTTGTCCAACTTGGTGGTTGCCCACAAGAGTAACAATAAAGCGGTAATGGAAATAAGAACAATGGGTGATAGAAGGGGCTTGTCAGCTGTTGAACTGTACGTCTTTGTGTCTGACATGTTGTGTATGTGTGTGTCTGTCTGTTGAATTGCCTAATGCTTTATGTAGGTATAGGCCGTGAAATTGAGCTATGGTGCATAATGAACAGCTTCGTGCTTAGTAATTTTCACAAAATATTATTTGGGCTAACAAATGGAGAAGGATGAGGTGGGCAGGGCCTGATAAAGGACCACTTGGAAGACGCAGACATAGACGGGAGAATAATATTAAAGTAAATCTTGAAGAAATAAGATGGAATCGCGTGGACTGTGTAATTCGGCTGAAGTTAGGAAGAAATGCGGTACCTTGCGAACGCGGTAACGAATATTCGGTTTGCGTAAAATATGGAGTATTCAATATAAAGGTAAATATTAACTGTAAAAAAGTGATCCCATTACAGGCCCGGTGTGGCCCAGAGAGTGGGTAGATTTATAGCTCTACTCTTCCATGACCGCGGCACTAGAAGGGGGTGAGTGGTCAGCAGCACGGCCCGGCCGCACTTTACCCCCGGGAAAGACCTGGTACCCATTTTACAGGAGGCTGGGTGGGCCCCAGGGTCGGTCTGGATGGGCGGAAAATCTCGTCCCCACCGGGATTCGATCCCGGACCTTCCAGCCCGTAGTCAGTTGATATACCGACTGAAATACTAACTGTACTGTTTAAGAAGAAACTCTGCGCAATGCAATCAGTTAGGCCTATGAAGTACAGTTTAAAGTATCCTAAACCCAAATTAGTGATGCGAATTTTTGGTGTGAGTGTGTAAGAGTAACTGGACAGACTTTGTGCAGTTCAACAGCATTTAGCGCCGCGCTCTGTGTTATGTTGAATGGGAGGGGGCACCGACTGTAGGTTAACTGCAAACGTCTCCTGTGAAATTATGTCTAAGACCTAGTTTGAGTAACCTAAGCTTTGGGATGAACAATCTGTTGCGGGACCGAACTGTACGTAATTTTATTACCTGTATGATACACGATGGATACATGGCCATTGATAAATCACTACTTCGAATGAAAAGAGCTGGCCAGAGTGTAATATACCGTAGGACATTCCAACACTTTCCGGAAGACATAGCAAGACCGCGAGAAACCTCGTTCGGTAAAAGGCGGGCGTGCCCAGGCCAATGTCTGAAATCGGAAATTCGCATTCCAAAGGAGGAACACTAAGAATTTCATCGCTGTCTGCGTATTTTATTCTTTTCTGACAAACGGAGTGTTCTGTTCTCATGTTTAGGAAATGACTGTCCGCTTGATTCTTATCGAAACGTAAATTGAAGTTATGAAGGCCATTAAATATTCCATTATTGAGCCTTAGCTAATTATGTAACATACTATCAAGTCGTTTATTTATCCGACTGAATGCACAGCTAGAATGTTCTAGAAATGTTACAACTTACATTAAAATGCTCCTACACGTTTCGGTTACGCAATCCATCATCAGGGAGCTTATTGTTGTGCTTTGCTAAAGTTATAATTATTAAAATAGTTAGTTAAAAACGTCGTTATTAGACAGTTCGGTCGTGTGACTGCATATTTATCCAGTCTGCAAATGGAGAAAATTTTCTAGAACACTCTAGTGGTGCATTCAGTTGGATAAATAAAAGACTTAATAGTATCAAGATGCACGGTACAGTTGTCAAAATTATATAAAATACTGATTAAGACAGACAATTACGTAGAATGTTGGGCAGTCGGTACGTCCAGTTGGTTCTGACATCGGATTTTATTTCTGCTATAGACACTATTTTTAAATATCCCCAGTAGTTTAATATAAAAGTTATATCTGCACTGACAAATGGTGCAGTAATATCTCTGCTTTTACGAGTCTATAAATATCGGCATTTGAAGTGGGAATGCTAGCATAAAGGTCTAATTCAGGCTGCCCTTTGTTAGTTGCAACGTTACGTCATCTTCAACTGAAGGTATATTTTCAGCCTACATGAGGAGATATAGAATATAGAGAGTCTCGCCCTACGCTCGATGTATAAACTACTTCCACTTTTGAAGCAACTGAACATTTTTCTTGTAATGTGGTACAGACTCTATCAGAGAAACTGTCCTAATTTTAATTTTCTGGACAGTTAGTAGGTAGGTTTTCACCCTTCTTATAGGCCACGAAGGCCCTTAGGGTGAGTAGAGATCTAGCTCTACTCTTCCATGACAGCGGCACTAGAAGGGGGTGAGTGGCCAGCAGCAAGCCCCGGCCGCTCTTTACCGCCGGGAAAGACCCGGTACCCATTGTACAGGAGGCTGGGTGGGTCCCAGGGCCGGTCTGGATGGACGGAAAATCTTGTACCCACCGGGATTCGATCCCGGACCGTCCAGCCCTTAGTCAGTCGCTATACCGACTGAGCTACCCGGCCTGTTAGACAGTAACAGTGCCTAATAGTTACCTAAAAATGAATGGATGAGTTTGTCAGTCGACAAAGACATTTTGTCAAGGTTACTGACATGACGTGATGTAACAAATAGGGGAAAAGTGTACTAATTCTGTTCCCCCCCTTTTTTTGTAGAATATAAAACAAAATTGTGTCTGAATGAAGTGTATCTTCATCTTTCGGTTTAATGGCGATCACTGATTGAACACTGGTGCGGCGCCAGGTGTGCGATGGTTTGTAGCAATATGCCTCCCAATGCTACTTAGAAGTTCGGTATGAGCTATTGCTTTATAAATCACTAAATACAGTTACGCAGACCGCACAAAACTGTGACGTCACGCCTTGGCAAAATGTTAAAAAAATTGAAATTATACGTAATAATGTTAGTAATAATATGACAGATGGTAACAAACCGTAACGTAGGTCAAGTTACAAACAATAGAACTTAAGTCCACCTGGAGTGGATCTCATACCCACCCACACACACGAGCCGTGGAATAAAAGGTATCCGGATTGTCCAAACTCTGACGTTGTTGGGTTGTAATTTGTGTTGTCTAAATGTGGCATTAAATGGGCGAGGTTTGTGGGACAGAAAGTTAGACTTCGTGGTTTTAACCTCAAACTGCTTGTTAACATACAAATATATGCCTCACACAACACGTAGTATTTTCCTGGGGGTAAGAAGACCAGAACGTGTAATTAGAACATTCACCACCATCTAATGCCGTTGTTAAGAATTTCTGCAGCTGTACTCCGCTCCCCATATATGCTTTAATGACGTGCAGAGGGGCACCTTGACCTTAACTTCGTTTAGTTACAACCCAGGAGAGAGCATGTGCATACCGATACGAAGTAGCGACTTTGCTTACATCCTGTAGTGCCTCAAAATGGCCCCTCCGATATTGCCCAGCCGCCAGAAAATACAGACCGATTGCTATTTTTACTTAACTTGTTTACGTCTTTGGATATATATATATATTTGAGTATTTTATTGAATACTGCTTCAAGCAAATCCACAAATGCTAGGTGATGCATGTCTTAAACTCAGTCATGCGTTGATCAATGTATTTTCGAAGCTCCATAGCGACCGAAGTATGCAGTGACTAGAAGAATTGAAATGTCTTCATATTCTCTCAAAAGATGGCTCTCCACGTCCTAACAGTGCGCCTTCACGGCATGTACCGGTGCCTCACACGTAAAGTCTGCATGCATCCAACGTAACACAAACAGCATTAAGCCAAGATACATTTATCGCATTAGGCAGCCAGTGAATGTTCAGCCGTGATCATCAAAAGTTGGTTTTGCATCTTTCTTTTTTTTTTTTTTTTGCACGGAAGTTTTTATTATTTTTGTGATCGTCTTGTGATTCCTCTTACCGTGAAGGATTTTCTTCCAATCAGCGGTCTACCTGAGTACACCGAGGCTGACGGGTTGACCAATGGGAAGCGAGAGTGAGAAGTGAGTGGCTAAGACGTGGGGAGGGCGCCAAAAAGGAGGCAGTGTTGCAGTAGTTGATCTGTGCCGGGTGCAAACAGTCGAAGGTCCGGTTACTGCAGCTTCAGGGTGACGACGTCTTTCGTTACGCCTGCACATGTGTGTTGGAGGTGGAGGGAGTACTTTACCACCCCTCCTCCCGGGTGTCATCGGGAGTTTCTGGTGCCAAAGCTCTTCTTGAATTCCGTTACTGTGTTACCAGTTACCGGTCTGTCAGCCTGACTACAAGAACACAGGAGATTGAATTCGTAATAGTGACAATGAGGGCAGGCAGGCAGTTAAAACAGTGGATGAGTTTAGCAAACACGAAGTGTATTTGAACCGATATTGCGGGAAACGTGATATCGTTTAAGAAAGAGGAAGTGGCCTCTTAATGACACCAGTGAAGTTGTGCTGTGTTAATTGTGTTAGTTTTTGTGTGTGTGTAAGGATTTCTCACCTCGCGTGATTTATTTGGAGGACAAGCATCTTGAGGCTCCACCCACATTTACCTGCCCACTGTCCCCACCAACATGTTTACACGGTAAGATCAGTTGCGTTAATTTACTTAGATTGCTGGTTTACCAAAAGCAATAACAAATTACAAATGACAAATACCTTGGCCATGTTGGTAGAGAGTGACGTCTGTTACCCAGTGACACGTCACAGTAAATGGCTTGTTATTTTGTGACAGTTTAAAATTTCATTTTGTACGCTTGATGTCCGTCGACTGCTTTCTATGACCTTTAAATCTTGGGGTTCAAAGCACTGAAATTCTCAGGGTGTTAACTCGAAATGTCAGACGACAAATGTACGTGAAATTCCGGAACTTGATAGATGTATGTTGTGTAATACTATTATTTTTATTTACCAAGCCTGTTTAACAAAATTAATTTGAGAGTTAGTGGGAGTGACTCGTGGTGTAGGTTCGTGTTCTGTACGCGCGTTCTAGTCTCCGCCCTCGATCGGCCGTAGGAAAACGCCGAGACTTTCCGGACACTGCAGTGGCCACTCCGGCTTAGCCGGTCGCGTTGCGACACCGCAAGATAGTTTCATGACGGGTGCCGTACCTGCGACTCTTCTGGCTATTGCTTTGGTCTTCTCCAAATTGCACGAATTTTTATGTGCCGGCTGTAGCACTGACCGCAAGTTAAAACATGTCGAAAGGAATTTTTAAAATAATGAGGTCCGAAATTTCTACGGCAGTGAAAATTAGGCGTGCGTTGTTTTGTAGTTATGAATTTGATCGTCGAAGTTTGGGAAGAACCTGATGCTGCAATGCCGTGCAGTTGAAGGTAGCATGGTTCTTCGAAACATTGGTGAATACCTATAAGATTACGCGATACTATGATACATAAGACCCTTGTATTGTCAGAAAATAATGACCAGACCAACCAGACTGCTTAAATTGCTTCTCAATTTCCCTTAAGAAATACGACATATTTCAACATTAAGGTTTGACGTTCAGGTGACCGTGCAGCATCGTGACAAATTCTTATAATAGAGCCAACTAGATGCACTAATTTCTCAAATTTGTTTTTGGAATAAAACTCTACATGTTTCGGGCAGTTCCTCTGTCCATCATCAGGAGTTTTTCACTGTACACACATCAATGGTATATGTCATACAGCTTGCGAGCAGGATCAGGACGTTCCGTCCTGATCCTGCTCGCAAGCTGTCAGCAACATATAGAGATTTATCCTAAAAATAAATTTGAGAAATTAGTGCATCTAGTTCGTTTTATCATAGGAAATTAAGGTTTCTGTCTCCATTCGTGACGTTAGATTTACGTTTTCACAGTCAAAACAATGATGTCACGAACGCAGGTACTTATTTTGTTACAGATATATTTTCGAAAACCTACGTTGCTACAGATTACCACATGCAGCTCCCTGTGAATGTCAACATTGCATATGGGAGATTCGATCCCATACTTCTTGTAGGTGATGATTTAATATTTGGTGACAAGTTGTGTCAGTCCATAAAAACAAATTTTAATTGAAATTGAAGATTTTTGTTTTCTGGTATGTGACGCCGTGCATTCTGGGTCAAGTGTAACAACATTGGCAAGGGAACATGCTGCCGGCATCATCACGGCAGATAAAAAATCCGCGCTTTCGAAGCACGTGCTGGATACAGGAGCGCTAAGGATCGCGGCTTGTTTTCTACAGTTTCCTCTGAAACATCTTTGCACTTCTACCAGACTACATGGCGTCGTATATCAGAAGATTTTTATCTTCGGGGCTACAGCCATGAGAACGTCAAATCTCACGGAATTAGAAAATGTCTCGGTTTGTGTATTGGACAAGCTGCATCCTGAAGAAAGGAGTATTGACATCGTGGACACTACAAGGACTTGAGACAAAGTTATATGCCGACACTTGCGACGCTGTTGAATCGACGTTCGCCAAAAATGTTTAATGAAGAATTTTGGAATAACATGCAGGGATTGCCTTTCATAAAATATAATTGCTGAGTAACTGAAACCTCAGAAACTGCTGCCCTGTAAAATGGATGGACTGCTGTAGTCACAACACTAAATGGATGGAAGGCTGTATAGAAATTGCACTGCTGTAGTCACAACACTAAATGGACGGAAGGCTGTATAGAAATTGCACTGCTGTAGTCACAACACTAAATGGACGGAAGGCTGTAAAGAAATTGCACTGCTGTAGTCACAACACTAAATGGACGGAAGGCTGTATAGAAATTGCACTGCTGTAGTCACAAAACTAAATGGACGGAAGGCTGTATAGAAATTGCACTACTGTAGTCACAACACTAAATGGACGGAAGGCTGTATAGAAATTGCACTGTTGTAGTCACAACACTAAATGGATGGAAGGCTGTATAGAAATTGCACTGCTGCAGCCACAACAATAAATCTCAAAATTTGCCCGCAAGATGCTGACAATTCCGGCATTTCTCTAAACCTTTGTGTTACGTCAGAGCTCAAGCTATCTTTATTCCTACTGACCTTCACGTTCCTGCGCTGAAGGAACAACTTAGTGATGGCGACCTCGCCGATAGAGGTATGGTTCCTGGTCATGCGGGTTCGACACTCACTACACATGTAGTTGTATTCTTAGATATATACAGCTTGGTACACATACAGTTTCGAACACCCAGACAAGGATTTGGGTTCCTGTGGTCATACTACAAACATCTCGTTTTTTGGGGGGGAGGGGAAAGGGGGAGAGCACTCTAAGTATTCAAAACAGGAAGAAAGTCGTGTTTTAGTAGTGTGTACAATATGTTGTGACGGTGATTAAATCAGGGCGGAAAAGATTGGTGGAGCACGTGGCACGCGTATGGGAGACGAGAAATGTATGCAAAATTTTTGGTAGGAAAGAGTGAGGCAAAAGGAAGGCCTGGAAGAAATGTGAGTAGATAGAGGATATTATTAAAATGGACCTGAAGAAGGAGTATGATGGGTGTGGACTGTGTTCAGCTGGAAGAGGACATGAATAAGTTGCAGGCTGTTGTGAATATGGTAATAAACACTCGGGTTTTGTTAAATGCAGTGAAATTCTGTACTAGCTTCCAAAGAAGGACTTTGTTGCATGACATTTGTTGTCACATGTACAGTTTCGTAACGTTTATGTAATTCGTTAAAAGCAAGTCCACCACACTGAAGGGATCGGATATCTCTGACAGCAGAGCAGCAGATTTGTGGAATTTAATGCATAGCACTGAGCAAAGACGTATTCTTCGCTACAAAGTGATCTGATATGAAGGAGTAGCCGTAAACTGACTGATAAAACCACACGATTTTGTGCAGCTTGCTAATATCGCATGGGGCCAAAATGCCTGTATTTTAATAAATTCTAGTACTTGGCGCTTTAGCTCTGCTGAAGGTAATTAATGTCAAAAGGAGTAGAATGGCTCGAAATAAATTACCCACGGTAATGAAACACTGGGAGAAGGAATCAAGGTAGTCTTTTGAAGAGACTTCTGGATACGTGAGAGAGGAACGGGTCAACAAGTGGCCCAACTCCATGACAGATATATGATGATGATGATGATTTGATGATGATGATGATGATTTTGAGGAGGAGGAGGAGGAGGAAGAGTTTTGGTTTTATCCATTATCCGAAAGGTTATGTTTAAATATTCTATCAGAAAAACTTAAGAATACTAGTGCTAGGAGGTAAAGTAGTCTTAATGAAGTTGTCGAATTACCTTACAGTGCCGTCTGTAATTAGGGTGTGACGTATACGGATGATACACTTCAATTTTACTAGACAAATGTCCTGTACAGCTTATATGGAATGTTAATAAATTAAGACAGTTATATTATGAACATAATTCTGTAGTTTTGAGACGTCTGCCAAAAAATAACCTGTCCATGGGTGCGATGCAGAGAGCCATTTGGGCTCGTAGTATATAAACTTCGCGCCTGTAATTGCTTATAATAAAACAAACTAAATGCACTAATTCCTCAACTTTATTTTTGGAATAAAACTGTACATGTTTTTGACATTTTCTCTGTCCATCATCAGGAGTTTTTCACTGGACACACAGCAATACATACAGGTTTGCTGACAGCTTGCGAGCAAGATCAGGACGGAACGTCCTGTTCCTGCTCTCAAGCTGTCAGCAGACCTGTATGACATATACCACTGCTCTGTGTACAGTGATAAACTCCTGATGAAGGACAGAGGAGCTGTCCGAAACGTGCAGAGTTTTATTCCAGAAATAAATTTGAAAAGTTAGTGCATCAAGTGGGTTTATTATAAGAATTCATCACGATGCGCGGTCACCTGAACGTCAAATTCGCGCCTGTAAATGTGCCAGAAAAGTTTAGCCCCTGCTGGCTATTTGGTTTCCTCATTCCGCTCGTGATTAGTCGCCTGAGGTTAAATTAATATTTGGTACAGCAACTGCTGTGAGTTTGCCATTTTTACAATTCTGGTGGCTGCGGATTTTAATTTTATTTCTGAGTAGAGCTTCGGAGTCAATGGGGACACGACGAATCTATCAGACACAAGGCAGTAAATGGGGCACAGTGGAATAATAAATGCGAGAAACGGCATAAGACATAACACTGAGCCTCAAAGCTTGAGATACACTGAATCCAGAAAATGAAGACGAACGCTGACCAGGACCGTCCGCTGTAAACGCTTATAGCCCGTACTGACAACTCGCTGTTCTTACGACGGCACACATTGAGGGCTGCACATTATTTGTCGTATGTTTTATGTTTCCACTTGAGTTGCCCTCATGTTATACAGAAACAACGCAAAGAAGAAACGTGTAGAAAGTCAAAGGTCAGAGAGAAACTCGCAATTTAATATTTTCAAATTTTACAATTTTCGATAATTTTTACATTTAGTACATAACAAAAGCTGTATATAGCGGCTTACCTTTTAACAGCTTACGGCAAATTGTACACCTCTGCAAATGGCAAATCTTGATTGAAGAATTTAGGAAAGAAAAAAAATTGTTTTTAAAAAGTGATTGTATTTTGTATAATTATTAGTCTTTTGCTAATAGTCCTGAGGGTCTTCCTGTTCCCACAGGCTGCAAATATTACAATTAGAGTAGGACATTGAATAAAAGTTATACAATTATTATGTATCGATACAACATTAGTATGTTCAACGAACTTCGCGTCCTGGTTCTTCTGGGTCGTTGCGTAGTTTAGGTTCGTTTGTTACCGACGTTTCGAGACGGCGTGTCGTTCCCATCTTTAAGGGCCAACATGTCCAGAGTGACCCTTGACGCTTGAAGATGGAACCGACACTCCGTCTCGAAACGTCTGTAACCAATCAACCCACGCCACACTGCAAACCAGAATCACGAAGGACTCCATTACTCCGCGGCGAAAGCCTGCAATTTCGCACCTTTAGTGAACTTCATTACAGACCTTGTGTTCATGTTTTAGTGCTGGGTTGTTAAGAGCGGGGACGAGCGTGGAAGAATGACATAACTTTAGGTTTTATTGACTTTATCGCTTGAGCAGTCATGAGATAAACAAGTAAGTGTGAAATTTAGAAAGAAAACGAACTGCAAAGTTTTCGTTTAGAGCAGGTCTTTGCAAATCAACAGATACCTTCAAAGGATGTTCCTTTTGTGAGCAGAGTGTAAAGTGCGTTATCTTATCAGTACAAATTTGAATTCCCGAAGAACAAGTGCGAAAATTCGATGAAGCTGGGAAGATGACACGTGATGATACGTCTTATTCACTTTGCGTTCACTTCGGAAGAACTTCTGAGATATTAGCTTAATTACAACTCAAACTTAAGTCGCAGAGGGGATCTTGCAGTTCTTATAGCGCTAAGATTGGCGAATCGGCCGTAATGGAGGTCAAGCGTCTGTGGTTGTCTGTTGACAAAAGTAATTTTGCGCTCTATTATTCGCAATTATGTGATCTCGTGCTATACTTAGTGAAATTTACAAAGGAAATGCGTATTTGACAAAATTTATGACGTAGAAAATCTGCTTGTAAATGAGCTGCGTAGCTTAATGTTTAGCTGATGTAAGCCTACGAGCAACTTCAAAACTGCAAAGTATTATAACACGAGACACGCGTTATGAATCGAATTGCGAGTGGGGCGAAATGAAGACACAACGGGATGATTTCAGTCTGGCGTAATAGAGTGACGCAATTGTAATTTTACAATTTACAGCAATTTTAGTAATTGCAAATTGTTAATTCACCTAAAAGTAGAGTCAAAGTTCGGAAGAAATTCGCATTTTAACGGGACCATTAATTCCCTTTTGAAAGTGATTGGATAGGACTTATTATCGAGTTTACGTTTGCTATCGCATCTTCAAGTTTTCTCCATTGTCCTTACTGTAGTTTAATGTACCTGCACTTCTTAAGTTTGTCATTGGTGGTACTTAATTAGCTACATATGTATATATATATATATATATGCGTGTATGTATGTATATATGTATGCGTGTATGTATGTATGTATGTATGCGTGTATGTATATATGTATGTATGTATGTGTGTATGAATATATGTGTATGTATGTATGTATGTATGTGTATATGTATGTAAGTGTGTATGTATGTATGTATGCGTGTATGTGTGTATTTGTGTATGTATGTATGTATGTATGTGTGTACATGTATGTATGTATGTATGTATGTATGTATGTGTATATGTATGTGTGTATGTATGTATGTATGTATGTATGTATGTATGTATGTATGTATGTATGTATGTATGTATGCATGTATATATGTATGTACGTATGAATGTGTATGTATGTATGTATGTGGAACTCAGTTCCGTGTTCGCCGCTGCTGCCTTCCCCCGCAAAGTGTCTTGCCACATTGCGACCTTGGCTAGCCGGAACAGCGGTCGGTAGACGGAGCATCCAAACGCGGCGGGCGAGCGGGCAACTCACCTGGCTAGCGCGAGTGAATTCAGTAAACGATTGTTGTAATTTGAAAGCTGCTAGACAGCGAGCCTTAGACAAGTGAAAAGGTGGATACCTCTCACTGTGTGATATTTGATATGACCCTAGTGTTCTCTAACCTTACGTTTGACTCTGTATCAGTTGTAAACAAAACCAAGTTAACCCCTTTAATAACTAGTTCCATATATTGCGACATGGGCTTGTGGTTGTGTTGAGCTGTTATCAGTGTCATGTCACGATGATTAGAAGGAGCACTGTCAATTTTACTGTGTGACGCAACAACCGAAATTGGGCCTAGGCCGCTTCATTGTCGAAGTTGCTGGATCACACACACACACACACACACCACACACACACACACACCACACACACACACACACACACACACACACACACACACTCACACCCCGTCGGAATTCTCTGAACTAGTGATCAACTTGTCGCACAGGCCGCTACCTGCACAACACACAACAAACACAAAAGACGAACATCCTTGCCCTCTGCGGTATCCGAACCCGCAGTGCCAGTAGTCAGGCGGCTGCAGACCTACGCCTTCGACCACACGGTAACCGGGGTCTGTATCTGTCAGTTTTAACAGCATGAATGATTACATTTAAAACTGGGACTGTAAACTAGACGCTCCTGCTCACAGGTAGGCAGACGTGTATAATTTTTATGTTCTTTGATTATTCAGCTCCCATTTACGACTAATTTGTAATCTGACTTTATTTAATATTATTTTAATGCAGACAGTGACCCTTGCTGTAGTCCTATGATAGCACCGATATTCGGTGCGTGTAGCCAAAACACGTAGGCCCAATTCTTGCTATATGATGCTATTAATGAAAGCTGTAAGCTGATGTTGTGTAGTTATGTAGCCCGTTACGATTATGCGCTATGTAATTCGATAGATAGGTAGCAATGTTTCGGATGAAACTGCAGACTCTATCCTCAAGGTTTCGTTAACCTACATAGCAGCTTTACGTTTATTTTCTGCATATTCAGCAGGTTGCTGTACCAGAACTGATGCCAGTTACTGCAGCGTGATGATAAGCAACGGTAGGGCTGGTGCTCAGTGTTTATTGCATCGAATATACTTGTGCATATGAAAGGCGACTGTATGTGACCTACCGATTGATAAGGTCAGTAGGGTGGAATTTTATAAAGCCTGTGCTTTGGAGTCTGCCGGTAGCTGCTGTTGTCGTGTGTACAGGCACAGTGTTGTTACGGTTGAAACTCGCGAATTGTGGTACAGAAATGATCCGGACACAGACAGCGGATCTTCATGTTTGCACCGTGCATCAATGATAATTAAACACTTTATTATCCAACTAATGTACAATACATAATATGTAGATACAATTAAAATTATAAAATATTTAAAAGAGCTCCGACATGTTTCGGATCACAGAGGATCCGTCATCAGGGAGACTTGTACAGTGCTTGGCTAAAAATTACAAGAATGATTCTATCGTGTCCGTTGACATGGACAAGGTTGGTGTTATGGCAGCATATTGTGACCGTGTGTGTAGTTCAATCCATATGAA
>Ga0123354_10004580_pt1 | contig 19629 bp, 10 predicted proteins | sample TergutLab28metaG_2_FD_97872 | JGI IMG/M metagenome (GOLD analysis project Ga0123354, IMG submission 97872) | Labiotermes labralis P4 segment gut microbial communities from Petit-Saut dam, French Guiana - Lab288 P4 | ecosystem: Host-associated > Arthropoda: Insects > Digestive system > Gut ...
CACACATACATACACACACTCACACACACACTCACACTCACACACACATATACACACACTCACACACATACACACACTCACACACACACACACACACACTCACACACACACATACATACACACATACATACACACACACTTTCACACACTCACACACACATACACACTCATATATACACAAATACACACTCACACACACACTCACACACACACACACACACAAACATATTTCCTGAACGGTCTTAGTTTCTTTTGTTAAAATTTCTGGTATTTATTGCCGCGTTTGGTAGTACTTTATTAGCTTTACAGGCTCCCTTTAGGCTCTTTCGTATACGTACTGCTGTTATATGTTACGTAATTACTCATTACAAATATGGATTTTTATGTTACGTCATTAGATGTCTGCAATCAGCGACAGTTAGATATTTTTACTATAAAAGTTCGGTGTGCTGCTAATTTCATGAATCACAATGTTAGTAAAACTGAAGCCATTTCCTTCTGTAGAAAAGCAAAGAGTTTTTAAAATACAAACTTTGCGAATCTTATCCCACGTACCGATTATGTTAAGGACCTAACAGTTTTAGGCGATCTGAAATTATATTTTCATCACTCTACTGTTTATGTAATTTTTCACTCTAATAGAGCTTTGAATCCTCTTCCCACTGTTATTTTATTCTTTTTCAGCTTCTGATAATTCATTTGTATTACATTTGCATATATTAGACTCTACGTCTGCCTCGACGGATGATGTATAGCTAGAACGAGTATAGATGAACGTTGTATTTGTTCATTATATATTTTTTTTTACCAAGGACTACAATTATGCTCATGCATTTAAATTTCTAAATTTGCACACACTACAAGAGACAATGTTTCAGTTTGACGCAGTTTTCGTAATCAGTGTTTTGGAAGTTCTAAACTTTGTCTATATTCCACTCGCGTATTAGGACTGAGATTTAATACTCAAATAGTCTTAGAGGGTTTTCTGTGTTTCAGCTCGTTCTGTCTAATCCATCTTTCTGCCAGATATTCATCTGCGGCTAATCTCGTTTGCAGAAATACGGATATATTTATAAAGTAAAATGTTATACTCAACCAGATATCATTCTAATGTTTTATATATATCATTAACTTGTTTTCATATATTAATTATTTTTTTTGTTATGTGTCTTTTTATTGTTATTGTTTTGTGTATGTTTCTGTAGCTGTCCTCTTTTTCATTGTTTTGTGCGTAAGTTTATGCTGTGCATGTTATTGACCACAAAGCCCTTTACTGTTAGCATTACCATCGTTATTATGTGTGACTTCTTTTTACCCGGTATTGGCTGTACTAAAAACCAAGGAGTAATGATTGATTCGGAATTCTTTAACTTGGCGGGCTTTGCTCGCACTGTAACCTTGTCTTTTGATTCCCCTCATTGTTTATTGATGTTAAATTTTATACTCGACTTAAATTAGAGTACGCCTCTGTTATCTGTAATTCTATTACTTCTACTGATGCCAACCAGCTGGAAAGCATCCAGCGAAAACTTTCAGCTATCTGTTGTAATAGTTTCTTTCCCCATGCTTCTAATACGTGCTTATGCAACAGAGTACCCAAAACAGCGTACGTTACGATACAGGGGTCCTCATCTTGATTAACTACTTTCTGTTTATGAAGTTTTATCTTGGCTCAGAAACTTTGTTCTTCTGTTTTGGGCACTGTAGGTCTTTGAGTTCCTTCCTTGGAATCTTAGAGACTTTTTGTTCCTACATTCTTTAAATAAATGTTCAGTGTCGGCTGTCAGTACAAATGTTGTCCTTCTTCTGCTTATAATAGGCAAACTTGATATATTGAGACGTTGATATATGGAGTTTAGAAAACACCTTGTCCCGAATACAACTAATCATATTTTACATTAGCAATTTATTTTTATCTATTAAACCCCCTTATAAGGTGTGAAATTTTATTCTGCATGACAATATAAAATAATTTTAATCTGTGTTTGGATACCTGAATGCTATTCGATTGTTTTATTGGTTTTAGTACGTATGTGGGTGTTCTTCTATGTACGTTACGTGTGTGCTTTAGTGGCGATTTTGTAATTGACCGTTATACTGTTGAGTCAGCACGTAAATGAAGCATTATTATTATTATTATTATTATTTTATCATCATCATAATCATCGTTATCATCGCCGCCTTCGTTGTCATCGTTTTCTATAATATGCAAGCCTCTTCTATTTCCCTAAGATGCATCTGAATATTAACTTACATTTCTTTCTCGCTATCCAGTCGATCCCTTTGTTAGAAGTTTTATTGCGAAATTTTCTTATACGTTAACTGGTTCTCACCATCCGAAATTTAAGCTGAACTTGCCATACATTCATAGATGTCACTGCTGTAACCGGACCTGTGTATGTATCAATGTACAAGTTATCCTTGAACAACAGCTGTAGTAGTAGCGTTAGTAGTAATAGTAACAGTAATAGTAATAATTACAGTAGTGCTAGTAGTAAATGTTATGAGTGGGCTCTCAATCCTTGCAAGGGATTGAATTGTACGTCAGGTTGACGGGCAAGAAGCAATGCAACTGCAGGTCGGAAAGTCATTAATTTTATAAATTTGCAATTTTCGAATATTGGCGTCGAAAATGTAAACGATTTGAAGTTAGTGATTCACACGAAGATCCTTTCAAAGACAAAATAATCCGCTAGACGAAACTGTGTCTTGTAATACTGGGAGTAATTGGGAACAGCGGGTCAATGTTTTCTAAACCACCAATACCTGGCTGGTCGTGGTTTAGCTGGTTGTCATGGTAACTAGAAACTTTGATTACGCTTAGAAAAAAGGGAGCGGGGGGGGGGTAAAGGTTTTTTCTCATCCATAATTACTGTTATGGTCAGAACCTTATGCATAAATGTAACGTAATCCAGCTGTGCTACTGGCTGTCCGCAACACATGTTGCACGGGTGGCGTAAGGGCCGCATTCTTGCAGGGGCGCAATGTTGATTAAATTTCTTGTTTTAAATACTGTGACGTACAATTTCTCTCGTTGGGCTCAGAGACAGGCTTTTACTTCTGCGGCCGTGCATCTTCGTTTTCTATAAGAGCAAAGAATATTTTGACCAGACAGTTAACCATACTGTTGGTACTTTGGACATTTATTTTCTAATCAAACGAAAGACGATAAACATGAGGCCCGTATAGGAAGGTATGTCAGCATTGGTTATCCTTCTCAACTAATGCGAAACATATTGTGACATCTGGCCCTCGTGAATCTTGCAGCCTTCCGTTTAGGTTAACGTGCGTTCTAAATATTTAACGGCTGCGTATAGACTGAAGATACGAGATATCTCAGTTTTGGCTAAGGTAGTGATGAACGGCAAGTAATTGGAGCTTGATTTATCGGTCAGCGCAGAGAATTTTGTTCATCTTTCACAGCGTGCAGACTGTCGTTGGTGCCCACATTTCCTCCTCTACAGTGGGTATGTCGGGCGCTATACATGCAATAGAGCGACCGGAGTTGAATGTGATTACTCATTTCCGCCTACTGCTGAGGCCAGTGCGTGGAGCTCTTCTTCCACCTAACCATTTTTCTTCATGGTGTTCAGTTTTTGTTATTTTACATTTATCCTTTCACATTTAACACCAAGCTCTTTTGTAGCACAGATTCCTCAAATATAGGGCCTATACATATTTATGTGTACTGTTTCACTCCCGCTGCAGCCACTTTTCTTCTCTAATAATTTATTAGTTTCTGTTTCTTTAAATTTGTCTCCAATAAGGGCTGTGTCTTACTGACTCTGTCTTTATATTTGCAGCTGATGTTTAATTTAGGTTTTTCCATGTTTTTATCTCCGTATCTCCCTTCCGTTTCTTCAGTTTAATGTAATCTCACAGTCCACGTTCTTAATCACAAGCAGCCATTTACTACATACCAATTGTTTTCTCCGCTTTTTCATTTCTGAACGTTTTGTAACTCTTCTGTTTTTCATCCTTCACTCCCAACATATTGGACATCTTCCAGTCTAGAATTTTCTTCTGATATCCCTTAGCCTGCCGTTACTTGATGTCTGCCATATTACGAATATTCATATTTTCCTCTTTTGTCGTACAGCCTTCAAACACCACCATAAGCGGTGCTTAATCGAACACGACGGCAAATATTCTTTACTAACAAACGAAAAAATAAATCTGGACTGTCACTTTTTCAGTAGTTTGATAAGCTGCCCGTATGCCTATTATTTCGCTATTAGAAATTTTATGTACTTTGCAAAGGGGCGTGACAAAAAGGCCGACATAGAACGATGAAATACTAATATAGTTTTTGCCTGGATGGAAGAAAAAATGTAAAAACAGAATTGGACTAATTTGAAGCGGTGATCTCCCAAATACAATGTAAAAACAGAATTGGACTGTTTTGAAGCGGTTATCTCCCTAATACAGGGCAGATATTTGGCATCTTCTTAGCGTCGAAATAATTTGGAAGGCTGCGGTCACTCACCCATCTTTCAAGACAGTTCCTTTTATGTGGCCTATTCATACAGTTATCAGTTTAGTGTCTTCGCATGATCCAGTTCGCTGCAACCATATGATAATCGTGTTAACTGCCTGCTGATGGCCGTGGCGTTTGTAAATCAGAAGGCTTTGTTTTATTTCCCCCATAGTGTCTGCAGAAGTTCTTGTCTCCTCTCTGAGTATGCACTCTACCTAAAAATCATTTTGATTTAAGGGAGATACGCTTGTTAAGAGGGTGCCTTTATGAATCTCATCTGATCTACTTGTCTCACAGAGTTGAAGTCTGACGTAATTAATGGTGCACCATTGTTACACCATTGCATTAAAGTAATACAGTGATACCTAATTCTGTTGTAACATAAGAAATTTTGCACCTTGTTTACACTGATTCTCTAAAGCGTTTAGGAATTTGTCATTGTAGTGGAGGGACACTCTATTTTCTGTGAGGTATGAAATTAAATTGTAACCAATTTTATGAGAATTTCAAGCGACAAAGCTGTAACGGACCATGGATCTCGGTTCGAGTCTCGGACAGGCTGCCTAGGATACGACAATAAACTGGGAAATTTGGCAGGGGATGATGCAGTTTATGGTATAACAAAGCCAGTGTAATTGTTGCTTTGACTTAAAAAAACGCCGCGCATCCCACAAATGTTTATTCCAACCGGCGTCGATTTTTCGGTGGTCTTTGTGACCATAGAGGTAACAGAAAAAGGCTTGAGCGCGAAAGAAATATTTGTACGTGTTAACAGAATTGCGGAAGAAATTGGGTTAAATGACATAAATGAAAGAATAAGATTTGAATCAGCTTCTTCTCCCAGTCTTGGTGTTTACAAAGTGAATGGCTCCAAGTCAATAGAAGAATTAAATCGCAAATTTGTAACTGTCTGCTCGAAGGAACGCGATGTATTGCGCCAAGCTTCGGTGTGGGCAAGCAGTCGTGATTGGATTTCTAAAAACCAACTAAAATAAACTTGTGTTATGAGACACCCCAAATATCTTTGGGCCCCAGGGCCGGTCTGGACGGGCGAAAAATCTCGTCCACACCGGGATTCGATCCCGGACCATCCAGCCCTTAGTCGCCATACCGACTGAGCTACCCGGCCCACAGTTGTTTTGTGTTTGTGTGAAGAATTAAAAAATCCACGGATATCATGCTATGCTAAAAATGTAATCCTGATATTGAAATTGCTGGCTATGTAATGTTATTCGACGTATAGATGCGCAAAGACAGTCGACGTCTCTATGCATGTGCATATTACTGTGAGTTTGAATTTCACAGACATGGGCACTTGTAAGTCTCTTCTTGGCAGTCAACATTCAAGTATAAATAGCAAGCGTAAATAATGGTTGGTAAACAAGCGAAGCAAATTAGCCGAAATTAAAGAGAGTATCCTTCAGTAGCGTTTTTGTAGACATTGAAATCCTAGTGACGTAAGAGCAGCCATCCCAGAACTTGCCGTTTACAGTGAAGAAACGGAAAGTAAATTAATGTTCAAACCAAACGTTAGTACGTCATTGTTGTGTCGTACTGTCAGGTACAAGATTTTCGTTGGTCAGGATCAGATTTGCCCTCGAATATTCCCCGAGACATATTTCATGCTTACTGCTGGGCGCTGTTAATAATGTCCAGGCTATCGAGGATGGCTGAGAAGTCTTGATTTACAGTGTTTCCGGATGAGATTCCACTGCGGGAGAGATTCCACACTTGCTATATTTCGAACTTCTGGCACTATAAGGAAGTTGTTGGCACACCTCATTAATTTATTAGGCGGCTAAAGGAAAGTGAGCTGATACATTTGTGTCTCTTCTCTGCTTACGAATCATTGTTTCTGATAATGTCAACAAAGTTGTTGATTTTTTTTCGTGATTTTGTGGATGATTTTTCATTTCGCGTGTCACTTAGTCAGTAAAACGTGTTGGTTACATCTCTGCGAGTTTGGAGGATCAGTTAACGGATTTAACATTACTTGTCTATAGGTTTCAACCGTAAGGAATTCTGCAGGCCATGAAGCAAAAAGTGGCGTCTCTCCCTCAAAAAGTGATACAGTCTGTACAAATCAAGAAGGAAAAATTCCACGATCAGCAAAGCATGTGTTTATACGGACGCGAGAGAAGACACGATATTTATGTTTACTGGCTATTTGTATTGCCGCTTGAACCGATACATAACTCAGTTTCTTATTTATTCAGCTCTGCGTATACATGTCAAGAAAGTACTTGCGAAAACTTGTTTGTTTAATTTTGACAGTGATAGACCTTGGAAGATCGCAAGGAAGCCGTAAAACGTTTAGAACAAAGCGACTGCAGGATTCAATCAGAATACTGAATAGGAGAAGGAAATCTGGCGGTTTGGCACGGAAGAAGCTAGTCCCACCAGATATATCTTCCAACACTATGTGTGCAGCTCCTGGAACCAATCTACTAATTTTAGATGGAATGTTTTCCGCCGTAAATTCACAGAATTACTGCAGGTTACAAAAGAGAACCGTGTTATAATTTCGATTTTTTCGAGTTACACCACTGTAGCTTTGCATTATCGTGGCAGGATAATTTTTGGCCCATTCCAAACATTTTTACAGCAGTTTGTTAACATCAGGTTCAACACGTATCAGAGTGGAAAAGTGTCAGGGGTACACCTGGGAACTGTAACTGGTGAAGTGTGGAAGCAGGGCGTTTACGTAGAAAACAGTGTAAGGACGTTTAAGACACGGTAATATTTTCCTAACATCTAAATTGTATCCTAGATAATTGTTGTTCAATTTGTGCTGCAGTTGAGACGGGGCGAAGAAAGTGAATTTACCGCTTCGGAATCATCAAGTAATAATTCGTAAATTTCGTCAGGAAGCTCAGAAGTACTCCATATCACTGGATCCTCGAACCCTCCCCTTTCTCCGTATTCGGTGCTAAAGAAACATCCTTAAGTACTTAACATTCCTGTGAAGAAGCCCACAAAGAAATGATAAACCAACGTCACCATTCCAAGGGTTTATCGAAAACACAGAAATACTGCTGTTGGTCTCGAATTCGATTCGCACAGTTATGCTGAATATTTGGAATGTCTGGCTCGATGTTTAAGGTAATCAGAGTGGCTACGTGGAAGCTCTTCACTCTATGTAACCTAACGCACAAATTGAAGACGGTGCGCTGTCATTGATAAATTAAAAGAAAAAAGCAAAGCATATAATAGAAGAAACTTTTTCAGATTTTACTGGCGTTTTCTTTTGTAGTGTTTAATTTATTGGTCTTTTTTTGGTCGGACTTCTTCTGCGTACTCATTGTAGATGCACAGTATTATGTTGCACTTGATCATATTCAGTGGGGCGCACATAGGTCTCCCCTGGATAAGGGATATGACCGTCGCATAGACCTCTACCTGACAACATACATAACTCACAAAAGAGAAACTTCCTTGCTCCAGGCGGGATTCGAAACCGAAATAGCAGTAAGCGAGCGGCCGCAGATGAACGCATTAGATTGTGCGGTCATTGGGATCGGCCGGTTGGTCTTATTATTAAGCCATTTGTGATTCTGTATGTTGAATTTTGGGCGCGCTCACAAAATTGTGAAAAGCGACTATTAGGCTCGTCATGTCTGTCTATTCGTCCGTCTGCATGGAACAACCGGGCTTCCGCTGGGCGGATTTTCATGGAATTTTACGTTTGAATATTTTTCGCAAATATGTTGATAAAATTGAAGTTTCATTTCAATCCGACAAGAATAACGGGCTATATATATATATATATATATATATGTATATATGGGGTAGGCGGTGGCGCAGTTAGTTGAAGCACTGCGCTACAAGTCGGAAGGTCGCGGGTTCGATTCCCGATGGTGTCATTGGAATTTTGCATTGACATAATCTTCCCGGCCACACTATGGCCCTGGGGTTGACTCAGCCTAACAGAAATGAGTACCAGGAATATTTCCTGGTGGGTAAAGGTGGTCGGTGCCTAGGGCTGACAACCTTACCACCTTCATGTGCCGATTGTCTTAGAAATCTGGGAGCCTGAAACTCCTGGAACCCTCTGGGCCTGTCCAGGCCTATAATGGGATTGCTTTACCTTTATATATATGTATATATATGTTTCGGACAAAATTATAAAGAAATTCAAAATTCACACTTCATGTGAAGTAACATTTTTTTTGCTTTGCTTTTCCTCTGCAACAATAGTTGCACAAACGTGCCTCAATGTTATTTTATACGTACGTTGCCTGTCTTGTTACTTTAATACGGATTTATAAATGTTCATTCTGTGACCTCTTAGTTACGCAAAATAGAAGATGCAAAATTATTTCCAATTAATACATGTACGAAACATATAATTCATTTATTTACCTTAATGAATATTTATTCACTGTCATGTTTCTTCTTCTCTGTTCGAAAATATATTGTTTTATTTCTCTTAAAAATGGAAAGCAATTTTTGAGACACCTGCTTGGAATAACAAAACTAGATAAAGAAAATAATCAATGTATAAGGCAAAAAACGGGAGTACAGAACACAGAAAAGGAAATAGAACAGTACCAGGAAAAGCGGCTACAACACGTACAGAGGATGAACACAAAAACTACCAAAACAAGCACTACATTATCAACCAAAAGGACGAAGGAACATAGGACGACCGAGGAAGAGATGGAGGGACCAACTTAATCTTGAGGATCAAGGAACAGGAAACACGCCTAACCCTTCAGGAACACGATGATGATGAAAAATGGAAAGCACTGTCTTTTTATTGTGCCACTAGTTAATGATTTCTCAAATTTTGGTATCTCATCCCGACGTGTTCCGTCGACTGTGTTCAGAACACGTAACTTGTAACAACTACATGACACACGAGCAGTCTGTTACTTTATAAACACGACCTTTTCATACCGTCACTTTGGAACAGATGAAAGTATATGCTCGGTATACAACAAAACAAACCATAGAGTCCATTAACCTCCGTCCTCAGCACAGGGTGTTTCAGAGCAAGGAATGCTGTATACGTACGTCCAAGAATATTGTATGTGAAAATTTGTGCCGTACTTCACAAAGAAGCACTCAGTGTATTGATAACTAAGATGGCGACAAATATCGCCAATTACTTGAACCACATCCACCGTACTATTTTATGCTATACTATACTGTACTGTACTGTACTTAATGACATCTCTCTTAACTAAAATTAAACAATAAATATATCTTAATTTTTAGGCAATTTTAACGACTATTGTTTGTTCTGTTATTCCCTTGTAGGAAAAAAATGATCTAAAAGTTTACGTATTTCACTGTATTAACCATGAAAGGGTATTATTTTCCATGCACCATGTTATAAAATATACTCGATGATGCCTTTACCTATTTATAGGTGGCGTCACTGTCTAGGAATGTGGCGGATATTTCCATCCGTTTTGGGGAGAAACTCCACAAACAACCCTTAATTAAATTACGAATATTGGATAATTGTTTTACTTATTTCGTGAATTTGCTGTATGTACACATAATAAATGTACCGGGGTTTAATATGACAAAAGTCTTATTTTTTCGCTCTAATACCGAAACCCACAGATAATTTCCGAGAAGTGTTACATCTTTCCCGGAATTACTATATAGATGTAAGTAGTGACCTACCTTCCCACGTTTGGTGGGTAACTTGTATTACGCTGCTTTCCGTCACTTGTGATAAGAGAGGATGCTTTTACAGGACAGTGCTACGGTACCAGAAAAGATCGACGTAAGCATTAAATGAAAGGAGTATGGGGAATTTTCAGAGCGTTGTTTGTAGATCACATTCTCTTGTCCTCTTCCTGGAGCAACCATGGTGATACAAGGCCGCTGTCAGTAGATGAGAGACTTTGAAAGGCTTTTAATGTGTGTAGTGTCTGTCATATATCTGATTCAACTGAGAGACTGAGCAGACAACTTTCGTACTGATTAGGCCTAATGCAATAGAGGATCGCGAGGAGTAAACAAATGATGGTGAATTCAGACGCTTTCTTTACACGTTTACACGAGTTTCTACTAAATACCTCGTTTTAACACTGTCGTATTTCACTGCTAAATCATGACTGTTTCATTAACACTTACATTGATTCTTATCGTTATGATTTGTCCAAAAGGTTCAAGTACTTTACTTTAAGTAACTGACGGTCTAACCTTTATGTGGTGCCTCGGAAGGGATTCATTTTGTATGTGCCGTAATGATAAGGTTCGGACAGAACATTCTGTTTGAACTGGTATTGAAGGTGTCCACAAGAACTCATAATACAATCATCTTTGCTGACACAGAAAATGCTCGTGGTCACGGTGAAAAACGTCGTATGGGACGATGTCCATTGAAGGAAAGTTGGTGTTTACTCTGTGCGGCTGACTACTGTCTAGCTATGTTATTTGCAACTGAAAGACTCTTTTGTTGTTAGCACGTGCTTTACAATGGTCCATTGTATTTGTTTATAAAGCTGTTTTTCTTATACAGCTTGGACCCTTCAAAGCCAAGTGTTTAGTGAACATGCCGCCTGTTTAGAAATTATAAAATGCTTTGCATTCAGCTCGCAGAGCGTAGTTATGTTATCTGTGATTCTCACAATAAACTATCATTCTTTCCCCCAACAACATTAAGCGTTCGGTCTTTGGAGACCAGGAGTGTTAATTTAAAGCCTAATATTCTGAATGAAGGCATCACGATGTGCTTTTAATTCAATTAACGTTACACAGTATACGTCAGTACAATCTTTTTTTTATTCTTAAGCAAGGCTACAGGTTTCGGCTAAAAGTTAGTCATCTTCAGGCCCTTACAACAACAACAAAAAAATGTAAGGGCCTGAAGATGACTAACGTTTAGTCGAAACATGTAGCCTTGCTTAAGAATAAAAAGAGATTGGGGTGACGTATACTGTGTAACGTTAATTGAAGTTAATTCAAGCCTAAGCATTACTATATGTGCCACAAGGTTTAACATTCATAAATTCTTTATTCTGCTCACAATGTATTTACGTTTTTTTAGTGGACTTAAGAAAAAAACAGCGATTATTTCTGCATGCAATATTAACGTATCTCTTTTTATAACCGAGGCAGAGAGTGTTTACTGTGCGGTACGGCCCGGCTCTTTAACTGCGACAGATTCAATTTCGTCCTTAAAGTTTTCTGTGGGGTGCAATCTGAATTATTTCTGTTTTACGGGAGGCTTGTGCTTCAGACGATTAACGCATTTCCAACAACGACTGTAACAGAAGGATTGCCCACACAAAAGAATAAGTACATTTGTGTGGCACGAAAGATAAAGAATTGGACTCTTTGTTCAGACATCACGATACCTTTTTCATTTTGCTGAGTAGAGTATAGTTTGAAGAAGGACACAAGCCTTTGCCATGGTCTTGTTTACTATTCCTTTCTACTGCCTATATCAGCGTCTTCCAAACAAGCGATCCGCGGAAAAATCTGTAGTTGTTCCGCGAGAGATATTGAAATAAATAAATATTTCGAAGTTCGGTGAAAAATCCCAAATACCCCTTAGAATATCATGGGAAGTTTTGTCCGACAATTGGCATTTCTGGAGTAGAATATTTTTGTCATCGGAGTGCGTGGTTTAGGAGTCCTTTTGTCGAGTTCTTGTGAAATTCACAAAGTTTACTCCATCAGCAGCAGTTACAACAACAGACTGAATCACATGGCGATCGAAATTTGGTGATAAAAATCAATGAAATATCGCTTTACTTGTTTTGAATTCCAAAAAAAGTGTCGTCTGATCTCGGTGAAAACCTTGAACGTCTCTCTTCGTTTTTCAGCTCTATACCTTCTCGAACAAGCTTTCTCATGTCTGACAAACATTAAAAACGGAAGTCGTCTGCTATCTGTCAAGAGGATCTCCATGTCAAAAATGCGGCTAAGAATTCAACAGTTGTGCAAAATGAAAGAAGCCCAAGTGTCATACTGAAATTATAAGTTATATTGATTTGGATGGGAAATGTATTTGATATTTATGTAAACTTTATTTTGATTTGATGTTTTAATATTTAAAAAGTTTAGGTAATAAAAAACAAAAGCGCTGTCATATTCTTCTTAAAATGTAATTTGGATTTATACTAGCTATGTACAACTAAATTTTTTGAAAATAACTTGCCCACCCTGCTATCTATCTATCTATCTATCTATCTATCTATCTATCTATCTATCTACCTATCTATCTATCTATCTATCTATCTATCTATATATATATATATATATATATATATATATATATGTGTGTGTGTGTGTGTGTGTGTGTGTGTGTGTGTGTGTGTGTAGCGCGTAAAGCCAAACACGTATGGGAGCTGGGGGTATCGTGAATAATGATGACATCTTGTCACAGTAGTTCATGTGTGCGACAAATGGCGTACCATAACCGGCCTAGCCCAGAACAGTAATGTTCAACAGTTATACAGTGTCGTCACCGTCCAGGAAATCCAGAAGAAGCATACTTTATGGTCCCAAAGACAGTCTGAATGATGCTGCTTACTGATGGCGTTACTGTGCCCTCTGGCTTTGTTACGCCATGAATGGGTGTCCTCCGTGATTAACCCAAGTTTATCCCCTGTAACATTGCACTGCAGAAGCTGCTCTCTGCGATCGGTGTAATGTGTCAAATACGTCGTCTGTGAAGCTCTTCGGTGCGCAGTGTGCAGTGCAAACTGTGCACACACTCTAATGTAATCTAGATGGACGTGGACGTTGCTTTGCGCAGTACCCAGCGAAATGCTAAGTTTTCGGGCGATGCCATTCTTCGCAGTGTGTCGTTCCTCTCTGATACGGTATTTGTACGCAGCTCGTCTTCTTTAGTTCTTAGGCTTTGGCGTCCGGGTGGATGTTTGTCAACAGCATGTCCTACTGTTATCGAAAACAATGAACCATATCCATGCCCGTTTGCCTGACCTTACACGTGTTTTCTACACATCCACGTACTAGCTACAAATCTCCACCGGTTCGACGCCCTTCGTAGGCAGAAGTCGAATTTCCTCGTACTTCATTATTTGACAATGTTGCCGGAGATCTGCCATCTGCAAAATGGTTGTGCGGCGATGTGACAGGATTACGGGGCTTCCTGCGGCTATGTGACGACCCCACACCCTATATGTGCCCACTCCATGGTGATATCTGTGTTCGTAACTTTTTACGTGAGACATGCTGTACCTCTTATTGAAGTTTTTTGTACTGTTCACAAATTGTTGAACAATTTGACACTAGGTTACTTACACTAATGAAAACGCCGATAAATAAGCCAAATACCCATACACAGATAGGGGAGTATTTCTTAGCCACTCTGTACCTGGTGATGAAAATACATGCTGACATCCCAGTAAGCCGTCACACGAAAACACGGCTTCCCCGCAGACCAGCCTCTTTGCATTCGTCAGGGGAAAGAGGAGGAGGAGGAGGCGCAGAACTGCGCAGGGAACACTTTGAAACAGTGTCATCTCTTGATGAAGGGTACCGAACGGCCACAGCCATGCAACACTTCAAAAGAAGAAACGTATTTCAGTTTTCTCGTAATAAACCGCGTGATATTTTAAATCCAGAAATGAGCGAGAGAAAAAAAAAAAGATAATACTTGAGATTGCTCGTCAGTAGCTTATTTAGTTGTAGCACTCCGGCCTTGAATTTCGTGTTAATTTGTAATGTATTTATTTTAATTTATTCAAACACTGCTTGTGACTCTTCCTGCATAGTGTCGAATAATGGGATGGTTAGTGAATTACGTGTTAGAATCTTTACCGTTGCACCGTGCATTTTCATGGAGTCATTTAATTAGCTCACCAACTAATGCACATATATACATTTTTTTGTATTAAAACTTGGTGCTATGGCAGCATGCTGCCACAGCACCAAGTTAATATAAGGAAATTAATCATTGAGTGTTCTAAAAAAATGGACTTTAGGAAAGAATAGTGTAGCTCCCTGAAGACGATCTTAGGATCGAAACATGTTGGGGCGATTTTAAACGTTTTAATGTAAAGAAATTATGTATGTGCATTAGTTGATGAGCTAATTAAATGACTCTGCGTGTTAAAAGTTACATAGAAGAAGGTGATCAAGGCCAAATTTCAGAGAGGTTCTGTGGTTTTATAAAAACGATGACAAATTTTAAGGGCTCTGTAACTGCAGAGAAGTTATGCTTCACTCGAGATACTATTAAATTTCAACAACATTTTGTGCGGTAGTACGGAGTTGCAAACACTTAGTTGATTGATTCTTGTGTTATTTGGCGATACTTTTTCAGTGTACATTGTATATGATGTCGAGGTCGATGGACGTAGTGAACGACGGGTGATGACCGGGAAGGGCGAAAGTACTGTTGGTTGTCACGGACTCTTTTGTCATTCGGTTGGGGAGATAAACAGATCCTTGACACTATCGCGGTATTTAGCCAGTTGACTAAATTACGCAATGGGCATCTATAAAATACAGATCTAGAGTGTTGCCGCTACACACACACACTATCAGTATGGAAACCTGGTCTATTTATTTCAGTGTCGGAATGTAGTTCTTCTAAGTAGCTCGGGAGCCTTCAGTGGGACAGTCGCTGTTCAGAGGAGACTTGGTGCGGTCTTCCGCAGTCGACTTTGTTCTTGATTTGTATAGAGTATGGTAAATTAAGCCGTTTAAGTGTTTATGTTTGGAATGGAGGGAAATTCTGCTCGTCGTTTCTTTGCGTTGTGGCAGCACTGTCTCTTTGATTGCACACTTAATTACACCAGTGCTTCCGCTCGCCTGCACGGCCTCCTGGATACAGCGCACGTCATGCTAGAATGCGGAAAGGAAAGAGAAACAATGGAAAAAGTCAGAACGCTTTGAAGTTAGGCGCAGGCAGCACGAAGCTGACATTTCTGGTTATACGACCTGCCATTTACGCGTATGTAAGTGTAGGTATATCCTAAGCCCTCGGTTTCTTACAGGTAACAGAGCAGCTATGAATGATACAAAAATGTGTGTGTGTGTGTGTGTGTGCGTGCGCGCAATAGTAGCACAAATAAAATTATGATCATCTGGAATGTGACGCCATGTGTTTTGATAGATAAATATGAAGGTTTGGGTGGAAAAAATTGCCTTCATCTCTACGGTAGAATTCCATGCTGCTTCATTTCCCAGCAGAGTACAATATTGTAAACCCGCCATGAGAACCTCAAATTTCATATAAATGATTTGGTGTTCAAAATCTTGAAGAGAAATGATTTTGGAATTGCACTTCATTCCGCTGACAAAGTGCTTCACAGCCATCTGCTTCTAAAACGCCGAATATAAAGACATTATTTTTCCAGCGGTTTTGTGTTGGCCATCATCACGATGTCTGTGATATAACAACTTAAACAAAAGTGTTTGATAAAAGACTTAACACGAAAATATTTGTGCTTAAAAGAAATATTGTAATCCATCGATTTGTAATGTTGCATAAAGGGGAAATGTGTGATTCGTAGAGATAACCTGTCATTGTTTCGGTAGTGAAGTGTAGGTGTGAAATGGTTTAGACTTACAGCTAAAATAGGTAATACGTAACGAGGAACTGTGTGACTTAAACTGTAGGTTCGACATCCCATTTTGACAATTTTGAAGAAAGTAACATTGCAACTGTCGGTCACAAATCAATTTAAGTATTTTATAATCAAATATACAACATGTTTCGTCCTTAACAGCCATCGTCAGCTATCAGTGTTTATAAAAATACTTAGAGATATGTGAACACGAAATCCTTAGTAAGAATGAGTTCTCATTCTTTGACACAGAAGGATAAAGCTTTTTAGAATTTCATAAATTTGCCCCTGTGACTTTTGCCGAAACAAAAACAGCTCACGTATTATGTAATTTTTATATTAAAATTACAAACTGTTTTCCTTGTGCAATTTATATGTTATTAATTCCCAATCCTCCGGTTTTGTAGGCTTAAAAGTTATTTAATTTTCGTTTGATGATAGTGGATATGATTGGATTATATTATTCTTATAAGATGTTCTGGACATTAACGGTAAGAAAATTAGAAGTAATCAATTCTATAAGTATACTGTTACAGCGAAAATAATATAATTGAAAATGTAAAAATATCAAGAACCCTTACATTTTTGCGTTCTTGGATTACGCGATACTCTCTATTTTCTTGTGTGGGTTGGGATAGCGTAGTCGGTATAGCGACTTGCTACTGGCCGGACGGTCCAGGAATCTGATGCCTGTGGGAGAAACTTTCCGCACCCGTCCGGAACGTCCATAGAGCCCATCCATTCTCCTATAGAATGGGTACCGGGTTATTTCCGGGGGTAAAGCGGCCGCGGCGTGACGTTAACTACTCACCTCATCTAGCGCCGAGGTTAAAGAAAGAGCAGTTTTTGAATAAAGGTTGACCAACTAGATGACACTTGCTTTATTATCTAATGCTCAACATGTTTCAGACGTTAATACGTCCATCTTCAGGAGCTTGCGACTACTTGTTGCGTTGTGTAGGCTGACTTTAGGCGTGCTGGTGTTATGTAGCGGGATTGTCTGTTGGTGATGTGGTATCCGAGTGTAGGCTGAGTAGTGGTTCAGCCTGCACTCGGACACCACATCACCAACAGACAATCCCGCTACATGACACCAGCACGCCTCAAGTCAGCCTACACAACGCAACAAATAGTCGCAAGCTCCTGAAGATGGACGTATTAACGTCTGAAACATGTTGATCAGTAGATAATAAAGCAAGTGTCATCTAGTTGGTCAACCTTTGTTCAAATATCAAGATGATGCACGGTCCAATACGCATAAGAAAGAGCAGTTCTTTCTCTCTACTCCTCATTGGAGCCTTCGTGTCTAGTTATAGGGCCAAATTTTACTTTCCTCTATTATATTGTGATTTATGGTGGTCACGTTATGTTGTTAGGGTAGAGAAGTGTAGGGGAGTCTATAGGTTGCACATGTAACTAAGATGGATACTGCATAATAAGGAGCTTTTTGATGCGCGTTGGTCACTTCGTGTTGTTGGGGTACGGCAGTGTGGAGAGGTGCTGCTGGATGGTCACGTCGCTAAGATTGGCATTGTATACCCAGGAGCTGTATGATTTATGCAGGTCATCTAGTGTTGTTAGACTAGTGAAATTTAAGGGGACATGGTATGTTGGACGTATTGTTAGGATAGATATTACATAGCGAGGAGCTGTGTGATTTATATAGGTCAGTTTGTTTTGTTAGGACAGTGAATTGTAGAGAGGACGATGGACTGGACATGTTGCTGGGGTGGATATTACATAACGGGTTGCTGAATGATTTATGCAGTTCATCTGGTGTTGTTAGGGAGTGAAGTTTGGGAAGCTAGAATGACCTAGATATGTAGGGTGATGGTCGATACGTAACGGGGAACTGTATTGTTTGTACACGTCGCCTGATATTGTTAATGTAGTGAAGTGTAGGTTGGCGCGATGGGTTGGATGTGTAGATAGTCCGTATATTAGAGAAAGAGCAGTGAAATATTCAGGTCACGTAATGCGAATTACAGGGCACAAAGGACTGTACATATATTTCGCAGGATCAAATATGATCAAGAGAGAACAGAATGTCAGAAAAAAGAAGAGCAGGAATACCGGAACTGTGTACTGTTAGACTCCTATCCGGGTACAGACTGCTGAACACAAACAGAATTGCTGAATTACGCGTGTAAGACGGGGTGAAAAAGGAGTCTGTCACATCTAAAGATGTGTTCTGCTCTGAAGTTTACGTTATGAAACTGAATGTTATGGGAAAACGGGGGATATTTCATCACCTTCCACTTCTTTTCGCATTTGTTTGCAAAATTATGTGATTATAGCTTTAAAATATGGCGAGCCTTTCTGTTTGCTGATGTTAGGTTTTCCTTCAAACAAGTGCAAATTGGTGAATGAAGAAATTCGCCCAGCGGCCATCTGTGAACAGCAGCACTAGCGCACACCAATGGCAGCCTCTTGTTTCGTTTCCCCAGAGCCGAGCGCTCCTCCTGTGTTCTGGGTACATCGTCTGTTGGATTTGTTTGTATTGCTACCTGCTTTATTGATTTCTATTTTGTTGACTCGTCAGTAGATCACGGTACATTCTACAGGCCCGATCTCATTAAAGAAACGTCTAAAGTCACTTTCTTCTTAAGCATTGTCAGTATTCCCTTTCGCTAATGGACTCTCTGGTAGCAGAATACGAAGTTGGAATATCATCAATCCGTCACTGGACATAATCTTACGCCATTTCCTCCACCTGCTACCTCACACACTACACTGTATCTCTAAGACTTATCTCAGTAATTAACTTATCTCTAGTTGTAGTGTGCACATATTTATCACTGCTGATATTAAGGATACAATCTTATGTCTTATTCTTCCACGTCCCATCCTCCAATCTACTTCCTTGAGAGCATTCTGACTATTTAATTAACTCTCTTGTAGAAGAACCGAAAGGTTCAACATCACCAGTGAGAAATGCGAATACTGAAGTGGATTCTTAGTACGTTCTATCTACCTGGCATCCTCACAACCTATTTTCCTAAGGTGCAACTTGCCAGGTCACTATTTCTCTGGTACCAGAATTCAAAGGTACAACGTTGTTGATATCAAACCTACCACTCCATGGAATCGTGAGGCATTTCCGTCCAGCTCTCATTCTCACAACATATTTCCATTAGAACCACCTTACTAATTAACTAACCTTCTGGTTGCAGAACTCTAAATTCCAACATTGTTAACGACAGAATCCACTACTGGATACGATCCGTAGCCAGTCCGATCCAATCCCCATCTTCACGACCCACAGCTGATATCTTAAGATGCATCTTTTTCATGAAATAATGCTTTGTTCGCCCAGCGTAGCAGCTGAACTAGCATCAGTAACTAGCACACGAAAGGGCGAGGTCATTTTTCCCGAACGTGTTGTTATGACGAGAATTTCTGTGTCGGAAATAGCTCACCTAATGCAGTCCATATATGAGACAGGCAGAAAGAGAAGGTGACTCCCTCACACATACGGCATGTTAATATGCAGCGCCCTCGCATTCAAACCATGGTAAGTCCTTGCATTATAGCGCTGCTCGCGTTTAAGCTGGGTGCTTCATTTGTCTGTTGGCATTGCATACAATCAGCATGTTGAAATTCTCAAGCAATTTCTTTGTACATGCAAACCTGTATATATATATA
>Ga0123354_10004581_pt1 | contig 19629 bp, 11 predicted proteins | sample TergutLab28metaG_2_FD_97872 | JGI IMG/M metagenome (GOLD analysis project Ga0123354, IMG submission 97872) | Labiotermes labralis P4 segment gut microbial communities from Petit-Saut dam, French Guiana - Lab288 P4 | ecosystem: Host-associated > Arthropoda: Insects > Digestive system > Gut ...
GGTTTGAAGAGCAGTCAAAAGATTTTTTTTCCAGGGGGATAAAGTCGTTGCAACAAAAGTGGGCGAAGTGTATTGAGTTATTAGGGGACTACATTGAAAAATAAAAAATATTTTTTTGTGATATGTTGTTTCTTTCTTACTCAGGTAGATAAATTATTGAACACCCCTCATACATGTCCAGGCATAGATCGTTTAAGATACTTTGCCTGATTATGGCAACATGTAATCTTGACTGCTACAGGGGTACATCTAAAGAAGTAACAAGGCTGAAGCTTTAAGGCCTTTTCAAGTTATATATTTGTTCTGAAAATGATGCATGTGTCATCTTTTATGAAGTTTGGAAAGGATTTGTAAATTATACTTCCTTGAATGAACCATTCAGTACGAATGTTGAAACAGTCTTGTCAGCTCATTGTCTAAAGTGGATCTTTGCATGGCATTGCAGCTACAGATCTTCCGGCCGAGTATGTTTGGTAATACACTTCTGGAAGTTATGGCCTTACAGAAAGAGCGCTTCCCACATCGGAAACTTCCATGGGTGCAGTCTACGTTGTCAGAAGAGGTACTGAGGTTACAAGGGGCTCAGACAGAGGGAATATTTAGGTAAATTTATGCATATAATGTATTCTGGAAATATACTGTAGTCATTCCATCTTAAGAAGTTTTCCAAGGGGCTCAGCAGTGTTTACATCTTAAGGAGGAAAGTGTCTTATAAAGGATTCATTAACCCTTTAGTGCCAGAATTACAGGCCTGGCAGCAGCTGCAGAAAATTGGAATTTAAAGGAGAAATGTGTAAGGAAGATTGTTAATGCTGTCACTGTAACATGATGCTAGGAGTTGTGAACATCTCACTGCATGACCAGTATACCTGTAATTAAGTGCCAGAGGGATGAAAAATGATAGTTTGTTTCCATCTGTACAGACTGCTTGTTTCTAGCTGTTTTTTAAATGGAAAGACATCAAGCACAACATGTTTCCTATCAAACATATATAATTATATTAAATTATGAATGTATTTTTTTAAAACCTGAGTTATTTGTTAATAGAGACTTAACTAAAATATCAACATACCTTAATTTTTCACAGAACAGTTTTGCTTTAGGTTCACCTTATAACTTCCCTGGTTATGCAACAGCAAAAATATATAAACTGAACATTATTAATCTTCCACTCAGTAAACTTATAATATGTACTTCACGATGCAGTGCACATACTGTGTTCCTTTTCTGTTTTATTTCAAAAAGCATATCAGGGGTGGTTTGCTGCACTTATCTCATGGCCTCTGGAATATCAAAACTGCTGAGACAGTATCTTTTCACAAACAGTCGGTAAATGTTGGTGTGGGTTTGTAAACTGCTTCTTCTGTTTCTTTGTTGTCAGTTACTTCCTTGCACAGTTCTTCAGTTTCTTGCTAGCATGTCGGAGGATTGCCATCAGCTTCCACATATTCCTTGAATGATAGTGCATTATTCAACTTAGAGTTCATATCAGCCCAAATCTCTCCATGTATTACCTTGTCATGTCATATTCCACATTTTTGTCAAGGCAGCACTGCTAAAATAACATGATTAGACATATACTAAAAAGAACTAAAAAGACCTGGATGCTACACTGAAGAGAACATCAGTAGAAAAACACAGACAAGAATGGTTATTACTTTCACTCAGTAAGCTTAGAAACTCTCAGCATAGGACTGACATCAGCTTTCTGAGATTTATTTGTTATATCCACATCAGAAAAACTAGACACTTAACTTAAAAAATACCAATCTTACTCCAGTTGGAGATCTTTTTACACAGGAACATTGCCCCTGTGGAAATATTTTTGGGACAAAAGTTTTGTAACATTCTAGAAGGGAAACTTTTTAAAATAGTGTCATCTGAACTAGTAATGATTGTATATTATAATTTGCTGACCAGGATATTGAACACTTCAAGATTATGCATTTTATAACTCAGAAGAAAAGTATGTGAATGTGAGTTAAATATGAATACTGTGTTTCACTATAGATGCATAAAGGCAGGATGTGATTCATAGAGGACTTAAAAACAAAACCTAGCAATGTTGTTGAGTATGATGTATCTTGCAGAGAGTTGTTGAAGACTTGGGAGGATGTGAAATATGCATGTAAAAGATGCTGAATGCTGTGTGTGATCAGGTAACTGAATATTGCAGTTGGATGGGTAGCACTTGTGCTTCTTATCTGGGAAATGTCCATTGAAATTTCAGTCATGAGACCAGGTATCCAGGCTAACGTTTTGCTAACCTCGTCTCTTCAGATAAGTGTAATTTTGTAGTGGGCCATTTCCACATCCTTCCAAATCCTGTCCAACTATGCACTCAATAGTCTTCTCACCATGTGGATACTACATAGTCTGAGGTACTGACAGTATTTAATATAAACTATAAATAAATAATTAACAAGCAAGTGCAAAAGTTAGTACAAGTTGTAGAAAACCAACAACACACATGCATCAGGTGACACCGAATTTCGTATGGTGTCATTTTTTTCCTCTTTTAATTTCTTGCCACACCCATGTTGTTTGCATACAAAGTCATTCATTCAAGAATATAACTTATTTATTGTAATCTTACAATATGTCTTCCGTCAACACAACAACATTATAATGAATGTATTATTGCAACATGTTTCGACTCAGGAGAGTCATCGTCGGGCAGATTATTTAAGAACCGTTAATACATTTTACCCTTTACAGTATTGTACATATAAATTTTACACTAGGGATCCCATATGCATTGCATAGTGTGAGTAGAAAACCTGGTTTTTTTTACTTATTTAGATAAGAGTATACTATATGCAGCTGTGGGTGTGGTTATAGCTGCCGTTGTTCATCCAACCTGTACTTCTCAGTGGGGGGGGGGGGCTGACAGTCATCCTCAATGATTCATGCATCAAGAACAATGTAGACGACACAACCAAAAAGAAATAATGAAAATCACTCAAACCATAATAAGCCAAAATTACTTCCAATTCCAAGACACCATCTACCTACAAAAGGAAGGACTAGCCATGGGAGCACCCACATCATCAATACTATCAGAAATTTACCTACAGCATATGGAGAACACTACAATCCCCGAACTGCTAGAAAAACACAATATCAAAGGGTACTTTAGATATGTTAGTGACATCCTCCTGGTGTACATAGACAATACAACCAATATACACAAGGTACTAGATGAGTTCAATAACCTAACCCCTAAGCTGTAGTTTACTCTAGAAGAAGAGCAGAATAACCAGATCAATTTCCTTGACGTTACCATAAAAAAGAACCAAAAAGGCCTATCATTTGATATCTACAGAAAGCCCACCACAACTGATATCGTAATCCCCAAGGACTCATGCCACCCCAATGAACAAAAAACAGTGGCTATCAGGTACTACCACGACAGGCTACTAACATACAGACTAACTCCCGAAAACAGAGAGAAAGAAAAATAAACCGTGAGGCAGATCCTGGGCAGTAACAAGTATGATCGCCTCCCCATAATACTGGAACACAAGGGAAAAAAACAGATCCACAATACACAGACTGAAAAACATACGTCGATGACTCTCCTGAGTCGAAACATGTTGCAATAATACATTAATTATAATGTTGTTGTGTTGATGGAAGACATATTGTAAGATTACAATAAATAGGTTATATTCTTAATAACACAATGGGATGACCTCTTTTACATTCATTCAAGGTTTCCATAATTGTTTATGATTTCCATCCAGATAAAATATTGTATGTTTTGCAGCCATGGTTTAACACGTCATCATTGTTAAATTACCAAAGTATATGTTAAACTTTTAAATATCTGCACTGTGAAATTTGAACACACATTGGAAAACACCCCTAGAAATTCATTATACATATTTAGGCAACAAGGAAATTTACTGCATTTTTAATACATGCTGTATAATTATGTCTGTTTTTTTATAGGATTCTGTGTGTGTGTGTGTGTGTGTGTGTGTGTGTCCCCATATTTTTCTGTCTTAATAATGCTCACATTTTTCACAAACCATGCACTGAAATTTAAATACCATCCCCAATCAGCTAAAGGTTAAAGAAGTTTTATTATAAAATGCAGGTTGTGTAGTTCACACACACTTCCAAGTGAATGGTCAGTGCTAAACAGCATTGATAATGGCTGACATTGGAATGAGAACAGTAATAATTACAGTCATTTCATGTTATTGCTGTTGCAGTCAGTGTTGTTGAGGATGTATTTTGTAATTTTGTAAATAATCTTTTGAGTTGCACATAAGACAGGTTTTAGAACTGATTACACCTGATACAGAGACTGAAAATGCCATTATATGAAAAGACATGGATGGAAATTTCTGTAATTTCATTATGGATTGTATTGGAGCAAATAATTATATGTGACAGTTTCCATATGTAAAGATTTAATTTTGTTTACAGGGTATCTGCCGATGTGGATGAGGTGAATTCACTAAAGAACCGTATTGACCATTGGGAGTTACCAAATGATATTACAGACGCTCATGCACCAGCATCACTGCTCAAGCTCTGGTATCGGGAGCTTTACGAACCCCTGATACCAGATTCAATGTATGCTGAGTGTGTGAACCATCATGCAGACCCAGGAATGGCAGTTGCATTGGTTCAGAGGCTTCCGGAACTTAACAGGCTGGTCCTGTGCTACCTCATTCGCTTTTTGCAGGTCAGAAAAATATGTTTCATTGATGATGGAACTGAAGATCAAGTTATCAGTATTGAATGTAGATGCTGATCATAAGTTTTTGGAACATGCTGCACTGAAAGTTTACTCTTACAACAGTTAATCAATTAAACAACGCGTTTTTGCTGCGTTCATGTAGTCTGCTTTCCTGTTGAATAGTTCACTGTCCCACACATGTTGTATTCTTTGTATTTTATGTAGGTAATGTAATACATATATGTACAAACCATAATAATCTGCAATAATATAAATTAAATATTTTAGTAAGGTAGCCATAAATGTTTTGTCTATAAGCTTATCATCAGAGGTTCCCGTAACAAGCATCAGCTAACAGAGATTTGCGTATTTGTATGTACTGTGTTAAAATACTGAAATGCAGAATGACCATACTCTGAAATCATCGTCCATTACAAGTTAGGCCTTAATAGACCTGTTTCAGCCTTGTCTAACATTCTCTTCATAGGTCTTCCAAGTCGTCTTCATCCATTTGGTCTATAATTCAGCATTAGAGGACTTAGCCTACTTAATGCATGTTATAAAACTGTGTAGTGTAGTTTTAAATGAAAAACTGAAAGCACAAGTCGAACAGTTCCTTTTGGTGTGCCAGAATGGATTCAGAAAAGGCAGCTCTTGCATCAGTTTGTTGTTTAATATAAAGTTACTAATAGAAAAAAGGAAGAGAGTTTAATTTAGGAACTCATTTAACATTTCTTAATTATGTGAAAGCATTTGACAAAGTTAAAAGAGACAAATTGTTTGAAATGCTACAAAGCAAAAATATTCCCAATTTATTATTAAAAATTATAATAGAAATTTACTGTGGAAACAAAATAATCAAAATTTGCCCTCCAAATAAAACACAACTGCCAAAGGAAAATGTATTTGTTAAAATCAAAGATGACCCCATCTCCTCCAAAAAAAAAAAAAGAGAGAGAGAGAGAGAGACATCTGCTGATAAAAATACTTCGCTATTATCTTGAAGTGTTGCATATTCAATTTTATTCCATGTAGTACAGAATTTTCACTCCATGTTCTCTTCCACTTCTCACATTACTGGATTGGACAACTTGCCTTGGCATTATTCCACAGCGCAATGAATTGAAACGAAATAGATATTTGAACACAAAATACAATTAGTTTATAAAATTGTAACTAGTATTTAAATACGTAGAGTGTTAATTATAATACTGTAAACACTCCACTAGCAACATCTGTGACTGCCAAAAGACTACAAATAGGTTTAATTTTCATTTTAATATTTTAAGTATGCATATCCATATTTTAAACAGTGAAATGCTGAACCCAGCCTGCTTTTATTGAATACCATAAAACCTTGCATTTTATACCATGTATGATATACACAACATCTGTGAATGTATATGCAAGTATAGTTCTTGGATGCTTCACTTCCCTTGAAATTGTAATCTACCTGATGGTGGTTCAGTTGGACCCAAAATGTGTTGGAGAATATAGTACATAAAATAATAGGTATTTACATTTAACTGGCTTAGTGTATTTTGTTGGTGGTTAATGAACATATGTCTGTCAATTTATAGTTAATACAAAAACATGTCAAATTGCATATATCTTTACCAGTCAGTGTCATTCTGTGTCAGTCTTCATTCTTTGTAGCGTCCAACTTCATAATCAGTACCATCATCTTTCTCACACTTTATGCTACTATGTCTGACCTTTTCACTGCCATTTCATAACATACCATCATCAGACCCATCCACTATAATGGTTATACAGTACTTCCTGAACCCCTTCATCATCATTTATGGTAAGATGCACTGCCATGTTACAATACCCTACTAACAAGCAGGATTCTTCCAGCAAGGGTCAAAACATGGTTCCTTCCCAAGAGTCACTTTTTATACAACTACTGTAAAGCAGTCTTTGAATGGCTTCTTCGCCATGTCTGATGCCTCAGGCATGAGGTAGTACTCCCAGATGTGATCACAAGGTCTTTGTTTATGGAAGTGATTGTGGCTGTTATTTATGGTGTTAGATATCCTTTCGATACATACAACTGTAGCATCCCCCATTTTCACAGGAGTACTGCCTGTTTCACACAATTACCAACCAATCCCTTTTATGTTCACTGGTCATTGAACCTTTAGCTTTGCATCTGACAACAGTTCTCTTAGGCATTGTTTCATGATTTTGAATCATGTATGGTGATAATTTGCTACCATCTGCTAATGCTGCCAATGTGGCAGTTACTTGGCTGTTTATGTTTTTCTGATGTTTTCATCACCTTTGCTGAGGTCAGCTCTACAGTAACTTTGTATATATGTTATGTCATTGTGTTGCAGATTTTTGCCCGCACAGAGGTCGTCCAAGTAACCAAGATGGATGCTAGTAATCTTGCTATGGTAATGGCTCCCAACTGCCTACGCTGCATGTCAGAGGACCCACGTGTCATATTTGAGAATGCTCGTAAGGAAATGGCATTTATTCGCACACTTATTCAAAGTCTGGATACCAGTTTTATGGAGGGCGTCTATTGAAATGTTGGCTGCCATGCAGCCACACAATATTTAGCTACTGAGTGATGCACTGAATCATCCTTCATAAATAAGTAATTTGATGTTTTTCATACATTAGAGCTTGTATGTTAAAAAGTGTGTCTGGTAACCCACCACTTCTTACCAAGTCACTGGTTAAAATGACTTGGGATCAGTACTGAGAAGTATGTAGTGAATGGAGAATGAGCTTATGCAGGTGGCAGTGTTTTTTCTGCCTTTCTACACACAATTTTTCCATTCACACACAAAGTATTTGTTATGCAGAAGGTTTTCTGGGCCCCATAATGCCATGTTTCTTGGGCCTTCTAGTCACGGGACTCACTTAACATATTGTAATATGTTAAGTGATTTAATGTGACAGGCCTATATTGTATGATTTAATTTCTTTAGCATTTTGTTGAATTGTGACTGGAACAGGCTACACTGAAACCGTGTGTAGTTATAGTTACATTAACTTGCTTTGAAGCGAAATTGTCACTTCCATTGGGTGACTACTGCATAGGACTGTGCTGTATCCTAGTTTTGTTAAGAAGGGTGAGAAAAGTTATGGGTACAAAATGATGCATATTCAGTAATTTTATTTTGTTTTGAATATAGGCAGCATCTAATTAGCCAGAATAGTGTAGTCAGTGTAGTGACTAGGCCACGGGCTGGAGATTTCAGGGTTTGAATCCTGGGAAGGGAAAAAGATTCATCTCTTTTTCTAAAGTATCCAGACCAGCTCTGGGGTTAAGCGGCTGGCAAATAAGGCTGACTAGATCTCCATCTAGTGTTGAAGTTAAGAATGAGTGGATCTATACTTCCACTCCTCCTGTATGCCTTCATAGCATGTACAGGGACAACTTTACCTTTATAGGCAGCACCTATAAGGTAATGATTTGAATATCCTTTTTATAATGTGCAAGGTTGTTCACATTACTGACAATGTCAAGTCTGTTTTGAATATACACAGCACATGTAATTAGTAGGTTTTTACATCCTCATTAATTTCTTCCATATTATTGTCAGTAAATGTGAGTGAATTACCAAAATTGTATAATATCTCATATTCCTTGCATGAGGAAGACATAAATGACTTCCGCCACTTACTTTGGAACAAATATGCAGATCATACATGTAGGACACTTCTTATCCTTCTGCTGTTTGTGGCAAGTAACTGAAAGTTGGTTAACCCTAATCTGCCATCTGCTGGCATTATTAGGACCTCACCCTATTCTCCACATTAGCAGGATAAGGGTTAAGACTTACAGTGGATATGTTTCAACAGAACCAAAACTAACGATTGCTTTGTAGATTCAGCTTTTCTCCTGTTATGCCATGCTGACTGGTAACATTGACATGTGTGAAGAAGCATAGTGCCTTAACCTTAAGTGTCAAGCAGTCCAAATGGACCCATCTTTTTAGCTGCTTGACCCTGAAGGTGAAGGCTGTATGCTCCCTCACCATGCTGGTAACTATGTACCAGTTGATGTGGCAAAACTTGCCAAAACACTAATATCCAACAACACTGTTGTAAGAACCTAAAATCTTGTTTTTGAATCGGGACTTTTGTTTTATTTCTGAATGCTAAGGATAATTTCCTACATGCTTTCAAATTCACAGTTTTATGTGTGTAATAAGTTAACAAGAAATGATTCGAGTAAATATGACATATTGATGTAGTTGGTATTAGTCATAGTAATTTTAGAGCAGCTATAATTTTAAAATAATAAACAGCGAAACCATCGTCACTGTTATGGTACAAATATATATTTTGTACACATAATAGTGCATTGAGGTAGGTCTACTCCTTAACAATGAATCCGTTCATAGCCCATTTTTAATATTTCATATGTTGCTGTATAGTATTAATATTTTTTGAAAAATATTTGTCTCCAGTATGTAAAAGAAAAAGGGCTGTAGGATCATGAAATGAGAGTACATTCCCTTCAAAATTTGTCACACTGAGAATTCTGTCACAAGTTCATAAAGATAGTTATTCTTGCTTTCATAATTTATTAAGTTTTATGTTACTTTTCTGGTTCCAGAAGTGGATGAGTAAGCACATTTGTAAATAATGTTAACAGTTTATTTTTTATATTGCATTACAGTTCTCTTAATTAATGTTGACATTTACAATATGGTGACAGGTTACTGGACACAGTTTTTAACTTCTGTTCAGGCAGTGTAGAGTTGTGAACATTATTTCAGTTGGTAGTGTTGGACTAGCTATTTAAATCTTATTAATCCATTTGAATTTCTGTAACTGAGCATGTAATCATTAATTAAGAACATGTTTTTACATCAGATGTCTTACCCCAACCTACTACATGAAAGTGTTAATTGTATAAAACATGTAAAAGAAATTTTTAAGACTTTAGCTTTCAATGCCAAAGCTTAAAAACTAGTGAGTTTTATTGATTTCAAACTTGTACAGTTTATTAAATTTTGGGTACAGGAAGGTAAGAGCTGAGCAAGTCTTCTGAAGATCAGATCAAGTTTTCTGTGTGATGAATCATATGTAAATAACACTTTGAGTATGGATTAGTTACAGTGACTATAAACATATGCAGTTCAGACTGCAGTGGCCTACAGCTGTTTTTTTTAAAAGCATTATTGTGCTGTAAGCAAGAGGGATGTTCTCCTTCTAAATATTTTGTAACATTTTGAGTTATGTTTGGATAAATACACAATTCTTTGGGAAATATGTATCACTTGTTGAGACTCTCAAGTTCAAATACTGGCATATTGTGTGTATTCTCCCAGACATGCAAGTAGCATTACAGTCGTGGATTCTATCACATCACTTCTATATGTGTTACCTTCAGTTGCCTCCATTACATTTCAAAACTAACGTGAACTTTTCCTGTGTAACATTCTATAAAAATGATGAAAAAGGTTAAGGAAAGTGAAAATGTTTATGTTATTGGCAATTTTTTTGGTTCTGTTCTACAGTGAAAATTGTTAGGTGTTACTTGTTTCAAAACATGTGTACTTATTAGTATACTGATCAAATTTAGTGTTTGAACTGGTCATGATGCAGGGTTGATTAATCATTATTAATATGTTTTTACATCAAAGTACACAAAGAGAATTAGTCAAGAGTAAACCCAAAATGGTGATTTTACAGGAGTTTATTAATTTATTGGTCAGCAGAGTTTGGAAGAGGTGGACTGTTGGTTAAAAAATATTTTAACCACAACTAGTAGTCTTGCTTACAAGGTTTTCTGTCTGGGAAGGAAAGTTATATACTTTCCGAAGAAGCTGTTGCAGGCTTATACTCCTGTATAGAAAACATGGCATTTTGAATTTATCCTGCTGTACATTTTTTGTTCAAATTGAAGAAGTAGCTTGAACTTAGTGTATATGACCATATGTTACAGTTGTATAGGTAGCAGTCCCTGGTATTCAGGAGGTCAAGGGTTCAGATCCCAACCTACAGAATGGCTACCCTGCTGAGGTTATCATGGTTGTCCTCAGTCCCTTAAGACATGCTGGACTATTACCTCGAATGAAACCATGATTTCTTTATTTCACATCCTTTTTGATCCCTTATTCATTAATCTCTGTATCATTCACTACTATGTAGCAGATTGGAAAGAATAGAGAACATGATGTTAAATACAGGACATGGAACATTAATAAGATATTGTTCTCGATCTGCTGTTAAAGTGATCAGATTATTCTGCCTTAGTATGAGTGTAAAGTTTTACAAGTTTTCACAATTTTTTTTTATTTTGCAGCTACTGAAAGAAATCAAATTTTAGCATTTTTGTGTTGTGAAACATGAAGAGCAATTTTAAAAAATTATCATTTATAGCTTGTAATGTCTGGGAGGATTGTCAAGATGAATGAGATGGGCAGAATGTGTGATGTGCAAGGAGAAATTTCGTAATGCACACAAAATCAGTTTGTTTGTAAAAGAAATCATTATTTTTTGTTTGCTGTTACACTGTGGAAATTTACTGATTGGGTAGTACAAAAGGGAGATGTTCATAAAGCGTTTGAATTAACTTATGAATCCATTTCAAAGTGTATATCATCTTCAAGCTGGTAATTTAGGTCCTCATTTTCTGTTAATAAAGCATTGTTAATTAAATACATACATAGTCAAACCTGGGGTCATCTGTGTGTGTGAAGGGCAGATATGATCTTCTGAGAGTGTGGAACTGCAGGACCGGATCTGAATATATTATCAAAGCTTTATATCTTTAGGTAAGTTTTTAAATATGAGGCATGAACAACTGAAACCCTTATGTATATGCTGACAGGTGAAGGTACTGAAACATATAAAAAAAAATCACCCCAGGCATTGAGCCCAGAGTCCCATTGATGCACTTGTCACTGCAGCACATGTGCAAAGAATGTCTTCTTTTTTAGGAGCCCAAAGATTTGAAAATTACATGGGCAGTAATTTTGGACTATATGCAGGATATGTGAGCACATCCGATGGCGTGGCATTCAGTTAGTCCTGAACTTTCGACCACATATTGACAGGTATTGTCATGCAGCAGGATTATGCTGTCAGTGAGTCTATGCACAGAGTTAAGGACCAGCTGAATGCTATGTGATGAGAGGTGCTCTAACATTGAGCATACAAGCGAGAATTATTGCCATGAGATTTTCAGATCTTTGGATTGTTAAAGAAAGCCATCAGATTTCAAGTGACAGTGTGGAGGAGGCTGTGGTACAGTGGTTTAGGAAGCAGCCCAAGGAATTCTTTGCAGATGGGTTACACTGACATGTACAAACACAGAACTCCTCTCTAAAAGCCTGTGGTGATTTTTGTAGTTGTTGCATTACCTTGAATCTGAGCATCCTTGGGACAGATTTCAGATGTATACACCTCATACTTGGCTGTTGTTGCAGATCACAGATGGGAGGGACCTGTGTTTCATGTTCTCTTTACAAGGTCTTCTGTGTAAGAATACATTCTAACAACTGCTGTTTAAAGAGATGAAAAATAATACTGAGTGTCAGGAATTAATGGTATAGTGTATGATAATGGTGGTATTACAACTTTATAGCACTCTTCAAAATTCTGTATTGTTCTGCAATTTACCATGAACTCTTCTTCTTAATTACCAAACATGTTTTGACTCAGTTTATTTTACATGATGTAAACATGGAGACTTTAGGCAACGGAAAACTCTTGGTGTACTTGGACGTGAATATGTATACCTCATACAGGTATGGTACAGAATATTGTTATGTAATAGTACAAGTATTCATTAAAGTGAGGCTTTATCCTTGATAATATGTCTAATAATGCTCAGAATGTACAGCAGCAACACACATTTTAATCAAATGTATGGGCTCCAGTGATGTCATTGACCACATTCTGTATGTGTACTACGAAAGAAAGAAAGTTTGAATAATTTAATTTTTGTCAGAAATATGTAAGATGGTGACAGTTCAGGATCAGAAACAAATTTTCTTCATACTACCACGGATTGCGAGGTACTAAATTTACACGTTTGCAAGGTTTGCTTTATTGTCACTAATGAGGATCATGGTAAATTAAATTGCATGATAGAAATTTATATGGATATCCTTAGCTATTTGCAAAATTGTGTACATTCTATATACAGTGTTAAAAACAATGTATAATAGTTTTTTGTGTGATAAATACAGGGTGTTTTCAAAGAAATTATACAGTGAAATATATCATCAGTCATTGCAAGTATCACACAGGAGCAGCTGTGGCAGTCTTTGATAATATGGCATGGTGCACTGGGAGATGTTTAGAAGAAAGAGGATGTGCTTTACATTTGGGTTGGGATAATTTTTAGTTTGTACAATTGTAAAGAATTTGTAATTATACTGTATAGTTTATTTTGAAGCATTCTGTATAAGCCATTTGATGGTGGAAGAGCAAGTCATTATTTAGATTACAGCTGTCAGGGGTGTAATGTTTAGTTTGGTACACTGGTATCAGTATTTTGTGGAAACCTGTTGTCTCCACCCCTGGAGTTCCTTCCAAAAGTTGGTACTGCCCATCTGCCAAACTACACAGTATCACATGAAGATCGTAATCGTCATATTCATGCCTAAGGATATCAGATCTCATACAGATTATTATTTATGATCTTTGTAATAATTGCACATTATGAACTTTTATGTACATGTATGTGGTATGGCAGTAGAGTTTTTGAATGATTTTGTTGCACGGCTTTTCATTTTATGTCAGACTGTGTCACATGGAAATCATGTCTGCATGTCTTTACTTGTGCAGGCTGTGATTTCAGCACTGTAGTGTCAGTTGTGTTAAACCAGTAGCAGAAATTAAAGGTGTGTGTTTATGTCTCATTTAAACACGAGTAATCAGAATTTAGAGCAAAGAATTAAGTTTGTATTTTGTGTGAAATAGGAAGAAGTACAAGTGAAGTGCATGCATTTCTTCCTAAAACTTAAGGATAGATGATTGATGAAGTCATATGTTTTGAAGTGACATGAATAATTCAGAGAGGGCCAGAAGAATGTGGAAGATTTTGAAGGAAATGATCATTCAGTAAAAGTGTTGAAAGACTCTGGTACCTTTTTTGTTTAGACAGGTTCATTGAGTGAGGCATATTACATAGAAGTACAGATGAGGTTACATGAAACCGTGCCTACGAAAAGGCCTGAAGTCTGGCCCAATAGTTGCTTCCTCCATCATGACAACTTACCATCAGATAGTAGCTAGCACAAAACTAGTGCTGGACCCCCCTTTTTCATCACATTCGGCCCTCAGTTACTTTGGCTCCTTCCAAAATAAAGATCTACCTTGAAAGGACAAAATTTTCATGGCATTTAAGACATTCAGAAAATTTAGCAGCAGCATTGAAGATTATTCCAAAAGAGGAGTTGCATGAATGTTCCAGCAGTGACAGCACTCCTAGGCAGAGTTCATAACGTTTTAAGGCCACCACTTTGATGGTGACTGCTGGAAGTGTCTACTGTACATAAAGGCTAATGATGTATGCATGCATATATGTCTGGTATGATATCTAAAATGATATTAATATGTTCTGTTATTTTGGGGAGGTTGTGTCAAACAGTAGCCGATTTCTTAAGGTCCATGCGGTGTAATGGTGCTTTTAAATTGTCTGCATGTGAATTGGGTTTGACTCCATACCCTTTAGAATTGAAGGTAAAATATCTTGGTTTGTTGTAATGCACCTCTGATTTCAATCCCTTGAATAATTCAGCCATAATGATAATGCCCATCATTTTAACACCCAGAATCTCACCAAACTGAGTCTGATGGAGTAGGAAAGGGTATTTGTTCACTTTCTGGAGCAAAATTAGCATAAATTTGTTAGATTTAATAATAACTATCTGAATTAATAATGCAGTACGATTACTTCTTCATGAAGCACCCGTGAATTTACAGGGAAATGTTTGCTGCTTGCAGTGACTTGAAATGTTAACAATTCTGCAACATCTTCTACAAATTTTTGCTTGGAAGAAATATTTATACACTTAAAATATGTGTAAGAAAGCTTCTAAAATACCAGTATTACCCATTGAAACTCAATGTGTTTTGTACTAGTGCATGAATATTTGCAATACAATCATTCTGGAAACTATATAGCTACACCTCATACATGTTTAATCATGACTGTGGAAAGCAGAATGTACTCTGAAATATATACGAATTGGAACTCCATATGTACAAATTTGTCCTCCTCACAGATTTCCAAAAGCCTGTTTAATGAATAAAGAATCTATTACAGTAGTCAAAGAATATGTGAGACTGAAGGAAGTTCTCTAAAATATGGATACTTTTATTGTGACATAATCACACATACCATTGAAGTGAACACAAATTGCATGGCTACAGCATGCAGAAATATGTGAACTGCTAGTGGAGTCTACTTCATCCATACTTTTTGACAAATCTCTGCTCCCTGTGCTAACCTGCCCTCCACTATCCCTATGCTACTGGCTATCTTCTTCACTGTATGCTACTTAAAGATACAGTGGACACAGTAGTTTTCTATGGTAAAATTTTCTGACATGAACATGATTTGACAATTCAGGTTACTGTAGCAATACTGTTGCATTCTTCCTGGAGCAGTATCGAGGAGAGACTTAACAAGCTGCGCAAAGAAAGACAGCATTGTAGTATATACCATGGATGTTAGATCTGTTGGTGCTGCTGTACCTGCATGACTTTCGCCATTAAGAGTCAGAGTCTCTTCTTGGTATTATTCAGTGTGTTTTTGTCACAAATTTTAAATATTTTGGGTAAAGTCAAATTAGAGGACAGTAATGTGGAGTTCTGATGCTTTTATCCAGTAGTATACATGCTTGATAAGTACAAAATAAGCTGCCATATAAGTTTCTGTAGAAGTCAAATTTGATACAGATATATATAAATTTTATGTTCATAAGAGGAACTGCAAAGTATTTTGTCTACTGTTTCCTGTTATAAGGAAATGGATACATTTAACATATTGGTTATTTATGAGAAGTGCATTTTTTGCCAATATAATTTTAAAATGACCTTATTAACTTATACGTGCACTGTTACACAGAATGCCTCTGCCATTTTTAATCCCCCCCCCATGTTATACTATAAACAAAATGTGGCAGTTCGAAATGTCTGATGTTCCCAAACAATATGTCTTCAGCATATTTATTTTCAATTTACAGAGCGTAAGGTTTTAATCTCCATTAGCTCATATTTAACTGTCCTTAAGTTCAGAATACCTGAACAATGAATAATTGTCACAAGGCATTGAATTAGCATTTTAAATCCAAAGATTGTATCTGGCACCTTCATCAGATCTATAGAGGCAGAAAAATACAAAGTATATTCGTATAATGTATTTAGTACCTAAAATATTCCTGGACAGTCCAGGATCGAATCCTGGTGGGGACAAGATTTTCTGTCCATCCAGACCGGCCCTGGGGCCCTCCCAGCCTCCTGTACAATGGGTACCGGGTCTTTCCCGGGGGTAGAGGCGGCCGGGGCGTGGGGCTGACCCCCCTCCCCCATCTAGTGCCAAGGTCCTAGAAAGAGTAGAGCTATACTTCTACTCACCCTAAGGGCCTGTGTGGCCTATAAAAATAAAGGCTGAACCTAAAATATTCAGATATTTTTCTCTCTGTACATTGAAGAACCCAAAGTTTATATTCCTAAACAGGCAAAAGCAATGCCTACAGAATTGAAAAATAGATTGTGAAGGAGCCAGTGGGTTGGGTTGTTCAGGATTACAAATGTTTTATTTTATTAATCCAAAACTATCATAAGCATTGTTAACATTTGTTCATGTTGCATTTACAGTATCTGAACTATGTTACATGCTAATTTCCATGTCTATTACTGTGCCAATCTATCAGTTACTCCTTGTGTGCATAATAGGTTGTATTGCTGCTGGTCACTAAGGTAGTACCTTGAGATTTTCTGATGTTTTGTCACATGAAAAAAGTAAAATGTCACCAGGAGTGCTAGCTGCTGTGTTTGAAATTTCAGTTGTCAACCATAACTGTATTTTAAATCATCATATTTCACAGGCTCTGAATTCATTCTATGTTATTGCACTACATAAATTAATGTATTTTTATTGATAAACTTACTACAAACTAGAATTATTTATGGTTTGTTTGACATGTGACTCTCTCAGACCATGTGGCATTGAATGGTAGGTTGATGAGTAATGATGAAGTGGAAAGTATCTGGAAGGAAGTGGCTGTAATCAAAGTACTATCCCAGGATTTGCCTGGAGGGTTTGACAAAAACAAATCTCTTGGTCAGGATAGCCAGTGTCCCAACCAAGGTTCAAAAAGGACACCGTCCAGATAAAAGTCTAGATTATTACTGCAACACTACCCTGCTCAGTATGTGGACTAGATGATTTTCTACGTGAATTTAACATTATGAGCCTAAGATTCTACATGTTTTTATAACTAAGGTTTTGAACTCTCAGGTTTTATTTTTAATTCTTGAGTCACAAATCTGAACATAAAATTAACACAGAGAAACCCTCTGACTTCTTGTGATAATTCAGGAAATTCAACTTTATTGAGTGGGAAAACATCTTAAAAGTGTAGCCCTAAAAACACTGGTTTTTTATTTTTTATTCAAATTGACATTCACTTTAGTGGAATATAAGTCTATATAAATTCCACATTGGGCGAGTCGTTTTCACCGTCCCACCACATTTTAGGGCTTGCTTTGTCTAGTGATTTTGCCACATTTTTCATCACAAGGTAACATACTCTTTGTTTACAACTGTATGTGGTAGATGAATGGCCTATTTGTGCTGAAACCATTCTGTAAGTACCAATTCTACCTTCCCCATATGTAGCTGTGTACTTTTTCTGGCATAGCTGTTTGCTTGTAGACTCTTTGGGTACAATGTCTCATATTTCAACAGCTGAAAATATAGGATGCAGAAATGCCAGGTTCTTCAGTTTGTTTTAATAAGGGCCATTCACAGTAGTGTCCATCCTGTTTACAGTGTTAACTTCCTTGAATTGACAGTAGTTTATGCTTTATGCCAGTTTTTGGTGTAGTAGCGATGCTGACTGCATGTTTAACAATCACACTACAGCTCAAGAACTATACCGATACCATGTTAGGTAGACAGAATGCATATAAATTTCCTGATGTTGAAATTAAAGTAAACAGTTATGCAGTCCTTTTTCACCTTGTAGATTGAGCACACACCATGACATTGCATCTCGCAGATTTTAAGTTTTGTGAACAGGCATTAACAGTATTTTGATCCTGAATTATGTAATGGTTGATAACACTAACATAGAAATGTTAACATTAAAACACTTAATATGGACTACTCTTTGGCCAGTACAGCAGACTGCACACATGCCATATAGCCTCATCTGTCACACTGTGAAATTACCTTACCAGTAGGAGCTGAGAACCTAATTTTGTAACTATGTATGAAATGAACTGAATGAACATGAACCTGGGCAAATCGTTTAAGATTCTGGAACAAAATGCCTACTGAAAGGGTGAAGGATTTGTTTCATCATGAAATTCTTGCGCTTCATAGACAGGAAATCCTTTTCAGCCAGAAACATTACAAGCGCAACATGCATGTTAATCACATGGTAATATTTTGGTACAAAATTATTTTAATGGTCTAGACCAGAAAGCTTCTGAAGTGGGTTTCACTGCACTTTATTGAAAAATAATATATTTAATTACACTTTCTATGGCATAAATCAGTTTGTTTTTTGAGAATTAAAATGTATAACTCTCACATGTAAATCTGAATTCACTCTTTGATAAAATATGACTTTTTCTAAGTACCACATATTTCAGTAGTAACTTCAAAATATGGAATCTCAACTACAACCTTCAGTAACCCCATCATACATATTGATGGAATATGTTCTCTGAATAAGGATACATCTTCATATGCATTTACTGCTTTTCAGTTCCTTGAGCATATCCACAAGTGTAGATACATTGTATATAGAAGGCTGTAAAAACTTTAATTAAATATAAATTCACAGATGTATATTATATACTTTTCATCTTTTCTCCAGCTTCCACACACAGTATCACATTTTGCAGTTTGTAAGTTGTTTTTTCATACACAGTTATTAAGATTGCAGCTCAAACCTGTGTTTTGTGAATACAGTGAACCACAGTAGTTTTTGAATCATTCATATGTTGAAAAATTGACTGCAATTGTAAATACATGTGTATATAAACAGTGTGTACAGCAAACATTATATACTGTTTTAGTTGTCATTTATTTAATTTTAGAATTGTTGGAAGGCGAAGCAAAGTATTCTGTATTGGAAGTTCCTTGCTTAATAGCCAAAATTATGATGGGCAATATATGTATGATCTGAAACTTCAGATCTGGTGTACTTTTCATCCATCTGCTCTTCTTTTTAATATGTTTGCAAGTTTTTTTTAGTGTTGAATTTTTACTTTGTATGTTATAATGTGATGGAATATTGGTGCTTTAATTTAAATGACTGCCATAAACGATGCATAAAACATTGTGTTACACATTTACCTTATAACGCTAAATGCAAAAGTTACAAATCCTGTTAGATTTTGAGGACTGTCATAATACCTTAAATGACAAAGGATTTAATTTGCAGTTACTGTGTTTAACAACTTTAATTAAGTCTAGAAGGCAAGAGCATGAATTAGTCATCATAAATATTAATCAATATTGATAATTATTTAATCTGTCATAATCAGCAGAATGAGGTTGTGTGTTTGTGAAACATAAGTGAAATAAGAGATTTTGGGGTCTTCTTAGTGGGTAATGAGGTAATATTTTATTTTTAAAAATTAGCAACAGTCCTTCAAACGGTTTTGAAGTTCTCCCCCCCCCCCCACTCACCCTTTTTTTTTTCTTTTTTTTTTTTATAAAAATGTATATAAGCTTCTGTTTTGGTTGTGTTTCTTTTTTCTTCTTTTTA
>Ga0123354_10004583_pt1 | contig 19628 bp, 8 predicted proteins | sample TergutLab28metaG_2_FD_97872 | JGI IMG/M metagenome (GOLD analysis project Ga0123354, IMG submission 97872) | Labiotermes labralis P4 segment gut microbial communities from Petit-Saut dam, French Guiana - Lab288 P4 | ecosystem: Host-associated > Arthropoda: Insects > Digestive system > Gut ...
CACATCTTCTTTTTTCCGTTGTTTTTTTTTGTTTTGTTTTTTTAAAACCAAAAAAAAAAAAAAAAGGGGGGGGGGGGGGGGGGAGGAAAGGAAGTGGCATGCTGAGAGCACAGTTGATACAAAGAAGTGACGAATCTTATAAACTTTCAACGGCCGAAGTCTGCGTAGAATAAAACAACTCTGAAGTCACTGGTACTGGGGAGGGCTGGCTTTCCATGGAACCTTTACGTCTTGAACATATAGTAAACACTCGGCTGTCCGATCTAACAGGAGAGAGTGATGGCTCAGTCGGCAAAGCCGGTAAGTCGGTTGTTCGGGGACCTGTAACCTAGCACAGAGTTGCGAAGTTTAGGTAGGCAAACTGCCGCACCTAGGCAGTGTTAAATAAAACAAGATATAAATATGTTTATAATTTGGTACAGAATAAGAAAAGAAGTCTTGAAAATGTGTGTTGCGATCTTCCGTCACCTAATGCAGTTTAACTTGGGTTGCGTGGGCCTAACTGGGCCTGGGCTAAGTGACATTTCTCTGTAGATGTATTTCTGCGGGCTACCATTATTGGCCCCCACAAAAATTCAGTTTAATATGTTACGTAAATGCTGAGTTCGAGTTTTTGCCCATAAATAATTTGGAATCGCGGGGGGGGGTTTTTTTCTGTGGGTCGGAAAGGAGGTCGGTGCACGCGGGGGTCTGTTGACAAAGAAGTGAATTGCCACTTACTGTAGACCGCGTAATTTTATGGGAACGTATGGGCAGCGTTCCGTTCCGGCCGCTTCAGCCGCGAAAAGGAAGGGTCCCTGGTGCTCGGCCGTTCGTATGGACATAACACACTCGTAATACCTACATACACCGTCTGTTGTACGTAAAGACAGTATGCTGCCAGGTATTCAGTGCGGGTTAATAGATTTGCTGCTTAGAGGATTTGGAACCAATGTCCAGGTGAACAAAAAAAATAGTCGGCGCCGAACGAAATTAAGATACGACTCCCCCCTGTGTGTTGTGACAGAACGTAAGTGGGCGAGTGACTTCCTTAGAAGAAACCAACATTACTTGGAATATTAACATAAATATCGCACGTGTTATTTATAAGATTGTTTTCCTAACTTTTATTATATATTTGTTATTTTACGAAGCTGTATAATTTGATAAGGTTGTTTAACTTCCAAAGAGATTTGATAGTATTGTAGTGAATTGTAAAGGACTTGACCTGCGTGACCTTTATTGAACATTTCTCGGGATTTCCCATAGAGAGAGAGAGAGACGAAAGCGTTGAAAAGCCATAATCATTACGGTCAGTCGTCGGAACCTGCCGACAGACACGTTAGTTTTCCTTACACAACAAGCAAAATAGCGCTGCCCACAGTACTTCTGTAACTGTGTGTTTGTCTGCCGTTGTCAGCTTGGAAGTAGTCGACACGTTCACACCTTCCCAGCTCTTGGCGCCAGCACTTTATTACAAGCGTGTTGTTTGAAAGGCGAAGAAATACAAGAGTCCCTGGACATACATTTTCCTCAGAATTTACTGTTTTTTTTTTCTAGAGATTTTCCGTACGAATTTGCAGTTTTCCCTCAACTTTACATTATTTGTTTTGCAGAAAAGTAGTGTCTGCCCACATACGTCTGTCTGCCCTTCGATTCTGATGCGTTTGTAACGTATATGACGTCACCGCAAGGAACATGACTGTTTGTCGGCCTGCCTTCGTTTATTAGACGTGCTGGTTCCTAAAATGTGAATCTGTTTCATATGTTGAGGTGTTGTAGTGCGTGTTAAAATATTATATGGAAGAAAAACACAAAGAAGCTTAAAGTATGTCACCATACTCTAGTAATAGCTCCTATATACACACCACTCGGTAATGATGCATGGTTTTGTGTGTCGTGAAGGACTGTGCTACTTTTCAAAGTGCTTCCATGTCGAGAAGACCTTTTATCCGAAAATACCTGCCGCTGCTTCAAAATAAATTTCTAGAACAAATTATATATACGGCTGTTGTAGACGGTCGAGTCCAGTATCTTGGAGCGTATAGTGCTGTGGTAAATTATCCATAGCAACAGATCTCTTAGGTTTACGTGTACATCGTGCATGCCATGCCCTGAGGACATATTCGTATGTGATTTATGGAATCGGCACAAAAACTCCTCCTCTTCCATCAGAGTCTCGGTGCTGTACTTCACATATAGATCGTGTCTCTATAGCACTGTCTTTGCTCGTGTTATTTGTTGATCTTGTTTTGAGTTGGGATGAAATGTGGTTTGCCACTCTGACAGAAGAGTGCGGAGTGAGGGTTTGCTTGATAGCGAAATGTTTTGGGTCGAAGTGACAGTAACGGTAAAGCTGTTCCTGTGCACGCCATGAAGGAATATGAGGTAACGGAGGTGGAGCTGTAGATAGCCTTGGTGCTAGATGAGTTGATCAGTCTGCTTCGCGCCACGGCCTTTTTACCGGGGAAAGAGTTCCGTTACCCAATATACAGGAGGCTTGTGTGCGAGGGAGGGGACCAGTATGGGCGCTTTTGAGAAGAAGTAACCCTCTTACTTTTTCCGAGAATCGAACCACTTTCGCCGGGTATTCAGCCCGTAGCTTAGTCCTTACACCGAGTACGCCACCTCGGCTGCTGCTAAGTTGCAGGTAAAATATAAAGTTCCTCTGCTGTTGGGAAGTCGACGTTTGGCTCCACTCGTTCTTAACCTCGGCGGATACGTGGTCGGCTTCACACTCCGCCCGCACTACTCCCAGCGAAAGAGTCGACGTTACACATTGAATAGAAGACTGAGTGGGTCTCGTATGTACGTTGTCCATGTCAATCAGAGTGCACAAACGTTGCTTCTTAGTCCGTTCACTTAACTCAGAACTGTCAGTGTCAGATGTAACCTAATCAAAATCTGTTCATTCGTTTCGTTGTCATGATTGTGTGCGGACAGATGTACAAAGGCAAATCGAGTAATACCCTCAGACTGTTACGAATCGCTGAGAAAACTGCTCTTCGTTGAAATCGTGCGAGTGTGACGTCATGTCATGCTGTAGAAAATTACAGACATCTCGGAATTACTTTCTCTGTGCTCGTTGTCGCAGTTCCGAAGATTCGAAGTCTCTTAGATCCGGAAGAAATAGGCAGCAGTTCTCTCCGAAACGTCCTTTATTGCCGTATGCGCACAGTTCGATACGCAGAACACTACGGTGAACGTTTGTCGTTTCCAGAGCACATCCGTCTTTACTTGTGACGTCAGCTGCACAACTTATTCGCATGTGATTTTTAAGACCCGACTAATTATAGTCACATCCTTGTTGAAGATATTCAGCCGCATGAGAGATGAGATTAATATATCAGCGTGGGGATGCAAGTTAGTCTTTTGGGGGCAGTTTTACTGGCTTCACAGTGCGGGAATACACTGCTTACAGAAAGACGCTTCGACTTTGTGAGCCTTGTATGGATTTTTCGGTCTTGAATATCGTGGTTTAGAAAGGAAGAATATCAGAGAACGAAAACTCTTTACATTCGTCGATATGTGCGTTCTAATACATTCTAGCTTTTATCATGCAGAGCCCCTACAATAACGTGGCCACATTCTCGAATATACTTTTGTCTACCCTCAGTTACTTTTAAACAGCATTTTAATTTACGCTACGTCAAACGATAAAGGACAAAGACATGTAATTTTGGTACAGTTTGGAATACCGCATTGTATGGAATTTGAATGATTTATAATGCGGGCCTTCATGGTAAGATGTCGATACGTATAGACATTGATTCAGCTCGCTTCAGAACAAAGTGCTTCGGATTTTTATGGTTAGTTTTACAAAGCTGTCAGTAACATAATGTATAGCATCGGATTGTGTGAAGATTGATGAATTGGAAAGCATTCGGTAGTAAACGGTCTTTGCCTAAAGGACAAAATGCCATATCATGAAATTGCTTTCTGTGGATGGGTAGGGAATTGTAGAAGAAGGCATTTTTAAATAAAAAACGAATCAAAGCAAACGAAACGTATACTCATCACAGGAAACACTAACTTGTGGGTATAGACGTGTTTTTCAGGCACACTAATAGTGAAATGGTAATTAAGACGGTAATGAGTATTATGGAACAGGAAGCACAAACTTGAGGGGGGGGGGCTGTGGAATAAATGTTGTGACCGAAAGCCAGTGTCGAGGGGGTGACACTTCTTTTTCGTATGAGGGTGAGTTCCGGATTTCGGAACAGTCGATACGTCAGCTATACTGGCTCACGTTCTTAGGCGCGTTCGCAAATCGGTCTCGAAAAGCAACTGTTGGCGCCTTCCTGTCTTTCCGGCTGTCCATTCGTTCGTCTGCCTGGCCGTATTGAACATGCTAAGGCAAGAAACAGCGCCATGATCGCAAGAAATATTTCTTGTTTGATGCTAATTGGTTAATCACTGTAGCTTTTAAAATTTTCGTAAACACAGCTGGCTGGGAACACTACGTGAAACATGCCGTATGACACGAGTGGAGATTACAGACTTCAGATAATACTCGACGTGTCCTTAATGGCATCGAGTATTAACAAGACGGGTAATGTACATATAACTTGTCATTTAGGCGCGTTCACGTAGCCATTGTTGCCGTGGAAAAGCAATAAGTATTACATATTCTGAGTGTTAATCTGTAGCCTTAGGTATCTGGCATGTTATTACATGCTCCTTATTGTATTGGTATCTGTGGTCTGTGCGGCTGTTCCATATTTTCCCATATGATCTCATAAACGGCACGACTTTCGAGGACAAAAAAGAAGTAATTGATCATAAAATGTGTGTTTGTCTCTGCAACTTTTGTGTGAAACATTTCTCATTCTATGAAGAAATGAGCGAGATGCTATCATAAACGTACATAGGTCTTCATGTAAAGTACCCGCTATTCTTGTCACGTTTTAATGAAACTTGATTTTTTTGCGGCAGGTTTTTGAAAAATCCTCATATATTAAATTTCATAAAAATGCATCCAGTGGGACCCGGGTTCTATGCGGACGGACAGACAGACAGACAAACATGGCGAACCTAATATTCTCTTTTCGAAGTTTACGAACGCACCTAAACAAGGGAAGTAAAAAAGGTAAAGTGATCCCGTTACAGGCCCGGTGTGGCCCAGAGGGTGGGTAGAGGTATAGCTCTACTCTTCCATGACCACGGCACTAAAGGGGGTGAGTGGTCAGCAGCACGCTCCGGCCGCACTTTACCCCAGGGAAAGACCCGGTACCCATTTTACAAGAGGCTGGGTGGGCCCCAGGGTCGGTCTGGACGGGCGGAAAATCTCGTCCCCACCGGGATTCACCCCGAACCGTCCAGCCCGTAGTCAGTCGCCATACCGACTGAGCTACCCGGCCCACAAAAAAAAGGAAGTATCGTATAAAAATACCTATAGAGTCCATGTTTTACACGCATCATCAGCTATGTAGGATTCAGCGCTGACTGAGTGCTGAAAGAGAAATTCGTTCGGTGACTTGCTGTTTTAAATTAAGAAACCTTTTATTTTATTGTCACTAAAATCATCAGAAAATCGGTCTCCGGGTGAAGACTTGAAACTATTCTCTCTCCAGCAAGGAACAGGACTTAAACCATTACGTCTCAGAGCCTAATCTTAAGTAGTAAGTTTTAAATTGGCCCTGTGCCTGAGCACCACACCAGAGCGAACACGACGTCCACACCGGTTGGAACTGAGTGATCAATTTCACGCTCTGGATACTTCGCCTTCTGAGAATGAAACTGTATATCGGTTGGATAAGAAGCTGTGTCAGCAACAAAGCCAGTTTAAGCACAAAATTCTCTGAATCCTTGTGATTGAGCTGCCGTAAATGGGAAGCAACTTGTGAGCGAGGGAAATTACCGCCTGCTTCGGTCGAATACGTCGTGTGTTTACATCCGTCAGGTTCGAGTGACAGGCATGTCAACGACAATTCCATGTTCAGTCACACGAAACAAAACATGTAAAATTAATGTATTTTTCTTTTCTTTCTTTTTTTATTTTTTTGCATTCGGTTTGGAGTTGTTACGGAACGCTGATGTGGCATGTCATCGCCTACAGATTCGGCTCGCGGCGCGCATTGCAAGGAACGTAAACATTTTTCGGCGTTTTCAAATAAATAGCGAAAAGCGCCTAATACCATCGTCATGTCTGTCCGTCTATCTATCCGCAATTATCAGCGCGGCTTCCACCGGACGGATTGTAGTGAACTTTTATATTGGCGAGTTTCACGAAAATCTGTCAAACTCCACGTTTCGTTAAAAGTGGACAGCATTGGCCACTTTACATGACGGCCTAAGTACGTTTATATTGTTGACAGCAAAACGAAACACTGTAGCCCGAAAACAGTGCAAACGGAACCCATTCTTACGTTCCCGTGGCAACACTTGACGGCTGTCTATTATTGAAATGTGAAGTAGGACAAAAAGGAAACGCATTGTTGCGTTTCTAAACATCAGTGGTTAGCGTATGCACCACAGTGTAATACGTAGAGTGCCTATCTCGTTCTGAAATGTTCTCAGCGTCAACCCCCACCCCCACCCCTGTTTTGAAACGCGTTTTGAAGGGAAAATGAAATAGGCGTGTTGTGGCATTTCACTTACAACTCCATCCCCGATGTCGCAGTTGGATAGATGGTCGAAAAGTAAAAATGTAATTGCTTATGTCTCCGTGCATGAAGTACTGTAAATATATCGTATAATGGCGTTGTAAAGCTCGTAATGTTGAGTTGCGTACACCAAACAGTTTCGCAGATAGAACCAATCAGCCAGAGGTCTCCAACTGCGCAGCATTCAGGATGTTTACATGCCGAACAGGCGCACAAAATTTAAAACGAAGCATAAGGTGTGTTTTGCTGCGCGATTTGACGTGGTATTCGAACGGGGCACAGAAGAGTACTTGAGGCAGCCGAAAAACGGAATTCCACCGCCCTTCTCGCAGCCTGTTGCTTGGATCAGATCTGTCGTGTCCCTTTTTTAATCCTGGGAGAGTTATACCATTTAACCCTACAATTAATGCGCCTGTATTTACTGATTATACAGGATCGCCAATAACATACCCCTTGCACTCAAATGCCTGTGTTTACTGACTTGCGGCCCCTGCTTTATTTTTATATCGTTAGAATACAGCAGTAGAGAGACTGTCCACACACCCTGAGACGCTTGTACGTTGTTTACTCTTGGGAGTGTACTATAAATCGTTTGGACAAGTGAGTGAAACCCGAAGGCTAGCTGTATTTCTTTCAAGACCATTTTATGCCACCGCTTCGTGGCATGGAAGTGAACATTAAACATTTTTTGCCGCCCTAAATACGAGTGAGGACCTGCGAATGTAGGTAATTTCTCGAAAAATGTGGTGTTTTTCCAGAGTCGTGTCTAATTTATATTCTCTGGGATTGTACACGTTGCCTGTTCTTGGCAACGCTACTTAAACTCGAGTCCCTATTATTGTTTCTAATAGAGATTCTTAAAAGACAGTGTTTACTGGAATAATCCGCGTGCAGCCGAAGAAGTGCAGCCGGGAATCACCGGCAGTGTGGGAAGGATTGGCTGTATAAACGTTGAATCGTCGAACATCGGCAGATGTTACTGGAGGTACGGGAGTGATACTGTACTAAACATACAAGACTTAACGGCATTCACTGCGAGACGTAGTGAAAGAATTAAGAAATCATCAGCTTTCTTAGGAATTTCTTGCTTCTTCTTCAGGAAGTAGTGCCGGAGGTTCGTACGTGGCCGTGTGAAGGATGCTTGATGTAATGAAAACAAACAACTTCGTTACGGAGTGGCTTGTGTTCGTGACTGAAATCATCGTGTAGTGTAGGTATGTTTACACCTTTCTGATCATTCACAATTCGTAATTGTTAGTTTTGTTTTGGATAGTTTGTCCGTTAACAATGACAGTTTGTCATTTTATTACGTAATTCCATTCATACATTCGTTCGTTCGTTCTGCAGCATGCCTTACGACAGGCCCATAGCCTCTTCATATGCAAGTTCTGCAGACTGCGATCTAACGCTTCATCTTTCAATTTCCGGTATCCTCTCGTTTCCTTAAGTTTATCCAGTAGCTGCTTACGTCGTCTTCCTCTTCTTTCTGTCACTTATATCCTTCTCTCTATGTTTTCTTCAATAACGTGTTTTAGAAGGCAGTACCTACGCAAGATGTGACCAATCCAGTTAGTCTTCCTTTTCTTTACTGTATGTAGGATATTCTTCCCCTCCTTGACTCTGTATAACACTTTTTCATTACTCACACGATCGGTCCAACCGATCTTCTCCGTTCTCCAGCACCACATTTCAAAACTTTCGAGGTATTTCTTTTGTACTTTCCGAAATGTCAAAGTTTCAGCACCGTACAAATCTTTGCTCCAAATGTAGTATTATTCTTTGTTATACAAACTATCGTATAATTCGTACACTTAATAAATGTCACTTCGACATGGTGTGATGCCCGGCAGATTTCAGTGACAATGAACATGCGAGATTTGAGTTTCTCAGTATACAATAATATTTGGAACCCTTCTTCAGTAGTGAACTTTATTTATTTACGCAGACATCCGCCCTTCGCTTGTGTAGTCACATTGCAACTAGTGCAGTCACTTCATTGTATCACTTGATACGAACGTAAGGCAGTCCCTGTGCATGCCTGGACAGGCCCTGATAGTTCCAGGAGGTTGAGGCTACCAGATTTCAAGACAGTCGGCGCATGGGCGCGGTAAGGTTGTCAACCCTACGCATCGCCCCCCCCCCTCCCAAGGAAATATTCTCTTACTCTTTTCTGTTAGAGGCTGAGTCGACCCCAGGGTCAGAGTGCGGCCGGAAGGATCATGTCAATGAAAAATTCGTGACGCATTGGGGAATCGAACCCGCGACCTTCCTGATTGTAGGTTTCACTTGATGTAAGATCTTCAATACCATGCAATTTCTGATTGTGTATGTAGACTGTTTACGCACGACACTCCGTTTTCAGCGCTTACATGCTAGCGTCCCGTCGACTGCTGGAATTTCCTCCGTCGCCGACGTTCTTAGAGCAAATGCGTGTCTCTCTCCCTACCGCGTGTTTTGCATTCCTCAGCAGCTCGAAGATGGCAGTACTGCAGGGACCATTCGTCATTCTGTCCGTGTCGTGTCTGTGCTGTAGAGTAGACTGTTAACAACGTACTGCGAGCACTGAAATAGTGCCTGTGGCCCGGTCGTACCAGACGCTTTCCGCATGACCACAGCATAACCACATTTCGAAATTGCAGTAACCATGAAAGCTTATTGAAATAACCGCAGTTTTGGTTTTACTAGTCAGCTATAAGCACGGTGTTACGTTTCATAATAGGAACACTTGATTGACAGCTAAGAGTAGTGAATAATAATAATAATAAGTAGTAGTAGTAGTAGTAGTGTCATCGTCATCATCATCACTAAACTTTACACTAACGACAGCTGTAGTGGGCAACCACACGCTGTATTTATTACGATAGCTACATGTTTCGGTCAATAATCGACCATCATCAGGTTAGTTATACAGTTATTGAAACGGTAAGGTAAAAATGTAATGTATCGTACATTATTATGTTGTATGTTTGTAGGGTCGCACATAGTTTTCAATTTCTGCAGTATATTGTAAAATTACATTGGTCGATCGGCGCCGCACATCAGTATCAGCTAAACTACATTCGTACCCATGGCCTAAGATTCCATTTGTATTTAAATATATATTTACAAAAGTATATTACATTTGCTTAATACATTTGCCTAGTTGACTCGTTACTTTTAAGCTTTTTAAACGCTAGAGATAAAACACAGTAATTATTTAGCTACTGATCGACCAATGTGATTTTACCATCTTTTGTAAAAACAGGAATACTCGTTGGATACTACAGACATAAAATGTGGTGTACGATACAGTTTACCTTTTTTAAAATAAATTTCTAGGTAACCTGATGATGGTCGATTATTGACCGAAACTTGTAGCTATCCAAGTAAATGCAGTTGTGTTTGATTGACCATTGCCAAGTGTTGTTATTTGAGTATAAAACACAGCGGGATGAAGTCTTATCACTTCCGGCGAACCAATGAACTGTGACTTATTTTCAGTAGGGCATGTTGGAACGCACAGAGGATGTTAAATAGCATGGTTAGTGTCAAGTCGCCGCCATTCTTATCCCGGTAAAAGAATCCCCGTGACCGTTGGCCTGGAGGATGAGTGGGCCCAACTGTCATTTAAACGTGATATCCTGTGAGTCGAATAGAGGATATAGCTGGCGTATTAGAATCTCGGTTTATTTCGACCGCGACAGATTTTATCCCTCTTTGTAGGTTGGTTTTGCATATGGAACATGATGATAGTCGTTCAGGTGGCAACGAACATTAATTGGGGGCCTTTACTAGGTTTATGTACCTAGTATGTAAATTGTGATGTTATATTCACAGTACGTATAGTGATAACGAAGGTTGGCACCAAGTACTGTAAAGTCATAAGTAAGAATATGACGAGTTTTTGTGCTGGGTAAGGTCACGTGCTTTCGTAATAGGTTAATTTGGAAACGCACCTTTCTTGAACATTTGAAGTATTTTTGACAGCATCCATGCAGTTATCGGCCTCTTACTGCGGATGTCCGGGGCATTCCACGTGACTGACAAAGTGGTGCCGAGAGTCAGGCTGTATCCGAGTACCTCGGGTTTTCCATACTTGTCATGGTTGCACCAACGCCCCATACTTATCTGTCTTCCCAGCTGTCAAGGACAGGAGATTCGTAGGGTCTTCTGTGGCACGGTTCCACTGGTCTCATTGTCAGTCTAAATCCAGTCACCTTCTTAGGCCCAATTCATCTTCACTAACATCCTAGGACAGTGTGCCAGCATGGCACACATATAGCGGCTTACAGATTTTTCGTGTGTTGAAGACATTTCTTACGTTGGGTAACTAGGAGTTTCGTAAGTGAGCGCAGAAGTCTGCCGTTGTATCCTTAAAGTAACTGCAATTTCCGGTATAATGTGATGTAATTTGTTTTTACACTAAAGATTTGTTGGCATCGTGGCTATCTTCCCAACAGGAGGAACGTTCAACTACTAAATAAACGTGAAGTTTTCTCTGTGCATGCCAGGAAAGGATGGAGGTATATCTCCACTAATTTTTAACCTCGGTTTGAGTGGTTTCATTCCGTGGAGAAGAGCCCACGATAAGTATTAATAGGATGCTAGGTGGGCCCCAGACAGTCTGGGTGCTCTGGTGAAGAGAAACACTTCTTGTTTCGGTCGGGAACCGAACCATGATTTATGGGCTGTCCGGTCCGTTGTTTATACACTATACCGACTGTGCTATCCTTTCTTTTCCCTGTTATCATGTTCCCTCTCTTAATGTTTGGATTTCTTAGGTCTTAGATTTCTCGGTACTGGAAGTAGTAACTGAAGGAGATCTATTATAAAACGAAGGGAGGGGGGGGGGCGGACAAAGCTGACAGTGTAAGTAGTTGTCACCTAAGCGTGTAGATATGTAAACAAGATGAAATACAGATAGAATCCATAAAATTGTGGACATATTTACGTAAGTAAGCTAGTACTTTCTTCTCGAGGAGGATTGTATTTCAGGATGGAATTTCTTGTGCGCTTGGCTACATAGGAAGACCCAGAAGTAGTGGAAAGATGAGTTCAACTCTGAAACTGAACAGGCTTTGGAGCATCGAGTCTTAATGAAGAAGAAACCTCTAGATGAGCATTGTTTAACCTGTGGTACTCTCTCTGTTTACCATCGTAATAAATTCTGGCGATTGAGACTTATGTAGCAGGGAATAGATGTCGGTGCCTGTAGAGAATATTGTCGTTCTGCCGTTTGTAGTATAAACAGAACGCATTAGGTGTGAGAGAATCTAGCATACTGTCACAACTAAATGAATTCCTTATGGCAATAGTTGAAGGGCATGAAACTTCAAGTAAAATTTTTTGTTTGTATTTTGTGGCAAGAGTATGGTGTCGGCGCGAAATCTGATGTATGTTCGGCTTGATGGGGGTAATTAATAAGATCACTGGACTAGGTATGTGATATGCGGATCATACGCATGCTGCGAACTGTGTCGAGAACTGAAGACATGGCATCAACTGAAATTTTGTAATCTTGTGCCACACTTCTAACTAGTCGGCATCTGTAGGAGTGTTCTGGTGGAAATTACACAAAGAACTTGATCGCTAAGTGTTACAGTTTATAATTTTTGGCATCCTCGACATACAGATTTCAGAATTTGTAGAAAGGTAACCAATAATTTCTTCCCACAATTTCTTCTTCCTGTTCTGGTTGACAGAAGGACCACAGAATTCGTACTGATAAAACAGTAACCCTAAATCCACACTTCATTAGCGTGTGAGTACGAACTTTTGAAGCTATTGTTAATACTACCACTTGCAGAAATCGGCAATATCTAAAAGGAAAATTTAAATAGTTGTGGCGTGGGTTGCTGTAGTCCGTAAGCCCTCTCGCTGTGTATATCCCTCCAATAAATCATTCTCATTCGGCAGAAAACTGCTAATGAACTAGTTAGAGTTTACTGCAGTAACGTGATATTTTAGACGTGATTTAATGTGGAAAAATTATTTCATATAGTTGGGACGTATTGAGAGAGGCAGTGGCACTTGTAAGAGTCTACCGAATTGAGCGATTTGAACTTTACAGTTGATACTAGCGCATGGACATGATTATTCATTTTGTCATTCCAGTATTGCAGTTAGTGACTGGTTTCGTGTATGCATTAAAATGACCTTCGGCCATGCGGAATAAGGCACAAAAACAGTGAGATCATGGCCCCGATTCCTTTGTGGGCGGAAGGACGTACGCCCGAGTTTTTATAACATTAATGTATGATACTGTCATCGGGACAGCACATTCAATGTTATATGTATATTTATTCGAAGTTACGGACGGTACATGTTAAATATGTGTTATTTGTGACATGTTTAGACCTTGAATATGATCGCCTGCAGGATTTGTGTGTGTCGGATTTCAGATTTTGGGGGCGGTGTGTGCCATTATGACGGTTCTGTTGAGTGTGATACAGTCTCTGCAATCAGCTTTTTATTCAGTTAACATTCATATGTAAATCCTCAAGGTACTATCAGATATTAAAATGAAATAAATAGAGCAGGAAATCTATTAACAATTTTCGTACCTGACCTTGTTTTGAAGACATGAACCTGTCGATTGTAGCTGGCATAGTGCTGACGGTGCAGGTCAAGTCGTTTAGAGCTGCAGGCAACTATACTCTGTCTGGTATTCATTAATGATGTGACAGAAAAAAAAATATTTTTTCGCCAAAGTATGTTAATCCAAATTGTAGCAAAGCCGTCACTGCACTTCGTCCAAGGGAAGGTTAGTCCTGGCTGACGTCACAACGTAGTTTCCTGGAAAATGGTCTGAAACTGGCAGTCTGTCATCAGATCAGTTTAATTCTTCTGAAAATCATTTGTAATTTTGGCTTTAGAATCAGTGTATACGCGTACACCTGTACTACATGGCGGAAAGATACACTCATTCCCACCATCCGAGTCTCCTGTCAAGAATGTGTAGTGTGACAGGAATTACTGTGACAGGTTCTCCAAATGTTTCGTAATGGTGGATTGGGTTCCACCAGGCGGTTCGCACCTATCACTGTCGTCAAGGAAATCCATCATTGTAGACAAGGCTGCCAAATTTCCCGGATTTCCCTCTTCCTTTACCATCGTAATAGTTTCCTGTGAAAGGCACTCGCTTTATCCTTCATTCAAAACGTTATTTTTGCCACCTACAAGACTTAAATTTAAGTCATTTTATTTTGAAAATACATTTTTAAGATAGCAGTCCAGTCATGAAATAGTAACGTGTGTGAGAGAGTTTTTGAAATGGAGTTTCAACCTTTCACACTTTCCCAACCCTGTGTTTGTAATAAGTTTCAGTTCCTTGCCAAAACAGACGGGTAGTTTCTTGTGCTTGTTAAGGAAATGACCCAGGCTGCTGCGCTCCAGAGTTACGAGACATGACGAGGCAACTGTAGAAATGTGGCGAGATATTTGTGCATCTTTTGCACAAAGTGCAGATATTTGAAGCGTAACTGGGTCGTGTCCGTCCTTCCGGTGGTCATGTTATCTACGAAACTACGGAATGGATTGTGATAAAATTTGGTATTGTGGGTAAAGCGAAACATGTCGGATGAGTTCAACTTTGGTTCGTATGGTTCCTAATTTGTATGGAGTTCAAATCGAACTTGCTCGTTTTTGTTCAAAACTTTCGATGATGTAAGAGCCGGTACATTACCTTGGCTTTCTTATTAAGCTTCTTTTGAGAACATTGTTCGATATAATAATCGTTTAACGAACTGTAGCTACACCTGGTTCAGCGTTCAGTTGACAGCACTTACTACACAGTAACCAGTCACTGTAGTTGCTGATGTAGATTCCAGTCTTCTGAGCTGTGAGTCCGTGTAGATCATTTACATTCAAACAGTCTTTCGGAGAAACTGCATTCCTTTGTTAACATGTCGAATGTCATGGAACAGCTGCTGTATTTAATTGCACTGACAGTAGCAGCGTGGTGACTACCCATTTTAAGTACACATAACAATGCGAAGTAGTTGCCTAAGCTGAACAGAGTATAGTGTCTCCGCCCGTGGTGGATCCGTATTAAGACTCAGTGCATCCGATACACCTTTCATGTTTCCCTCACACCTTAAGCTTCCTATCATTAAGAATTAGGAAAGGTGGGAATTCCAGGGGTACGGCTTATCTCACTGATGTTGGTATTGCCAGATTCGCTTTAAGAGTTTTATCGGGATGCGCTGTGGTTCCGACAGGTCATTTTCATGGTGTCGAAGGAATGACGCGGCAGCTAGTGGCATAAAGCAATTAGTATGGTTTAGTATATGATCTTAGGCATTTACAACAACAACAAAAATGCCATCTTCCCTGGCGAAATTTTCTGCTGCATACTTACGCCGTATGGCAGATACCCTCCTCTGCTCTGTGTTCGCTTTTTGATACACGAACAACACTGCGTGTCTACCGTCTCACTACTACTGCCGTGTCACCTGTTTCATATTCCAGAAAGACATTTTTGACAAATGTGCCTTCACCTTTTTAATTGGTCGGGCAACGAAATAGGATCGTCCGCCGTTGATTGGCCATTCCTTTTTAACAAACTTCACATAGTTATTATTGGTTAAAATTAATTGAAATTTATGTTCGAATAAAACGCCCGCACAGAATAACGCTGAATAGTCACACATGGCTTCGCTTCAAAGGTCAGTAGCTCATACAAAGCGAAATCTGGGATCCACTAACTGCCACTGCCAAGTGGTACGGTTTCTTGCAACGAATGCCATAAATGTTACAACTGGAGATAAATAAAAATTTCGAGAAGTACAGAGCTTTATTTTCCTACCAGGATGTAGACACAGCTGAATAGCTGCGCTCCCGAAATGGTCAAACATAGATTTTTATAATATTTCCTTCTCCACATACTAAGGAATGGTGTGTGTGGCATTTGAACCAAATACAGTGTTTGGCTGTAGTGATTAAACACGTTTCTGGTGTCATGCAGTGTGAGGTATATGATATTCTGATAATGATGGTTTTTGCAGCAGTAGATTGATGTCTGTAACGTTTGAATTCAAGTCCATTGTGGCATGCAGTGTGATACAGAATGTAGTACATTGGATTACACGTTTCTTCTGTTTAATCCAGAAGAGATTAATATGTATTCCGCGCAGTTAAATGGTGTTGCTGTTCTTCGTCTCAGGGATTTCGTTTCATCTGTGTGTAAGCTGGACGTGGGTCTAGTGAAATGGAACAGATGGATAGGGCAGAGGAAGGTAGAGAGGAGAAATTTTGGTCGGATTATCAAGCAAAGTATGTACGAGTAATAACAGAATATTTTGCTTTGGTACACTCATAAAGAAGTAAAGTATTTATGTTATTATGTATCAACCGTTATGTTGGCTGTTGTAGAAGCTTTTGTGTTTTAACTTAGCATTGTCCTTTATTGTAATGTTTTCCTAGAATTTGCCACTTTATTATTTGTAGACTTTAGAAAGTGCAAGTACGGCCGCACCTAATACTGTGCATATGTGGTGCAGTACCATTAAGAGTAAATATTATATAGGCAATAGAAATTTGGAGGAAATGTCGATCATCTAGGTACCTTATCTGAATCCACAGAAGAGATCAGGAGATACAACAGCCGTCGTACAGTGGAAAGAAGTCAGTACTAGGAGAAACTTTAACGAAAATCAAAGATTTATTTATTCACCAACTGATGCACTAGTGAGTTGTCTTAAAAAAAACAAAATATTAAAATTTACATTGAAATTTACATTAAAACAGCTCCAATATGTTTCGGTGTTACAGTTACACCATCATCAAGGAGCGCATTAATTCGCGCTTACTAAAGTTACTAAACTGTAACTTTAGTAAGCGCGAATTAATGCGCTCCATAATGATGGTGTAACTGTAACACCGAAACATATTGGAGCTGTTTTAATGTAAATTTCAATGTAAATTTTAATATTGTTTTTAAGACAACTCGCTAGTGTTATCAGTTGGTGAATAAATAAAACTTTCATAATATCAAGATGCTGCTGCACGGTACGAATGTGAAAATTTAACGAAAATTTGTATTGGAAACAAATATAAGAATATGTTAACATCACGAAAGGATCTTGGAAATACGATGATGACACCTGAACACTTCAGAAAACGGACGCCGAAAGACAGAGGGCAGCAGATTGAGGTTTCACGGCCCTTACTTTTTATTTCGTGATGAAATTATCAACGAAATACAAGACACTGACTAAACACACATAGGCTGCAGATTGAAAACAAGTGGATAACAGAAGCACGCAGTGAGGTATGAAACACTGGAGCGAAAACGGAAGGCATCAGCCACACTGGGAGAGTTCAGGAACAAGCAGTTGAGCGTAATTATGCTCGGCTTATAATGATTTTATTGTAGGAGGAGGTAGGCCAAGCAAAAGGATGGACATAATCACATAATGAAGAATATCATAATTTGTACCCTTCGCCTCGCATGATATTATTGTGGTAATTAGATTGAGGAGGATGAGCTGGGCACCACGTGCAGTATATATGGAGAGGATGAAAATATGTAGGCTGCAATATTGAGACGGGAAACTTCAAGGGAAGAGACAGCTGAGGAGAGGAACGTAGGTGGGGTGATAACATCAGCAGTTAGCTTGCATACGGTGTGAATTTGTGGCTGAATTGATGTAATTTGTAGGCCCTGTCGTCAGTGTCTCTCTCTCTCTCTCTCTCTTTCCGTCTTTCAGCTTAGGGACTGTGGTTTGAGTTTGTTAAGTTGTGTGCAGCAAACAAACAAATAGGCTGTCGAATATAACCACCAATAACCTAGACGACATGGCCTAGTCCCCCCCTTTCCCCCTTTGGCGCTGCGGCCCAACGCGGGCCATGGCCTCCTCATTCTTAAGGTTTCTTGATCACACACAACGACGCACCACAGTCGGTAGGACTCCTCTGGACGAGTGATCAGCTCGTCGCAGAGACCTCTACCTGACAACACACAACAGACAGACATCCATGCCCCCGGTGGGATTCGAAGCCACAGTCTCAGCAGGCGAGCGGCCGTAGGCCTACGCCTTAGTCCGCGCGGCCAGTGGGACCGGCACGTGGCCTAGTACGTACTTATATTTTTGCAAAACAGATTTGAAACAAAGGCGCTTTTACTCATTTTCATCATAAGGATATTCCATTGTATGCATCAGTTTACCCCATATTTATTTTAGTTTAACCTTTTAAACTGTAGAGGTTACTTTGTGCACCGCCATATGTAACTTCCAGAAATTCTAGATTGTTTTGTGTTTGTATTTGATCTCAGAACAAAGGGCAACTTTAACACCATACAACATTGACTGGTTTTTAGGCGCGTTAGCAAAATTACGAAAACTATTAGCTTCGTCATGTCTGTCCGTCTATCCGTCTGCGTAGAAAAACTCGGCTGTCATTGGACGGATTTCCACGAAGTTTGATATTTGGGCACTTTTCGAAAATCTGTCCGGAAAATTCAAGTTTCATTATAAACGGACAGGAAAAACGGGTACTTTACGTGAAGACCAGTGTACATTTCTGATCATATCTCGCTCAGTTCTTCCTAGAATGAAAAATGTTTCAGACAAAAGTTGTAGAGTAAATCAAAAGCATACTTTTATGCTCAATAACTGTTCTTTGAAAAACGTGCCTTTTTGCGACAAAAGTGCAAATATATGCATATTTTAGAGCCGGACAGGCCACAGTTGACACTATGGTGCATGCGCATTGCATGCTGGATACCTAAGGCTACAAACACCCACTCAGAATATGTAATACTTATTACTTTTCTACTGCAACAATGGTTACACGAAAGAGCCGCCATGTTGCCTGTCTGCTTATGATCGAGGTAGGGAGTGTTTAGTGTGCGGTATGAGCTGGGTCTAAAACATTACATTTCGTACTTAAATGGTTAATAGCCAGCCGTTTACCAGTAACGTTTGTAAGTTTCTCTTCGACGCATTGGAAGGTCATAGTCATGGGATATTCCGTAATAGTGATGGGGGTCCTTACGTAATTTATTTCCTGTTGTTTCGTGGAAATAATTTTAATTGTGAGATGGGAGTGAAGTGATTTCATTATTGGGAAAGAATGTAAACCGATACTGGCAGTTACAGCGATCACAAAAGAAAACTCATTTATAGTGTGTAACATAAGCGTTTTAATTACGTAATTTGCGGTCAGCTGTGTATTTTTCGCCCTTAATATCTGTTCTTGCTTCTGAGTATGTACTTGCTCACTTACTCACTCACTCCATGCAGCAGAGCCCTTCTTGAGAAGCTAAACGGTTCTCAGCTAGGCAAGAAATTCCGCGCATTTTATGGAATCCGATGATTCATTGCCCCATTTACAAGTGGCCGACACCGGTCCCCATCCCGAGCCAGATAAATCCAGTCCATGCCCCAATCCTATTTCCTGGAAATCCACCTTAATATTAACCACCCATCTGCGCCTGCGGCTTCCAAGTGGCCTCTCTTTTTCCCCTCAGGTTTCCCAACAGAAACCCAGTATACACCTCTCCTCTCCTCCCATACATGCTACTTGCTCCACCCATCTCATTCTCCTCGATTTGCTCACCCAAATAATATCTGGTTAGGAGTTCAGGCTTTTGAGTGTATTTATACTTCTCTTACTGTTTAACAGTATACAGTATTACAGTCTGCGGTTACAGTCCAGCAGGTTTGAATGCGTATCTTATCGTATCTTATGTCACAGAAGTCTTTAGAGCGGATGTTAACCGAATGTACAGGTAATAAAACTAGCGAGACACAAGCACGCAAATTAATTGAGAAACTTAATTAAATAAAATTAGAAGTGAAAATACTGCATATGAAAGACGCTTCGCATATGCAAGTCTCTTGTTATTCGTACTCTTACGGTTGTTTATACTGGAATGTCCCCGTAGCACAGAGCATTATATGTATTTTAAACTGATGAATACACCAAAATCTGAAATACAACCGCCCTCTCCCCCCCCCCCCCCCCCCCCCCCCCCCCCCCCCCCGCCGCGACCCCATCAACCCCCCCCCCCTTCTCAACATCACCAACCAAGCCTTTCTTTTTTTTCTGTCTCCCCACCTC
>Ga0123354_10004584_pt1 | contig 19627 bp, 12 predicted proteins | sample TergutLab28metaG_2_FD_97872 | JGI IMG/M metagenome (GOLD analysis project Ga0123354, IMG submission 97872) | Labiotermes labralis P4 segment gut microbial communities from Petit-Saut dam, French Guiana - Lab288 P4 | ecosystem: Host-associated > Arthropoda: Insects > Digestive system > Gut ...
CTCATCAAATAAGTCGCAAGCTCCTGAGGATGGATGTATTAACATCCGAAACATGTTGAGCAGTAAATAATGAAATAATAAAGCAAGTGACATCAAGTTGGTCTCTCTTTATTCAACTACACATTCGTTAAAAACACACATCATTGTGTCTGAAAGTCTATTAGACACATCCTGCAGAACACTTCATCACAATTTTCTTGAGCTGCTGAGCATTATTCTGTTTCATTCCCTGCATTTGTTGTTTGGGTTAAGTAGACAGGTGTTCCTGCCCCTGTCTGTGGTGCTACCTGAAAAGTCAAAAGGTACAACATTGCACATCATGTCACAGAGGCTTGCATAGGCATACTGCTGGTCGAATTACTGAATGCTGTGGCCAAGTAAGTAGCATTCCTGACATGCTGACAGGTGCCAGGGTCAAACTCAGCAGAAAGGCCAGCTATCGCGACAATCTTTCCGTGGTTCCTATGCAGTTCATCTGGTATAAGGCCAAGGTTATATTCATGTAGTGTCTCCATTTGGGCCATGGCCACCTCCTATCTAATCTATTCCAATTAATAATTCACTAATCATCATACAATTTGATGCTATTTAGTCCTAGACACTGACAGTGTCTTATGGCACCAGAATGAAATGCCTGTGATTTGCAGCAGACTGGTATTTAATTTTCGTTTTATTACGTTATTTTCACAGAATTTAACTGGAGACAAAGCCTACCATTTGGCATTTTGCACACCACACTGTCCATCAGGTACATCTAATGTTAGGCACTATAGGGTTACATAAATTATACAATATAAACCAACAAAATGCACCTTTTCTAAACTATAATTTAATCAACCTATTTATTCACCAATGTATGCACAAATGATTGTCTTAAAAAAACAGTATTAAAATTTACATTAAAATAGCTCTGACATGTTTCGGTGTAGTCACACCATCTTCAGGGAGTGCATTATTTATGCTTGCTAAAGTTACACTTGTTAAAATGGTCAATTATGGTACATCAGTGTATGATTAAATTGGTGGTGATGTGGCTGCATATATTAGTAGGTCCTTGTTGGTGTGTGTATGTCGCACTGTTCGGTACGAATGTGAAAATTAATCATTCAATTTTTAGTTTACAAAAGTAGCATTTTGTTGGTTTATACTGTATAATTATGTTACAATGCATGGTGCAAAAAACATCAAAACCTGAATTCTTCCCAAGACTCTTTCCCTAGACCTCACAGAGTCGCATACATTACTATGAGCTGTTCACTAAGTAACTGCTGTATACTGTCCATCTTTTATGCACTGCCTGACAACAGCAACTCAGGACTTCATATATACATTACGAAGATACATTTTCACATTCGTACAGTGCATCTTTATATTATCAAAGTTTTATTTATTCACCAAATGATGCACTAGTGAGTTGTCTACTGCTAAGCAGTGCAACATACATACACCAATAAGGACCTAATATATGCAGCCACACCAACACCATATTAACCACACACCGATGCAATTTAATGGACTATTTTAACAATTGTAACTTTAGTAAGCACAAATTAATGCACTCCCTGATCATGGTGTAACTGTAACACTGAAATATGTTGGAGCTGTTTTAATGTAAATTTTCATGTAAATTTTAATATTGTTTTTTAAGACAACTCACTGGTGCATCAGTTGCTGAATAAATACAACTTTGATACAAAGATACATGTTTAAAGTTACAATACTTGAATGATTTGTGTCTGCGCTGCAGGTTGAATGGCTTGGATTGGAGCTGTCTGGATGATGATTGGCTGATTTGTTCCACCCTGCATTTGCATTCGAATCATTTGAAGCTGTGACGGAGTCAGCTGAATCTGGAATTAAAGATGGTAGTCTGGATTAATAAAGTACTGTATAGTGTATTAAAATCTTGGTTACCAAACATGTGTTACTGCCATGGCAGTATACTAATCATGGGATATGATGTCACATCAATGGGTAAACTGTGGTGTCATATCCCAGAATAACAGAGTTCTCAACCACATGAATGTGAACACCTAAAGCATCACAGGCATTACACCTGATACACAGTCGATATCAACGATCAAAATTAAGAACATTTTAGTTTAAAGCTTCATAAGTTGCTCAAAGATGTAATCCAATATCAAATACTCACTCAGACGTAACACTTGGAGATCAAATTAGAGTCCAAGTGGCAGTAATCTTTTCACGGGTACCCGTATTGTAGTCAAACGGTTTTCCTACCTTTACTCGATGTAGCCAACTGACAATCTGACATTGGACTTTATCTGGTTTGTCACAATAGCAATGTTCAGGCATGCAAATAATGTGCAGTTTTACTGTTGACTGCATTTCATCTATAATGGTTACTGTTTATCTGGGTGTGATGTCATGTGGTCTGGTAGACTCGTATCAACTATACGCAGCATTTAACTCAGTACAGTTCTAGAATTTTGTTCCACTGATATATTTTGAAACTACTCATTTACAACAACAGTTTTAAAATATTTATCACACTACTTACAACACTAATCAGACCAGACATGTCCTCCCTAAACATATAAACCATGTTCTTTTATCATAAGTTTTCCATCACCGAAATTAGATATTATGGTAGATACAACTGGCTTATGGGCAAGATGCAGGTGAGAATACTTGGAACAAAGTAAGTAAAAGTAGGGAAACTTCAAAGTTTGTGCTCTTCAGTAAATATTATTGGGGCCATAAAATCAAGGATAAGAAGGGCTGTTCAAGTTCCATTCACAGATTAGATAAGCCAAGAAATTCATGCACGATATTTGTTGCTAAACCTGAAGGGACCTTTGGCATAAACAAAAGGATAACATAAAAATGAAAACTCTAAAAATAAGGTTTATGGATGTGAAATGGATAAATGTGGATTCAGGACAGGGTCCAGGGGTACTGTCTTCTGAACAAGGTACTGACTAAGTTCAATATACGGCAGGGAATGTCTTCATAAACTGCATACTTAGAATTTGAATTAAGTCTATGCTGTTTGTAGCTCGTCTGCAGCAGAGATTTCAGCTGTGTGTAGTCAATTAGCAGCCATTCCTGAATACAGCAAGTCCCTGACTTAGACACATTCAAATTATGAATTGCCATACATGTTACAAGCAATCAAACTGGTTCCCAATGGAAATCATATGAATTTCATTTGGCAAGCTAATGAACACACTTTAAAGATAAGAACAAAGAGCAGCTCAGTTCCTAGTATTCTTGGGGAAGTAACTTGGTAAATGCTTGGAAACAGTTTATCACAGTTGCCTCACCATGTTGTGTTTACATTATCCAACTGTTGCTGTGAAGGTTTTAGTATGTTTTTCATGTTAACAGCCTTTAAAATGTCCACGATTTGTAGAAGTGATAAAGACATACAAAATCTTAGAAAAAGGAAGGCAGTAACTTTTAAAATGAAATTTGATTCTAAGAGGAAGGTACGAAAATGGTGGAGCTCCGTCTTGCATCTACAGTTCCTTCGTCATTTGCCTGCTGGCACAAGTGCACTGAACAGTCTTTGTGTGTAGACTAAGGTACACTAATAATTACATTATTTAATACAGCAGAACTCCACTTATCCAGACGCCGGTTATCTGGATTTCCAATTATCCGGACTAGCTTGGCCCTTTGGGTAAATCTGTCAAGAATTCTACAAAACTAACTTGCCTTGAAGCTACTGGTTTCTGGATGAAGTATAGTACATGTTACAGCTTCTATAACTTCAAATCAGGTGTGGTCGAAAGGTTTAGACACAGGTACGTACTGTAAATAATAACAGCCAAACTTCAAACTGCCAATGTAGCCTACTTGCAAAGAAAAATCTGGTTATCCATCTTTTCTGCATATCCAGATGGCTCTCCGTCCCAATTAACTGGATAAGTGGAGTGCTACTCTATGTGAAAAAACTATTTCGACTTACAAACAGGTCTTTGGGGTATAAGTTGTCTGTACATAAAAGATTTACTGTATCTTCATCACTGTACTTATACAAGATAGCATGTCACTAAAAAGTTGTTGTCCTTTTAAGACCGACACACGGCACATACCGGAATCTGCTGAATCTCTCCATTTGGTGTCACTATCTGCTGCACTATCTGGATCCCTCCACTCTGCTGCTGCTGCTGCTGCTGTTGCTGCTGCTGAGCCGCTGCTGCTGCAACTGCCACCGCAGCCTGATTTGCTGGCTGCAGCTGTATTACCTGTGACTGAGTTGCTGCAGTAGCCTGCTGCTGTGCGGACACAGACGTGTTTGTACCACTGTTGGTGGCAGCTGTACTCACTGTCGTCTGAAATCATTACAGTAACAATGCAACTGTGTTAACTGTTGTGGAAGAATAGCAGAATATCTATTAGGACCAAACTCCGCATCTTCCGCAGTAATGCCAAGTCGGTGTTGTTATATGGATCTGAGACACGGAGAGAAGTGAAAACTACCACCTCAAAGCTGTAGACCTTCCTTAACCGCTGCTTATGAAGAATCCTGTACATCTGTTGACTGGAAGTGATTTCAAATGAAGAACTTTGGAAAAGGACAGAAGAAACCGAGATGTCAATGCAGATCAAGAGACGGAAATGAAATTGGATAGGACATATGCTGAGAAAAGGAAATGATGACATCGAAAGAGAGGCCTTGGATTGGAACCCACAAGGGAAAAGTAGGAGAGGGAGCCCTGGACATGCGTGGCGAAGAACTGTCCACAATGAGGCATTAGAAAAAGGGAAGAGCGGGAATGAAGTTAAGAGGATGGCCAGAAATAGGACCAGATGGCGGTGTTATGTTGACGCCCTATGTCCCCTAAGGCAGTGTTTCTCCACCTTTGTGAGACCGTGGCCCAGTAAATTCTTTTTTCATAAGACAAGGGCCCGGTCCCAACAGATTTACTTGTCAGAAACTTTCCAATTTTTTTTAAGTTCATACATTAAACTAACATAAGTATTAATAATTAATTATGGCATAATCATAAAGAGTATTATTATACTTATGTGTACGGTATGGCATGCTGACAAATATAAAATTACATTTCAATTAGTTATCAATTCCAGTAGAATCTATCGCGGTCTGGTATAAATGATTCCAAGGCCCAGCGGTCAAGAAACACTGCCCTAAGGGATAACAGGAATTGATGATGATGATGATGATGTGTTAACTGGTTGTACACTGCTGTAATCTGGATAGCAATGCACCGATTTAGTCAGACTCTATACATGAACATTCATTTGTAACTCCCTGAAAAAAAAAGATCTCCCTTTTTCAGAAATATGAAAGTATGTGCAGAACAAATAAATTGGGGGAGGGACCAAGTGTCTTTTTAACCAAACACTATACATGCCCTGTGGAAAATTTCACGTGCAAGGTATATAAATACGTTTTATAACTGTAACAAGAGAGTATATTCTGAACAAAACATATGCATAGAACTACTGCTAGATGGAGCAAATAATTCAAAAACAAAGTACAGAATCCAATACATGTCAAGCGACAGAGTCACAAGTATTACAACCAAATGAAGTGATAAATGCAGTATTATAAGACATTTTAAACTTGGTAAATCAACAGAATTAGCTAATATGTTATATCCTTCTTTTATAATATTGTAGGAACAAATATAACTCATATGAACAGGTGTGTGTGTGTGTGTGTGTGTGTGTGTATATATATATATATATATATATATATATATAGAGAGAGAGAGAGAGAGAATGTTTGATGTGTCCTACACAAATTTAGTCAAAAAAGATGAATTAAATGCAACAGAATACAATACAGTAAAAATCATTATAGAAAGGTTCCAAGAATGTAGATTTTAATATACATCTGTTAGCTACATCATATGCTGTAATTACCAGACAACACACGCAGAGTAGTTCAATCCAGGCCAAAATTCCAAGTTAAGATGACATTACAGAGAACGATTCTGCAAAGAACTTAACAAAAATTCAAAGTAGAAAAACCCATTCATACTTTGCATCATTAAAAACTAGGATTCTACACTCATACGGAATACATCCACGAAATGCTGGTACCTGTTCAACTGCTGGACTAGCAACACTGACAGTCTGGACTTGTCCAGTTGGAGGCTGCACTATTTGAATTGCTGTCTGCACTCCTGAACCTGTCTGCTGTGCTGTTTGCTGCAGAGCAGCTTGATGTTGCTGGGCCAGTTGAAAATAATAGTGGACCTAGCATAAAATAAGACAGTCTTCTGAACCATATCATATTATTTCAGATTACCCCCTTAATTCACCCTCAACAACCATCATATTCATTATACGAGGGCAGCCCATAAAGAAACCGTACTTTTTTTTAAAATGTATTACTTTACTTACAACTTAACCAAAGTTGTCACCTTCAAAGTACTCCCCTTCACTCTTGATACCCCGCTTCCGTTTTTTCCATTTCTGGAACGCATCCTGGAACATGTTTTGCAGGACGGCGCGAAGGTCCCATATCGATATTTCTTCTACCTCCTCTACCATCCGAAATCAGCGACCTTTTAGTGAGGATTTCCATTTCGGGAACAAGAAAAAGTCCGCAGGGGCCAAATCTGGATAGTAGGTGGGCTGGGGGACAACAGTCGTCCCATGCTTTGTCAAAAATTCATGGATAAGGAGTGACACGTCAGCAGACGCGGCACATATTTTGCAGCAACACAATGCATCTTCCGCTTTTCGGTCAAAATCAGGTGGCACAAAATTCTACACATTCCTCCTTTGGCAACTTCACGGACGGTTAGGCGACGATTTTGATGAATCACAGCATGCACTTTCTCAACGTGATCGTCGTCCATTGACGTGGAAGGACGTCCAGATTTGGGGTCGTCTTCGATGGACGTTCTGCCCGATTTGAAACGCTGGTACCATTAGTGACATTGCATACGGCTCAAACAATCCTCTCCATAAGCCTGTTGCAACATCTGAAAAGTCCCCGCAAAAGTTTTTCCCTATTTGAAACAGAATTTGACGCAAACGCGTTGCTCCTCATGATCCTTTATAAAAAATCACCGAGAGTACTAAACACACACTCATTCAAGCGGGTGTAACTCGATGACTAATTGACATGGCATGATGCTGCTAGTCTCAGAATGAAGCTTAAAGTCCCCTTTACACAACACCACCATCGCGAGCGTGCTTAGTGCACTTGTTGGCTCGCTATTTCACAAGTTTGGTTTCTTTATGGACTGCCTACGTACATCACTTACCTGATCAGGATTCATGGAAGCAGTACGAACACCACCATCATCTCGTCCTTTGTTGGGCTTTAATTCATCTCGTGGAACAATATCGATTAAGAAATCAAACTGATCAAATTTTGTGATTGCCATGGCTATATCATTTCGCTGGAAATGAACAATTAATTCCATGAACAGTGTAATCCTGCACATTAAGGACACAGCTGCTGTCATAAATATACAGACGGATGCAATTTCACACTTCTGCCATAAACAAAGGACTACAGATCATTATTGTTTTAGGTACAAAATTAATTTCATAGTTACAGAATAATAATACTTTTGAAAAAATAAAATAACATAATGACAATCATGTTCTGACAATAAGGTATCAGCTCCCACATATATAAATGACAAGTTTCTCCTCGGTAACATAACCGTACGTGTTTTGGTGCTATGATGTTGGAAAGAATGTGAACTACAGTAATTACACCTATCTAAACAATTGAAATAAATAACAGAATTATTTTAAGTTAAATCTGTCTTCAACACAAAGTTCTATGTATAAATGAGATTTAAAAAACATAAAGATGAGTCATAAAGTAAAGGTGAGTTTGCCTGCAAAGGTACTGCAGGTGAAACAATGTGAAAATCAGTGGTTGTCCTAATTACCACATACTAGGCATCATCATGACAAGACAGTATCAGATTTAGTTAGTGTTGTTTTCATATAAAAATCTTCTTGAAAGTTAATGACACCACTTTGAATTTTCATCACTGTAAATCAGCTAGCTGTGATCTCTTATTTGTGGTCAGAAGGCATTATAAATGTAACGTTTTGTAGACAGTGCATTGTGATATATCTGCGCACTAAGAACCAACATGACGCACTATTTTATTCTCAATCTATTTTGATAATTAACCTCTACATGTTTTGAGCAGGCTTACTATTCATCACCAGGAACTACTACTCTGTATATACAGCAATTGATATATATTATGTGTTTATAATATTAAAATGAAATAAAATATATACTTCATCAAAAACATCTACCTTATATTTTTATTAAATTAATAAAATTTAAGATAGTTGTGTTTGACAAACTATATATTGTATTTCATTTTAATATTATACTCAACACAATGGGATGTCCTCTACTAAAAAAAATCATGCTTTTATGTTGTCTTGCTGCTAGCAGCCAGACAACATAAAGGCATGACATATACCAACTGCTGTATATACAGAAAAGTACCTCCTGATGATGAGCAGTAAACCTGGTCGAAACATGTAGAAGTTAATTATCGAAATAAATTGACAGTAAAATAGTGCATCCTGTTGGTTCTTATTGCGCAGCAATATAACATCTGTAATTTATACCAGAATGTTAGCAATTTGCAACAAGTGCAGAGGTTTGTTGTCCAAATGGGTGTTGTGTAGTTGACACACATTGATTTTTTGTTGTGGTTTTCTTTTTCGCATTCTTACATGTACTGTATGTTAGTCATAAGATAAATTAACTCATGCTTAGTTCTCGCCTCTCTTAAGACCAGGCATAGGAAGAAGATAATTTCCTTCCATTTCTTTTTTGTTTATAACTGGACACGCTAAGTGTATCATGCAAGCAGTGTGTAACAATAGTTGCTTTGTTCTGCGGCAGCAGTCTGCTGTGTAGCTCGAACTGTGTCTGAGCAGCAGAGTCCAAAGCTGGACAGTCAGTAAGTACGAACGGTAACGAAGAGTCCACTGGCGAGAATTGTCACTTATACATTTTAGTTGTAAATGCTATTACTCCATAATCTTGGACAATAAAACTCCAATATATTCTACTTGGGGATTATTGAGTGTGTGCGCTGCCTGTCCAACTCCCCGTCGTAACCAGAGTTACGAGCTCCGTCCTCTCTGGGAACAACATCTAAGATACGTTCCTCATCGGGTCTGCAACGGATTCAACATGGGTTCTTTTCCTCTGCCATAACGTGCGTCCACATTCTTCAACAGCTGCCAATGAAGCAACCAGGCAGCTGAAATTTGAACTTCTCCCAAACCTCCCATGTATTCCAGACCTAACACTATTCAATTATCATATGTTTGAACCACTAAAAAAGCACTGCATAAACAAAGATTTAGCAGTGATAATGAAATTAAGGATGTGGCAGATAAGTGGCTTCAATCAGAACCAAAAAACTTTCTTTGCAGTTGGGACCAGAAGGTTTGTGAACCACTACACAATATGAGTTGAAAAAAGGGGTGAATATGTTAAGAAACAATACATTTTGTATTTGTCAGAGATTTCTGTACACAAATTAATGAACAAATTCACTTAACTTGTTGACTCTGAATCATAACAACACCAGACACTCAGCAACAGTGCATGCCCCTACCGTGGCATTCTTATGTAATTCAGTTTTCTTAAAGATAATTTAACAAATAATTCACTCCACAGTAGGGGGAAAAAATTACACTGCGGTGTAATCTTGCGCTAACCTGAAGTGTTCTGCGCTTATTATCTTCAGTGTGCACCCAAGCTCGAAGTGTTAATTCATGGATAAATATTTCAGCTGCTTTAGCAAACAACATGGGTGCTTCCGCACTTATCATCTTCACATCATCATCGAGCTTCATTATCTTCTTTATTCGAGCAAGTGGAAGTGCCTGAGTCTTCAAATCCAGCTACAAAAGTCATAAAAACAGCAAATGTAATAAACTGTGAAACATGATGCAAGAGAAACAGGAAAGCTCCAAGAAAACTTTCACCAGTACAAATCTGTTCACCCAAAGTCCTAAGACTGTACTGTCATTACTTAATAACTGATTAAATACATGTGGGGAATGTGTAGCCTACATCTGATGGAGCTTGCTTGGGAAAGTGCTAAAAAACTTATAAACAAAACATTACAGCAGATATGAACTTTCTGGAATTACTACAAGTTACTAACGACACAGTGTCACTTGTAACATGGGACAAAATGTGCAGGCATCTACTGAGTTATAGGTATTCCACAACCACTGTACAGAGAAAAGCCAAAGCCATAAACTAGGTCTCTCATGTCACACAATCATGTCTAGCAGCAAGACAAGAGACCTCCCTGTGGGACACATACAGCTCAGCAGATCTTTGCACACACAGAGTCTGTACACACACACACACACACACACACACATACCAAAAAAACATAAATGTTAAGAAATGTACAAGATTGTATCTTTGTCACAGACAGCATTATCACACACTTCAATCCTGCCACTGATAGCAACAGTCATAATGACTGTAAAAGAACCACTAATAAGCACTGAAGTAATTATCACTACCACTCTATAATAGGTCAGACAAAAATTTGGAAGAGTTCACAGCCTGTACATAATAAACGATCGGTGCTTTTGCGCAGACAGTAGTTACTGACCATAATATCTTGCCAACAAGAAATCCCACCCCACAGTACCCCATTCTTTGCACACCTTCTAAGTCTGAAGGTATCATCTGTGGTCTTTAACTGCCTATGGTGTTGTATGACTCTTGCCTCCAGTGACTGATAAGTTCCATAATAAGAGAGTAAACAGCTGTTCAATAAATGGATCATGGAAAGGTGGCACAAATTTTGCCCCTGTGCTACATAAGAATCCATGAAACTTGGTACTAACAGTTCCAATTTTTCGTATTTCCTCAGTAACTTTTGTCCAGAATGTGGCAAGGGCTTGCTGGGCTTCGGACTGTGACTGTATAACAGCTGGGGCCGCTGCTGGTACCGACGTTTCTCCTTCTGCTTCTCCGTCAGCCCTTTAATGAAATCAGTATCATCGTAGCAATGGACAAAATGTTCATAAAGTTTAGAATAAAATAAAGACGTTACTCAACTAATTTAATTCTATAACTCTTCTTCCTAAACTCACACACGTACAACAACAGAAAGCAAAGAGCTGTCTAAATGAAAAGAGAAATTTGGTATGGTCTTCATTATCTGCCTTTTGCTGCATTAATACATACGCGTTCACAAAGAACACCGACATCTTGGATTTAAATTAGATCGTGACACGTCTGCTTGCTGAACACCAACTGCAACAAAATCTATGAGTTTTTATTTGCGCGCTAAATCACATAGCAACCGCGTTTAAAAGAACTGCTCAGAACCAATCACTGCAATTATGAGAGGCTCTCCAATCACTAAACAAAATGGACACAACCAACCACCTGAATGGCTAAAATGAGCGCACGTAGTTCGCACATTCTCCACAGGCATAGTAGCAGGGTAGCAGTCATATATATTGCGATAGAATTGCAACACTTATTGTTCGATATTTATCGATCTATGCACAAGACATCAAAACCGCTGAGAAGAGCAATGGTTACTGCGCATGTAGACCTATGCAATTTTATCAAAATATCTCGCTTCTTCCTAGAATGAGAAATGTTTCAGACCAAAGTTTTAGAGAAATTCAAAATGCTCATTTTGTTCAATAACTTTTTCTCCCGAAAATCGTGCCGTTTACGAGATAACGTGGAAGAGAAAGGTATAGCCGGACAGGCCACAGATGACAATATGATAAAGTTACTGACACACACGTAGAATATGCAATACTTATTACTTTTCCTTAGCAACAATGGTTACGCGAACGCGCCTCAGTGATAAGTTATACATGCATTGTCTGGGTTGTTATTCCCAGAATTTTATTAATGATAAGCACATTGTGTGCATACCAATTCACTAGGTGAGGGAGGTCTGCACCTATGGTTTCCTGACATGCACAATGCGTCATAGAGGACACAACACAAATGGGCAACCACATAGTGGCTGTGGTGGATACCGCCATAGAAGTGCACCAAGCCAAAGTGGGTGTGGACAAGTAGGCCTATAGGGAGACAAATATAAATACATGAAAACTCATATACATTATTTTACAGCTTTAGAAATTAGGTGAAATATTTTGACCTGTGATCAATAGTGTTATTTAAACTTTAATGAAACTAGATTCACACATAGTTCATGCCCTTCACTCCCACAATATTTTCATGGCTTTGGATCAAAACAGAGGATATCACATGATTTGGTTATGCAGTTTATGACAAGAATTAGACATAAAAATCTGTGGCGTATCATTGCAGACATCTTTGTACCACACACTTTCAGTTATAAGAGTTTGTCATAGAAAATTAAACATGCAGTGCTTATTCAAATGTATTTTGGTCCTTTTTATAACATTATCATGCATGCCAGGATAATACGATTGCAAAACCAATGAGGTACAGTTTTCAGAAGAGGTTTATGAAACATCTGACATGTTTTGCTGTAACAGTCATCTTCAGGGATCATAGGTAAGATTTCAAGACCATTATATCTTCAGAATGAGTAAAAAGATAAAAACATAAATATGCTTATAAACAAAAAAATGATCAAGAATAATATGAAACACTAAATGAAAAAAAGCACAAACAAAATGGTAATATATCTAAACTGATTACCATATACTGTGTATTACAGTTTTATATGGCTCAACTAGGTCAGTTGTAGCATACAGCATTATTTTCTTCTCTCATCAGGCACGTATTTTTTTTTTTTATTGTTTCAATATTGCTGACTGGAAACCTGGACATATTTTAATATGTAAAAATTCTACCCAGACGCTTATTTGAAGCCTTAAAAATGGGACATGTCTGGGGGAAGGATAATGTATGGTAACCCTACCATACAGGTATCTTAGAAGCCTAACAGCTTCCATAATTAAAGGTTTGTATATACTTCACAGATGACCTTGAAGAAGGTGGAATGAATACATGAAGTCAGAACAGGCTTGATTGCCAATAAAATGAAGATGAGTAGCATAACCAGAACTTCAGAATTTAAGTACATTCCGTAGGTTCATGTCCTGGCCCTTGTGCCACTGAGGAAAATGCTCCCTGTGCCCACTGAATAGGAGGCTGGGTGGGTCCAACAGCCTGAGTGTTGTGGAGAAGATAAAAAGGTCTTGTCCCTTGCTTAGATTAGGACAGTATATATACATATCTATTAAAAAGAAGCTTTAGTTCAAAAACAAATAGCATTTCTGCAGTCAAGCTATTAGGATTACTTTTGAATACAGGACAACTGTGTAACCTGAATCAGCTTTCTAAAATAACATAATAAACCACTGAAACAGGGGAGTACTTTATTTGTATGCATTTTCACACCTAAGAGACATACTTTCTGTAGTGGTTTCATAGTTCTGGCTAAGTACTTTCTTTGCAATGGAAATAAATCACCCAGATAGTTCCAAGGTTTAAGGATGTGGTTTCGAACACACATCCAATTATGATTCTGCAATTCTGACATGCCGCCCCCTGTTGCAAATTGCGGTGTACTGTGTGGTAAAAAATAATGATAGCTCTTCCTTTAGTTATGGACCAGACCCTTCTATGAAGAAGAAAAAAAAAAGTGTGTTCATTATGACAGGAATTGCTCCATCAGATGTGCTTTCATCCATGTGTCCAAGAGGATATGATAAGGTTACATAATTGAGATGACAGATGGTAAGCTGTGGTTGTTAGTATGAAAAGTGCTTTCCGCCCCATCCGTAAGTAAAGAATTTTAGAGATGCCAAACATTTTGCAGTACACATTCAGTATTCTTGCTAATCTGAAGGGGTTGTGATGAAACATTGTGGTTTCATGAAGCAATGGATCACAGTACAGCTGTGATATGCAGAGTTTTGTACTATAAATGAATTAAGACTGTACACTTGCTAATTGGGAAATTTATTACTGTTACAAAAAAATATCTACCCGGAAGTATGAAACAACCTGAAGTTGTTGTACAAATGCAGGCAAATAAAGTGCGCCAATGAACAATTCAAAATGCTTTACTAAGACGTTGTTCAACAAGTACAAAAAATACACACAAATAATGTGACCCAACATACATTTCACAAAATTTTAATCAGAATTTACTGAACAGGTATAAAACGAAATACAAACATAACAAAGTAGTATGAACATGACTGTGGGTTTATACAAAATTTCATTTTTGGTAGACTGAGCTATTGTTTTTGACTAGTGATGGTAATCATCAGCTGGCTGTTTAACCCAAAATCCATGAGGTGCAAAATGATCATGGCCATGAGTTGAAGGTCCACGGTAAACCTTGATCTGCACCCTTCCATAGTGACCTACAGAAATAAAGTTTCATATTAAAGAAAAAAATGCGTGTATTAACAATTACGCTGCCATCAAAATTATTAACCCTTTGTTGCCAGAATTTAGTGCCCAATAGAATTTAAATGACCACACATTACTCTACTTGATTCTGGCTGATCATTTTAGGTAATGTTTGGTTTTGTCAGCATCACAACGCATATCAACTGTAATTGTTTTTCAGCACCTAACAATTAAGCCTATGAGGCATAAACTTCAAGGCCAGCCATGATGTATTCTTCCCAACAATTGGAAAGGCTTATTCTCTTCAGAATATATGAATGTCCATAAATGATCTTATTTTAAACTTGTACAGGAGATAATTTAGTCTGTCCTCAAGGTTTAGAACATACTCTCTTGGACAGTACATGCACCTGAGCTAACACGTTGAGCTCTGAGCCATACTGTTGGTGCTTAGTTATCTTTCCTTAGTCATAAAGCATAGGCAATGTATTCAGTTGAACAAAGGGTGTACATCTATAATGCATTTGTAAAGTATGTGTCATAGAAATATAACATCAAGATTTGTAAAAATTTCAAACATGTTCAGCACTGTGCTAAAAGCAATGGGATACGTTGTAACTGCAGGGAAATAGGGAAGCATATCATTAAGTCCTTGTGCCTGCTGGATCTCCAAAGTGAGTGCATCAGAAACTGTAGGTCACATGGCAACAAAATGTTTAAAGCTACAGCCATAAAATAACTCTTTTCCTTCTCACTTAGAAGCCAGAAGCTGGTACTGCAGATGGTGTCTAGAATCAATAGCCAATGGAACTTTTGATCTGGATATCGTGTTTTTCTTGGATGAACATGGTTTACTAAACAGTGAACTAGGCAGGAAATGTATGTATAATCATAACACTGAGGCAAGGTAAAGGTAAAAGTAAAGTTCACCCTAGAACAGGCCATGAAGGCCCAGAGGGGGAGTAGAGGTATAGCTCTACTCTTTCACTAACCTTGGTGCTAGGTGGGGGTGGGTAGTCAACACCAAACCTTGGCCAATTTACCCCCAGGAAAGACCGAGTACCCATTGTATAGGAGGCTGGGTGGGCCTCAGAACAGATTTGGACAGGTGCAGAAAATCTCACCCCCAGTGGGATTCGATCCCTGGATTGTCCAGCCCGTAGCGAGTTGCTATACCAACGGAGCTATCGCGGCTCTATGTAACACCGAGGCATATTCACATAACAATTGTTGCCATGTATAAGCAATAAATATTACCTATTCTGAGTGTGTGTCTGTAATCTTAATCAACCAGTATGCATAGTGCATGCACTGTATTATATTGTCATCCATTGCCTGGCTGGTTCTACCAAATTTTTCCACATTATCTCATAAACAACATGATTTTTGGAAAAATGTTACTGAATGTAACTTGTGTGTTTTGATTTTATCTACAATTTTTGTCTGAAATATTTCTCAGCCTAAGAAGAACTGAGCGAGATGTTATCATACTTGCACATAGGTCATGACGTAAAGCACGTGTTATTCTTGTCAGATTTTAATTGAACTTTAATTTCTATAAGATTGTTGATAAATACTCAAATATCAGATTTCAAGTAAATCCATCCAATGTGAGACGATCTGTTCCATGCAGATAGATGGACGAACATGATGCAGCTAATAGTCACTTCTTGCAGCTTTGCATAACATGCCTAAAAATAGATACTGCTTTTCCAAAAATTCCCCATGCACTTCCTGTGCATGACCTTGACATCACAGCTCTGTGCACAGTGAATGCACACACAATCCTATAACCCATGTCCTCTGAAGAAAATGATAAATGTATGGTTTACTTCTTACAAAACAATGGTTCAGCTCAAAAAAGATAAATTTCTCAGTGACAGCACAAGGAGAATCCTACAAGACAGAAAGTATTTGAATGATGAACATTTACAGGAACTACAAATATTTCAGTACGAGTTTTTTCATATGTATGGGAGTATAAGAGGGTAGAGGTCTGTTGAGAATGGGAAGTGGGCTCATGCATTGTCAGCCTGACAGTCAACCTCCTATCACACTTCACAGAGAATACCATCGTTAGTGCAGAGGGCTTTGATACTTGTCTTAAGTTTATCACCTGTCATCAGTAACAGAGGGATACAGACAATGTCCCTGAAAACAAGAATAAAAAAATCCATGGTTTCAGAATGGTAATCACAGGGGCCTCCGTATAACCTCACTTTCCATTGGAAGTGTGATATGGGCTCATCTTGCTGATAACTTAGACTTGGAACGTCTTGCTGCAGCCGCAGGAAGACCCAACCCTGGGACATGCACATATATATAAATTCCTATCACTCTTCGTCCTGCAGAGAAGAACAGGTCATGAACTTTTTCCTCCAACACTGCTTATGTTTGGGGCCTGCCACCTCATGTGTCCAAGTGGCTTTTGGAAGTCTTCCCTCCTTCATATTTGGAAACTGTGCCAGTTCACTTGTACCAATAGATGATGTGTTGCCTCATCATGATGACTAACATATTCATAATAGTATCGTCATTTTTTTTAACTCTGAACAAAAGTCATACCACTGAATTTCATCAGTTTCAGCTGCCGCATAGTCTGTGACCGATATGCACAGAGATGGACACACTTTTTAATTATTTCCAAACTGTTCTTTTGGATATATTAAGATACCTGGTAACATTCCACAGAAATTTTGTAGACTGCACTATAATAAATGCCCTATTTTTCCAACACATCCTTCAGTCATGCGCGGTCTCTTCATACCTTTCCCTTACAGACACAATCATTAACTGCAAAACATATACCAACCACAAAATGGTCGATTACTTGATGGATCTGCTTTGTATTTAAAGCAAATCTGTTGCACTCTCACAGCAGTTTCAGCTTCATGTAGTTGATAATACAACACACCTTCTCAGGCCTGGACACTATTTTGAAAATATTAATGCCTACCAGAATGCACAGCAGGCTGCACCAACTACTAAAACTCTTGTAAGCTGCCTTTCGCAGTTGGTTATATGTTCACCGTACTGTAAATGTACTCCAGGTAATACAAGATTTGGGTGTGTAATTTATAGACACTTGTACAGGACATCATCTCCATCTTGTATTACACAACTTGTATTAAGCATTCTAACAATTATTCTATAGCCTTTAACACTAGGTCTGGCAGTGAAAAAATTACAGTGTAACATAGGGGTGTACAAATCCCAGGTACAAGGTTGCCTGGGCAACTAAATTTTATACAGTGTTGCCTAATATTTATGGGTCCTCAGTGCCGAAATTGATTCATGTCACACAAAATTTTTAAGGTGGCCCCTATGGTGGCAAACTTGTGTACCCCTGGGATAACATGTGATATAATAAAAAGACCAGTGATTTAACATACCATGTCCTGTGGCAGCAGTTTGGAGATCATTGGCTGGAATAACTGTCCTAGGGACAAAGGCAGATTCTTCGACTTGTTGGTCTACTAATGGGATCAGTTGCAGCGTACGAGGGTATGGAACAGCTGCACTTAGAGCAACGCAGAATGCTCCTACTAGTATGCACAGACTTACCTGTAAGCAGTTAAGTATGTTTCCATTAATTAATTACACAACTGTCTTGTATATTTCAAGCCCAAGACCACTATTTAGTATCTTACCACATGAGTCATGATGATGTCAGCTGTACTCCTTGAAACTGAATAAAATATTGTTGGATGGCTGTACATTTATATACCCAACAGTTTTGTGTACTGGCCGCTGGGAGATGGCACAGGAAGGCAGTTTCTTTACACACAATAGAGGAAAAAGTAGCCTCACTGACTGGTAACAGTTGCAAAGATATTTTAAAGCTTCAAGTAAAAAAAACCTCAGCTCTTAAAGAATCCTACTGTAGCATAAGACTACAGTTTCTACTGTCCCTTATTGTGAGAAATTTATTTCCCATTATAGAAAGTGAAACTGAATTCAGATTATACCAACAAAAAAGACAGTGGCACTGGTGAAAGTTAAACCAATGAGCTATATCACTTCATAGAAAAAAATTTCCTGGTACAGGAAGCAAGTAAATTGTAATGGATCAGTAAACACTGTCAGCTACAGATTAGTTCATTTTCACCAGCACAGTACCATATGTCTACAACTCATGAATCAGTCATGACACCTTCATTCGATATTTTGTCTTGGATAAATCTCGGAATGACACAGATTGCAATCAGTCAGTGCTAGCTGTTACTGCAGCTTGAGTAAGTCATTTATTTTCTTATGCTGTTTCCAGTGTAAAAAAGTATATAACAGGGGTGTCCAATCTTTTTAGAAGAGGGCCACAATTCGTTTTTGTGGGCTGCATAATAACCCAGAAGAGCATAGGTCTCACATATGTTTATCAAGTCTGGAGAGTCTCCTGTTGACCTCTTGTATCATCATATGGCATCCAGTTTCTGTACAAGCAGCAGCAACATTTGGCAGTCTTTAGATTACATTTTATGTTATGTATTGATTACTATGTGAAGCAATGAAGAACAAAATTATTATATGAAATTATCCTAATTCTACTTCTGTGACAGAATAATTATTTACATATTACATTCAGACATCACATAATTGAAATTAATTCTATTTTGTGTTCACACACATGCACACATACATATTAACACTTACTTCAATGGCATTTTCACATCAAACACATCAGAGAAATAAAATTTTACAATAAAATGTTCATAATTAAAATTAATTGCTTCCTTTATGAATAACAAACACACGATCAATATACTTTTAAACAAATTCACGCATTTCCAGTCATTATATTCTTCACGGTGGTGTCAAAAGTCCTGAAAACAAATGGTGTCAATAATTAATAAATAGACATAAATAACAAACAGAAGGCAGTACTGCTAAGGTAAGGGATTTAAAGGCCCACAGTTACTTAAATCAAGTATGAATAATGAATGAGTTCATGCAAAATTTTCTCGTGTCACTGCAACTTTCTGGAGCCTAGCAAAATGAGCCATTATTAAAATGATTAAATTTACTATTACATCTGGAGTTTGCCATTATTTTGTGTACCAACAAAATATATTAATGTACGTATACATGTGGACAAACCGGAGTGAAGGAGACTACTGGGGAGACCTATGCGTAGATGGGTGGATAATATTAGGATGGATCTCCAGGTGGGATGTGGGTATATGGACTGGATTGGGCTGACCCAGGACAGGGACAGGTGGCGGACGCTTGTGAGTGCGGTAATGAACCTTCGGGTTCCGTGAAATGCGGGGAATTTCTTGACTAGCTGCAAACCAGTTAGCTTCTCAAGAAGGACTCTGCACC
>Ga0123354_10004587_pt1 | contig 19625 bp, 7 predicted proteins | sample TergutLab28metaG_2_FD_97872 | JGI IMG/M metagenome (GOLD analysis project Ga0123354, IMG submission 97872) | Labiotermes labralis P4 segment gut microbial communities from Petit-Saut dam, French Guiana - Lab288 P4 | ecosystem: Host-associated > Arthropoda: Insects > Digestive system > Gut ...
ATGTGGTTCCCCCACATTGCCATTGATTTTGTTTTTGTACTAGATATGGTCATTTTATATTTTCTTGCCATAAGGTTCAAGTGGTGTGCCATTGTTTGTAAATAATCTTCTGATGTAGCCATTAAAATCTGGTCTTCTGCATAAAGTATCGTATTCACTAATTTCTTAGTATTTAGTTGTATACCCTTCTTTATCACTGTTTTTAATTCCTGTATTATTTTATTACTGTGTATATATATATATATATAAATATATATGTATAAGTTAACATAACGAAGTAAATCACCGGGTGTTATTGAACTATAACTTTAGCAATGAACAATGTGTTCTCCCTGAGGATGATCGTGTGATCGAAACATGTAGAAGCGTTTTAAGTGTTTTAATGTAAATGTTATATTAAATAACATATATATATATATATGTGTGCATTTGTTGGTGCGTGTAATTAAGTAGTGTATGGTATTGCTGTCTTACTATTGCATCATGTTTCGGTCTTTCTTATACCATCTACAGGCCAACGGACATATGTAAAATATACAATCAGTGCGTACTCTGTAATATGGGCTCCCATACTACTTAAAAGGTGTACGCGAAACCATCGTTGTAACACAAAACGTAACCTTCTCTTAATTTTAATATTATCCTACCTCCTAAGCGTTTGTCTGCCAAGAAGTCTCTTTACTTAAGATAAGTAAAACTGCCCTTATAATAAATAATAATGACAGCACGAAGAAGTACTGTGAAGGGAGTCTGAAACTCCACGCATTCTTGACGTCGGTGTCTACGTCCGTTGAACAGTGACTACGAGGATTCGTGTTCTGCAGAGTCAGTCTGGAGGGTGGGGTTTTGGGGGGGGGGGAGGAGAAAGCTGCTCTTATCGTGAATCCAATGTCTGTCGCCTAATCTATGCAGTAACTGAACCGAATTACCCAGAATTACATAAGTCTTCCATTTAAACTTTAACACGTATTTCATGTATCTCTCATGTCCATCCGTCTCATCTTCCTTAATTTGATAACCATAAACGTTTTAGCCAGGATTACAAATTATGAATCTCATCGTTAACGCCCACTGAGTGTTACTGGACCTCCACGTCACTAGGTCCTAATATTTCTCTCAGCTTCATGTTCCCAAACACTATCAATATGCCGATGCGTAACGAATGTAATAAAGGTAAAGTGATCCCGTTCCAGTCCCGGTGTGGCCCAGAGGGTTGGTAGAGGTATAGCTCTACTCTTCCATGTCCGCGGCACTAGAAGGGGGTGAATGGTTAGCAGCCCGCCCCGGCCGCACTTTACCCCCGGGAAAGACCCGCTACCCATTTTACAGGAGACTGGGTGGGCCCCAGGGCCGGTCTGGACGGGCGCAAAATCTCGCTCCCACCGGTATTCGATCCCAGACCCTCCAGCCCGTAGTCAGTGGCTATACCGACTGAGCTACACTACACACAACAAATGTAATACATTCACTTGTACTGGCAAGGGCAATAGGACATTAATTACCTGCACTCTTGGACAATAAATTTATTGTATATTAAATCTCTGCGGAATAGAGATTCTTGTTGTTTGTTCTCAAGATAACCAACTTTATTGCATTCGTACGGACAGAAAAATATTTTATATACTAGAAGTTCCACACAAGTGCAGCTACGTAATGCCTATAGTTTGAAGTCAAAATAAGAAGGAACTAGTACTAGCGAAATTGGGTACAAGTTCACTTCAAGACCTCATTGACCTTGAATCGATCCAGTGACATGCGCGGTATGCCGTGCCTCTTCTACAGTGTTCAGATCTCGCAGAAAGAAATATAATTATACATAATTTCTTCTGTTCGTCTGTCCGTCACAAGCCACCACGAAAACTGGCTTAAAATTGAAGGAGTTTACAAAAACTGATACGTTTACTTTATTCGAGACATATGACGTCCATTTGGAGCACCGAGAATATAATGGCAGTATAATTTAAGAAGTGATTTGAATTCTCAAACCAGTAAGTTGGCACCTTTCGACCTTTAGGCTGTTAGATGAATACAGACGTTTCGACTTAGGCTGCTGCCGCTTTCTTCACTGTAACTACCTTAACGTTGGCTATAGCAGGTTTATTCGAAACGTTGGCCCCTCCCTAATCAGACCCCCACATCGTCACATTTTAGAAAATCTTTACCTACTTATTAAAATATTTCTTACGAAGATATTTTGCGGGGATGGAACTGGATGAAGTTGGTTTAAGAGCGGACAGTGTGGCGGCCTTCTGCATAAGGGATGTTGGACGTCCTCGTTCCTCTATGCCGGTTTCAGATAGCTGCATGAGACACGCCCATAATATGGACGTTATCATTAGATAAACTTCTGCTACTGTAACAGGGTACGGCACAAGACACAAAACACTAAAAGACAAGAAGAGAGAAAAGAGTCTAGAAATAGGTCAATAAAAAAGGATAGCCTTTCTGCCACATGTTGCACCCTAGAAGTCAGTTTCACGATACTGATGATACTTCGGCCTACGTATCTACCAAATTTCATGACGTATTTTGTTGACCGCGTAAAATATTGATTCGTTAGGAAATAAAACCAAAAGATTTACCTCTTCTCGATAAAAATTCTAACCCGGCTATGCGGCTGAAACAGCCCTTATTCAGCGGGTCCTGGGAGCTCTCTCTCTCTCATCTCAGGGACTAAAACGGCCGGAGCATGAAGCTGACCGGTCATTTCCATCAACTACTTTCAGGGCGGGTAGAAGTAGTTACAGTTTCATTGTAACTGCAGGGAGAGTAATTTCATGTAAAATTGTTGTCTGTTGTGCAACTCTTGAAACTCCAGAAAAACGATTTTTGCTTCCCTTGACACAACATCCCTTTCAAATCAGTGGCTGATTGAAATTTCTTGTACCTAATCCTGAGAAAATTGCTTGTCATTGTACAAGTACGGGCAACACTCAACAGAGAATTTGTTTAGACAAAAGAGTAAGCTTGGAATTTTATTACAATAAAGGTCATTTTTTTCTCTCTCTCTCTCATGCGTATGAAGGACAACAGGCTTGCTGTTTCAGTGGGTTAAAAGCATTCGAAACTCGTTGTGAAACGTCCAGAGAGAATTGTATATTTAGCTGACCGTGCATCCTGATACGAGTCTGGATAAATGTAAATTTAGTAACTGACCAACTTAATGCAGAAATTATTGTTTTATAATAAGTTTATTATATTCCTCTATATGCTTCGAAAGCTGATGTGCTCATCATCAGAAGGTCAAAATTGTATTAAACAGCATCTAGTATCGTGACACTGAAACAAGTGAGTGTGATGATACCAGATGCTGTATAATACAATTATGAACTTCTGATGATGAGCACATAGTGCTCGAAACATGTAGAGGAATATAATAAACTTATTATAAAACAAGAATTTGTGTATTAAGTTGGTTGTGCACCGGACGGCCACCTATAGTTGTGACGATAACAGATGCTGTATAATACAATTCTGACCTTCTGATGATGAGCACAACAGTGCTTGAAACATGTAGAGGAATATAATAAACTTATTATAAAACAGGAATTTGTGTATTAAGTTGGTCAGTTACTAAGATTATACTGAGATGCACGGTCGGCAAAACATCAAAATCTGGGTAAATGACCAACTTGATGCACAATTACGCTATATAATACGTTTTTTATTATTATAATCCTCTACATGTTTCGAGCAACACTGTGCTTATCATCAGGAGGTCTAACTATATTAATACAGCATCTGGTATAGTATTCTCTATAAGTGACTTCCGGTGTGCAGGTGCACACTGTACAGTCACTTACAGGAAATACTATACCAGATGCTGTATTAATACAATTTGACCTCCTGATGATGGGCACAGATTTGCTCGAAACATGTAGAGGATTATAATAATAAACTTATTACATAACGTAATTTTGCATCAATTTGGTCATTTAGCCAGAATCCAGAGAGATTCTGCTATAATTTCAGTCACATATTGCATTAATGGGGGGATATTTACTTCCAACAAAACACTGATGATGAAAATATCACCGAATAAGTTGGAATTGACTAATTATGGAAATTATGAATAATATTTTGTAGAGGCGTTTGAAATCGTAGACTTCCTAGACCTACAAATCTTAGGTCCATCTGTAAAAAATTCCTCCAATGAAACATCACAATGAATTCAGATAGCTTTATGTCGTTACAAATTGTGAATTTTTATTACTATTGTATATGTTAACACTAAGGCATACACATTTGAGCAGTATGTGCTGCGTACCTATCAATCAGTCAATCAATCTATCTAATCTGGAACCCAATATAACACACAATTTATGATAGAGACAAACAAAAATATTTAACATTGACAAATTTAATGTTATGTTAACCGTGCATGGTCATATATCATGATATTTATCTCAGTATTTAACCAATTTGATGCACAAAATTTGTTTCACAATAAGTTTTTATTTCATGCCTCTACATGTTTCGAGCACATGTGCTCATCATCAGGAGGTCAAAATTGTATACACAGCCTCTGGTATCGTCACACCTGTAGGTGTGCTCGAAACATGTAGAGGCATGGAATTAAACTTATTGTGAAACAAATTTTGTGCATCAAGTTGGTTAAATACTGAGAAAAATATACTGAGATTCACGGTCAACAAAAGTCAAAAAAATATCGTGATATATCGTGATATATCCGTACAATAACAACCAAGAGGATGCACCATTTACTTTCAATTTCAATAATTAACCACTACATGTTTCGAGCAGGCTTACTGCTCATCATCAGGAGGTGATACTCTTTATATATACAGAGTAGTACCATGATGAGCAGTAATCCTGCTTGAAACATATAGAGGTTAATTATTGAAACTGAAAGCAAATGTTGCATCCTGTTGGTTCCTTTTGTACGAAATCTTTTTAAATTAGCACTTATCTTCGATTTATTGTCCAGTTATGATTGTGTCCATTCCGTACGTGAAACCCAGCAGTCGAAGTCTGTTGATATTCAATAATAATTTAGGGATAAAATCAAACACTAGTTCTCTCCTCCTCTCTCTGGGTAGCATGCCGGCAGCATGGCTGTTAAACTCGTTCTAGTCGTCCGCATACACGTTGTAAGAAACAAGTGTAAAACTGAGTGAATTTCATGAAATTCGAAATTGGCGAGTTAGAGTCTTCAAGACATTTTTGGATATCAGTAAGACCAGGCGATTTGAAGTACCACTTACCATGCAGAATGTGACGCGATTGTACACGTGTTTTGTGAAATTCGCCAAATATTGACCCCGACGGAGAGAGAATTTTCGAATAAAAGTTTTAGAGAAATTTGACATGAACATTTGTACCCACTGCGAATATTGACATAATTTAACAGACGTGACGTGAAGCTCACACCCTGCCTTGTATTGTACATTCAGCGGCAAAAAATAATCTTGTGTATATGCATGAAGGTGACCAATGTTTCCGTACGCTAGACAATAATTAAACAATGCTTTCTTCTCACATAAATTTGTAATAGTGTATATACACATGGAGAATTGATATATTCTGGTGTGTAATTAAAACATACTTATTCCACTACATTAGTTATTTCTTTGAATTTAATTCTCTGTCTTTGCGCACATTTAAACCGAGGATAATGAAAGCAACAGAATTGTTACACTGTACATATATTTCAATCTTTTCTTCATAATTATTTATAAATGAGTAACGAATAATTCTAAGAAAAGAATTTGTAATTTTATTTCAAATTTTCTAATCCGTAGACATGCCTGTCGTGTTTTGACTCTTTCTTTAACCTGTTCAAAGAATACTTCTAAGAAAAACTAATTAACTGATCCTCATTTGTTTTAATATTTCAGTAGGAACCATCCCGTTGTGTTGCAATATTGTAACAATTTATTACGTCAGTAACACAACATATATTAATCAGCAACATATATAAGTTAAAATCTTAGTTAGGCCAAGATTTTAAATTTTAGATGCTGATTAATATATGTTGTGTTACTGATGATCGTCACTTATATAATCTGTCATCCTAATCTTGGGACCGCGGTAGCACAGTGGTTAAAGTTCTGTGCTACAAATCAGAAGGTCGCTGGTTCGATCCCAGTTAGTGTCATTTCTTTGACATAAAATCCTTCCGATCGCACTATGTTCCTGGGGTCGACTCAGCCTCTAATAAAAATGAGTACCAGGAGCATTTCCTGGGGGTAAAGGCGGCCGGTGCCTAAGGCTGACAACCTTACCACCGTCCTGTGCCGTTGTTACGAAATCTGGGAGCCTTAACTTCCTGGAACCCTCTGGGCCATTCCAGGCCCGTAACGGGACTGCTTTGTCTTTTATCGTCCTAATCTACCATTTTATAAGCACGGTGTTCTTTTGATATGAAGAATTGATAACAGTAAGTGCTGTATTTAAGACGGCTGTTGGTTAAGATACGTGGAGTCCGTGGCTGACAAAGGCCGCATGAGTATAGGGCATTGGTGGTATGACACTGACAGGGTACAGCTGAAGACGTCGGACAAGAACATGTTGCAGTTGCGGTGCTTTCATCACAAATTCGACGCAGACTGCTCTGAAAAATAACGCTCTGACCGACGGGGTAATAAAATCCCGAACTGTGGCACGACCTTGGCCCTCTAACACAGCAAACCCCAGAGTTCAAACAGCAAAAGCCAACAAATGGATACAGTCACGAGCAATTTCAATCCAATTTTCATTCTAACAACCTTCCACTTAAAAAAAAAAATCTCATAATTAATTTTGCTTCTCGTTTTTACGTTTAAGGTGGACTTTTTAAACTGGTTTTCCTATCAAAATTCCGTATACAGTAATTGTTCATGAATAATGTAATTTGATATATGCCTTTATTCTCCAGGACAGATCTGATATTTTTATCGAGAATATTATGGAAATTATTTTTAAAATGTGTGCCTAAGGAGCTGGATGAGTCTTTCATGGCCACGTGCAAAAATAAGCGAAACGAATGCGAATTTGAGGTTATCACAGCCGTCATGATACAGAGTCACGTCGTCTTGGATGTAATACCATATCTACTAGTAAACATTTACCGACTTTTCGGAGGGCATTTCTGCTTCTGTCTTCAGAGTGTACGTTAATGGTGTCAGCTCTTTTTGGATTGCTTAGATCCTGAATGCGGAGTTAGCATGCTCATCCGAAACGCGTCTCTATACCAATATAAACGATGGGTAACAAACAGACAAGTAAAATATGGCGATCATTTGAGCAGTAGTCACAATTTTAATATAAATATTTCATTTTTTTCTTACATTGTTTTGATCACGTTATACCACAAGCTGTTTAAATATGAATGCTTCAGCATATTACTTGCAAAAGTTTTTCCTTGTTGCTGATATAAATTGAAATGCAATTTTTATGACCTGCCTGGAGCCTTATGTCTTTTATGAGAATGTTGTATTTGGTTTCACGGGCCAGTGGCGGTGAAACCTCTAGATAGCTACACGGATCACAGTTATTTTTTAGAATCTAACAGTCGTTCAGCTGGCCAGTCAATTTTCAACCTTCTATAGAATTTAGGGTTTATTTACGGTGGTCACAAGAGACAGCAGCTCGACTCCACACTATACCGCTTTCAACCATTTCACATCCATCTTCCTTCGGACACTTCCGGCATCTTCTACTCTCCTATGGCGTCGGAACTTTTTCGAAGTGTGACGTTGATCCTAATGACATATGAAGATTCCTTTTGTCCCTCAGAGAATATTTTAAAGACCAACCGTTGAATAATGACTTTGGGAATAACCGCTGCTTAATCTGATAATCATACGAAGCACATAAACCGTGTGGATAAGAGGCTGAGATTTCGAATGCTAAAGTAGCTGAAAATTCTTCGCAGCGACTGCTGTTCATAGAGAAATTAATATCCTTGCCACTTCCTGGAGAGTTTCCTCTTTTTGTATATATATATATGTTGATATCACTTATTTTTATCACATTCGCTGTATCTTAGCTCTTCTTAGATGTTACGGAGCGTATATTGGCGGTTAGTTACAGACGTTTTGGGACAACCTAACATCCATCATACAGTACAAGACAACTTGACACTGCTTGACCCTTGAAGATGGGGGGCGATAGGTCGTTCCAAAACGTCGATGTCTACCAATTTACGCTGTCCAACATCCCAGAAGAGCGAAGATCTTAGGGGTAAAAAAGGTAAATCAGTCCCGTTAGAGGCCTGGAGTGGCCCAGAGAGTTCCAGGAAGTTAAGGCTCCCAGATTTCGTCACAGCGGCACAGAATGGTGGTAAGGTTGTCAGCCTTATGCACCGACCGCCTTTACCCCAGGAAATGCTGCTGGTATTCATTTATGTTAGAGGCTGAGTCGATCCCAAGGCCATAGTGCGATCGGAGGGTTTTTATGTCAATGAAAAATTCCAATGACATCAGCTGGGATCGAACCAGCGACATTCCGATTTGTAGCACAGCACCTTAACCACTGTGCCACCGCGGTCCCCTGATCTTAGGGGTATAATCAATTAAACATTGTGACAGAACTTCAGATTAACATAGGATACAAGGGCGTAGAATGGGTACGTCTGGCTCAGTATGGAACGTAGCTGTGGTTTGTTGTGAACACGGCAGTTAACACTGGACAGAGAGTGGGAAGTCTTTTAGCCATCTGAGAGTATAATGGTGTCTTAAGGAGAATTTTGGTCCACGGAGTTCTCTTGTTTTGTTTTTAGGTTTAAGTAGCACATCGTTATGAGCGTTAGATTTTTCTATAGCGCTCTAGGCCAGACTTGTTTGCTCGTAACTGTTTGCCGACGTGTTAATGTTCGCTTAAGAAACAATATAGAACTAATTAAATTCGGTAGGGTTCTGACAATATTGCATCACATTCAAAACCACTGCTCTTTATAACCTTTCATATTCCATTGTTTAAAGACACAAAAATTAAAAACATTTTTCCCCCGGAAACCGCTTCTAATTGCATTCTAGGAGTTGAAATGAATAAGGTTTTGCGGAAAGGTTCATATAGTTTTGTGTTTTTAAACACGGGACGATAATTAAAGCCCAAAAGCGGAGCGGTTTTAAATATAGGGCTAATTGTATTGTCTCATCCTGTTCACTATAATCATTTACTTGTGCATTATATATACAGTTAAGGTAACGTAACGTAACGTAACGTGACGTAAATGAAAATTATAGTTGTGTGTTTTAACTACCTAAAGACATGATAAACATATATCTAACAAGGTAATGAGAGAAAGAGAGGCACTGTACTTATTAAGTAAAATTGACGCGCGTTATTGTACCCATTGTTGCAGTGGAAAATTAGTATTATATATTTTGAGTATTTGTGTGTATAGCCTTAGGTTTCCAGCACTCAAAGAGCTTGAACCTTATTTTCATCTGTGGCCTGTTCGGCTCTGCAGTACTATTCCACATTATCTCACAAACGGCGCGATTTTTTAAATAAACAGTTGTTACCCATAAAACTGCGTTCTGATTTTCTCGATAATTTTTTCTCAGAAACATTTTTCATTCTAAGAAGAATTGAGCGAGTTACTTTTAAAAAAGCACATTGGTTTTCAAGTGAAGTGCCCGTTTCTCTTATCGTATTTCAGCGAAACTTGAATTTTCTTGACAAATTTGCGAAATATACTCAGATATCAAATTTCATGAAAATCCGTCCAGTGGGAGCCGAATTGTTTCATGCGGAAGGACAGATGGACAGACAGACATGACGAAGCTAATAGCAGCTTTTTGCTGTTTCGCAAAAGCGCCTAAAAAGAAGCTGCGTTGTCTTTGTTTGTGACATGTAAGTAAGTAAGTAAGTAAGTTATGCGTTGTTTACACCAACAGCATATTAAACACGCTTTGCCTCAAACTGTTAAGCTATAATCAGGTTCAAGAAGAGACGGCGGACTGAACCTAACCAATAACATATAAATCAAATCCCTCCCTCCTTCACCGTATGAACATAATTTAATTTTATCGGAACTTTACGGTATTTCCGTATATATTTTAGTAGGGTAAAGGGAGCGGGGAGATTCGGTAGAAGGAGAGAAATCGCAGATCTGTAGAATATATTAATAAGATTGTTACCTGTGGAGCAAGCGGTGCTATTAACAGGTTAAAATATTGGCCCAAACTTTATCTCCCGCGACTGCACTGCCGCCATCTCTGTCCTTATCCGTCTGAAATCCAATATATGTGGTACTGCCATGCAGTTGCCTTGGTGGGCTGCATGTTCTGACAGACGGCCTGGCTTGGCCTGGCCTGGCCTGGCCTGGCCTGGCCTGGCCTGGCCTGGCCTGGCCTGGCCTGGCCTGGTGTCCGATCTCTGTTCCGCATCAAAGTAAAGGGGTGGCCGTAGGAGTTGAACAGAAGGGCCAGAAATGCCAACTGGTCCTGAGGTTGCATCTGTGGCTTGCATGGGGCTCTGAAGCCTAATATAATTTTAAAAGAAACAGATCAACAAGTTATTTGCGCAACACAAATATTTACCTTTATATGGAGATCCGGAATAGCGTAGTCGGTATAGGAACTAGGTAACCTGCTGGGTGGTGTGACGTTCGAATGCCGGTAAGAGACAAGTTGTTTTTTCTCTTATGCGAAACGTGCAGTCCGACTCTAAGGCCCACCAGCTTCCTATTCAGTGTATTTCTGTACCAGCTGACGAACTCTTAGATTCTGAAGATGATTGTGCTCCATGGAGTTGGTTAATCAGTTAGTTGTTAGGTAGTTAGTCGGTTGGTTAGTTAGTTGTTAGCTAGCTAGTTAGTTGGTTAGTTAGTTGTTGGTTAGTTGTTAGTTAGTTATTTGTTAGGTAGTTGGTTGGTTAGTTAGTTGTTATTTGTTTGTTATTAGTTAGGTAGTTAGTTGGTTGTTAATTAGTTGTTAGTGAATTAGTTGTTAGTTAGGGAGTTAGTCAGTTGGTTGTTTGGTTAGTTAGTAGTTAGTTGGTTAGTTTGTTGTTAGTTGCTAGTTAGTTAGTTGTTGGTTATGCAGCCAATTTTGTGAAATTTAGGCACAAGTTTTAAGTAGGCACACATCCAACAGATATGACATTTACTATATATATATATGTGTGTGTGTGTGTGTGTGTGTGTGTGTATGTGTGTGTGCGGGCCGGGTAGCACAGTCGGTATAATGACTGACTACCGGCTGGACTGTCCGGGATCGAACCCCAGTTGGGACGAGATTTTCTGCCGGTCCAGACCGGCCCTGGGGCCCACCCAGCCTCCTGTAAAATGGGCACCGAGTCTTTCCCGGAGGTAAAGTGCGGCCGGGGCGTGCTGCTGACGACTACCCCCTTCTAGTGCCGCGGTCATGGAATAGTAGAGCTATACATCTACCCACCCTCTGGGCCACACCGGGCCTGTAACGGGATCACATTACCTTTTCTTTTACATATATATATATACACACAAACACACACACACACACACCTGGGACCTCTCTGTATATGGCAGATGTTTTGCAAACAAATATTTTAAAGAAAGCCTCCTTTTAGGAACAAATTTATTTTATTTGCAAGTCTCTTTTCAGTTAAGTCTCTACAAAAGCAGCATATACTGGGAAACTTCAAATACACGTGTGCCAGTTTTTTCAAGTGTAGAGCGTACCGTCTTGATTGCTCCGAAAACTTCTTTTATATTTCTTAAAATCAAAACTGCAAACAATTGATAACAAATTATATTTAATACACGTGTTCAACTGTCGAGCTACCTACATGAGACCGCAGCGAGCTATTTTATTGGCCATTCCTAAAGAAGGATCCTAATTATGACATTTATTATTATGAAAATGTGATATATTCAAAGAATCTGGTCTGGAAGGCAAGTGACTGTGTAGAAATATCATGGGGGGGGGGGCATTATGTACTGTGTGAGGGCCTTACAAATTATAATGCAGGGCAGTTCGGTATAAAAATAAGAAAGTTTGAGTTGAAAGTACGTCTACCACCTTCAGGATTGAAGTGCTGATAAGTCCTTAGCCTGACCAGGAAGGAACAAGCTCGGAAGCATATCAGTGACGCGCGAGATTTTAACATCGAGACGCGAGCTGTCATCAAGTTTTTTTTTTCCTGCAAGGCAAGGCGCCGAAGGAAATTCACGCCATTCTGACAGAAACATTAGCTTGTTTCCATCCTGGTTGGGCTAGGAACTTATCAGCACCACTGTATAATATTTCGGCAGGTTTTTGTCTTGTATTCGTAATGCCACATTTAAGTCGCTGAGGTTTAACTGTTAGACTTTCATTTTAGTGCCGCGCAATACAATATCGAATCTTGCTTAAAACCAACAATTTGCACACAATACACTTGAAACATTAAAAACACATTTTGAGTTTCACATTAAAATAGATTTATATTCCTCCTACATGGGGATCGAAACATGTAGGAGGAATATAAATCTATTTTAATGTGAAACTCAAAATGTGTTTTTAATGTTTCAATTGTTGGTTTTAAGCAAGAATCGATTTAACTGTTAGAATTTACTTTTCAAAGACTAATTTTTCTAAAATATGTCACCCTTTCTACAGCAACATAAATCTATTGCAGTCTCCAGATACACTGAGATTCTCACAAATTTATCGAATATGACGGTTCAGTAATTTGAAACGCATTTAGGATTCGTAGAAAATGAAGTAAATTCTACTTAGCGGTTGTCTTCTGTCTCGCTTTGCGGTGACGTGGGTGTAAGATGGCGATGCAGGACGCGCAGTTGATCCCGTAGGGATGCCTTCGTCTTCTACGCCTCAGATAACCTCTACCGGGGCTCCACTGGGCTGCGAAATAAAGAAAAGTGAAAGGCACTACCCCTTCCACAACTCAACTCACTTCTCAGTGTACTCCCTTCTTTTCTAACGCAGAGGTGTTCATATTTCAATAGGCCAGACACAGAAATATTTATAGTGGCTGCTGTTGAGAGGATGATGACAGAGGACGATGTGAATAGAGGCGAAATAAAACATGATTTTACATTTGTAAGGGGTGAAGATTTACTTCACAGTCTAATATTACGCTGGATTAAGAGCCGTAAGTGTATAATTTGCGTCATTTTCACAGTAGGAGAAGTTTAGGATTGATTGGTTTATGTGTGGTAATCACTGACAGAGGATGTAGTTCCTGTTATTGTCTGATGGGCGGAGTTAATCTTCAGAAGGTCTGGACGTGCATGTTACATCTTCTCGTCTGTCCGCGAATGTTCATTCACCGGTTTCACAACTGACCGTTCCTTTATTCAGAAATAAATATGAAAGGAGAACGTGACAGAAAATGAAATGTGCACAGAAAATTCGAATTTATCAGAAATCTCTTCAGGACAATAAAATGGACTCTCCAAGACTGTGCAGCTGTTCACCAAACTTCAAATAAAAGCGCTTTAAGTGGACATCATAAAGTTAGAAAATGTACATAGAACGAAATATTTGGGGCGTACTGGCATTGGTAACAATGATAATGAGCATAGCCATAATACTCGTAGCAACATTGGTACCTATGGCGATAAATGTAACAGTAGTCACCATATGCATATTGATAACTGTGGTAATAAATGTTAAAGGTAACCACCATAGGAACATTGGTAACTGGTAATAAATGCAACCGTAGTCACCATTGGAACATTGGTAACAATGGTAATAAATATAGTCATAGTAACCATAGGAAAATTGGTAACTATGGTAGTAGGCTAAATGTAACAATAGTCACCATAGGAGCATTGGTAACTATGGTAATAAGTATAACAGTAGTAATTATATAAACATCAGTAAGAATTAAATATGTGTAACCATAATAATCATAGGGGCATTGATGACTATGGTAATTAATGTAACCACAGTAGGAAGAGGAGCACTGGTAATAACGGTAATAAACATAAACATTGTAACCATAGGGACATAGGTAAATATGGTAATAATTGTAACCATTGTAACAACAGGAACATCAGTAAGAATGGTAATAAATCTAACCGTAGCATCCATAGCAACGTTGGTAACTGTGGTAATGAATGTAACCATAGTAAGAAGAGGAACACTGGTAATAACGGTAATAAACATAAACATTGTAACCATAGGGATATAAGAAAATATGATAATAATTGTAACCATTGTAACAACAGGAACATCAGTAAGAATGGTAACAAATCTAACAGTAGCATCCATAGCAACGTTGGTAACTGTGGTAATGAATGTAAGTTCGGCTGCCCCGGGCAGCAGAATCCAAGGGGCAGGAAAACGGGCGAAAAAAATGAACATTTTAAATTAAAACAATTAGTTTTCTGCGCCCATCAAGTTTTAAATTATTGAGCCGAGTGGTGACGTAATCGATCAAAAATTCTGATTTTTTTAAAGTTCATAATTTCTGTTACTGGCTGCTATTGTGACTGGTTGCCCAGAGCGCAAAAAACACCTACAGCTGAACGACTGTCCATTGTGACTACAGGGACATTCGTAACTGTAGTAAATGTGACCACAGCAACGATAGACAATTAGGTAACCATGGTAACCGTAACAAGAATGGTAACATTAATAACCAGCGTAGTAATACATGTGCGTAAATCTTCGTGTATACTGTCTGTTTTTGTGTCAAACTTTAATCAAAACTGCAGGGTGTCCACAAATTTTTAGTAAAAATTTCGAATATGAAATTTCATGAAAATCTGTCCGATGGGAGCGGAGTCCATTCATGCGGATGGACGGATATGACGAATCTATTATTCGCCATTAGTTTTGTGAAAGTACCTCTTTTAAACTGGTCTTGAAGTATGATAAGGACCTGTAAAAATGTAAAGGTAAAGTGATCCCGTTACAGGCCTGGTGTGGCCCAGAGGGTGGGTAAAGGTATAGCTCTACTCTTCCATGACCGCGGCACTAGAAGGGGGTGAGTGGTCAGCAGCACGCCCCGGCCGCTCTTTACCCCCTTGAAAGACCCGGTACCCATTATACAGGGGGCTGGGTGGGCCCAGGGCCAGTCTAGACGGGCGGAAAAATCTCGTCCCCACCGGGATTCGATCCCGGACCGTCCAGCCTGTAGTCAGTCGCTATACCGACTGAGCTACCCGGCCCACGATAAGGACCTGTGCACTGGATTAATCTGTTTATGTCCAGCGACCTACTTTCAAAGACATTAATGAAAATTTGATTTTGTGAGTGATGCTAAATTTGATAAGCAGCTGAGCCGCTATTAGACTCTACCGTATAGAACTGATCTCTTAGTTTATGAAATGAGGTTGAGTGTCTGTGGAATGGATTTGTGAGAGGCTGAGAGTAGGGGAGAGTGACTGGCGCTTTTAAACATTAGAATTAATTTAGTGTGTCCGTAAATGATACGGGCCGGGATAGCTCAGTCGGTATAGTGACTCGCTACGGGCTGGAGGGTTCGGGGATCGAATCCCAGTGGGAGGTGAGATTTTTCCGCACCCGCCTAGACAGGCCATGGGGCCCACCCAGTCTCCTGTACAATGGGGACCGGGTCTTTCCCGGGTTTAAAGCGGCCAGGGCGTGATGTTGACCACCCACCCCCATCTAACGCCGAGCTAGAGTACAGCTATACCTCTGCTCCACGTCTGGGCCTTCGTGGCCTGTTCTAAGGTAAACTTTACCTTTACCTTAACCGTAAATAATAGAGAATTTTACAATTAGCTGATGGACCAGGCGTGAAGTGGTAGAAGAAGCAGAGGAAAGGCTCCGAGAACTCTTCACGCACAGATTGTAGGTGAAAGTAAGCTTCGTGTTACGGCTGATTTATTTCTGCGCAATGGAACGTGAGTGCCCGCTGGGAGGGTCCGGGATTTGACGTGGACGTGAGGATGAAACAGAGATTACTGCACCTGTGAGGAATTGATTCCATACATATTAAAAGTTATTGTCCGTGTAAAACGTGGCATTCTAGTGCTACTTTGGAGCAGGCGTGCACAAATTTTGCAGAACTCTGGGAGCCCCGCTTGATATTTTAGGCTCCAGCAGGTCGATATAGGGCAAGTTCCATGTAGAGGGCCCAAAAATATTAAGGGCCACCATACAAAACGTAATCGTTGTGGCAACCTGAGGCCCGGGATTTGTGCACCCCTGTTTTAGAGATTCGTTTTGAAAGCAGTGTCCTGTTAGTACGTCAGCAGATACTGTATTGTTCGTTGCAACAAGAAATGTGTCTTGTAATGTGGTCATAGCGTTTTTACAGCTGAACTTCAAATAGTGTATATTTTCCTGGCTTGTGAGGGATAAAGCGCCTTTCTTTCTTGAGACGTGAACCTAAAGAAAGACGTAGGGATGGGAACATCTCTGGAGAGGACCTTTCTTTCGCGGCTGTGATGGTTACAGCCGACATCATAAAACACGATATTACAGTCGCCATAATGTTGGCAGTATTTACATTTTATTAGAGTGGTGGATGAGCTCTTTATGATTAGTGACATCATCAAATCGCTAGATATACTGAGACTGTAAAACTATAACTTACTTAAATTTCAAATCTTGTAAATTCATTTTTATTGACTAGTAATATATATTTTTATTATCCTTACCGAATATAGTTAGAATGATCAAACTAAAAATGTGAGATTAGGTTGCTACAGGGGTGCCGATAAGTCCTTAGCCCGACCAGGAAAGAAACAAGCTAAGGTTTCTGTCAGAATGGCGTGAATTTCCTTCAGCGCCTTGCCTTGCAGGAAAAAAAAAACTTGATGACAGCTCGCGTCTCGATGTTGTTGAAATCGCGGGCGTCCCTGACATGCTTCCGAGCTTGTTTCCGTCCTGGTCGGACTAAGGACTTATCAGCAACCCGGTAAATGGGACGTTAGAGATAAAAGAAACTGTTGTAAAATTTTAATGGGATAACTTATGCTATAAAGACCATTCAATGGGCTCAGAAAAAAAAAGTAGTAAACATATATTGTAAATAAGTAATTTATAGTATGTGGAATGGATTCAACTGGCTTAACATGCCTTCCAATATTAAATTTTCTGATTCATTCAAATATTAGGAACTGTGGTTTGGAAACATTCTGTATAAATTAAATAGTGTGAAATGCCAACTTGATGCAACCAGGTGATTTTATTGATGTATTCTTAGCTCGACATGTTTCGGGTACATACGCCCATCATCAGGAGCATTAGATGTTGTGTTGTAGCATATGGTTTTCTGCACCGAGTTTTTGGATGGGTGGTGGTCTTGAGAGCCGCTGCAGTGCGTCGTGTGTACGGCGCGGATGGTGCCTTGCGAGTTGCAAGGCAACAACCGCACCGCACACACGACCTACGCAGCGGCTCTCAAGACCACCACCCTTCCAAAAACTCGGTGCAGAAACCCATATTCTACAACTCAACATCTAATACTCCTGATGATGGGCATATATACCCGAAACATGTCGAGCTAAGAATATATCAATAAAATTACCTTGGTGATCAACCTGGCATTTTACATTATTTCATGAGGAAGATGCACGGTCAAACAACCCTCAAATTCTGTATAAAATTGCTGAAGAAATGGGCAAACCTTGCACGAGCGGCAACTTCTCCGACACATTCGTGATGCGTGTAGTCTAAACAACAAATTGCAGGCGTTCTGGCATTCTTCTTTGATGACAGGAGAGGTTTATTTTATTATTGATTTATTTACTTTCCAGCACCGTGCGAAGGTCGTGAAGTCTCGCTGTCAGAATGCTTCTAAACCCATTAAACAGCTGTCGATAATTCGAACCGAAAACTCATTTCCTTTTTTTTCCATCGTGCAACAGCCTCTAGTGGGCCACGGTCTCTTCACTGTCGAGGCTTTACGATTATACTCAGACACACCACGCTCGGTAGGACTCCCCCAGGACGAGTGATCTGCCCGATGCAGAGACTTTTACCTCCCAACACACAACATTTTGAAGAGACAGACAGTAATGTTCCGTGGCGGGATTCGAACCCGCAATCCCAACAAGCTAGCGGCCTTAGACCCACGCCTTAGACAGCACGGCCACAGGGATCGGTACTCATACCTTACGTACATGAAAATTATTAAGAATTACAATTAGTAATGAGATTCAATGTTTTCACTGCAGTGACTTTGTAGCTTTATCCCAGCTGTGACGCCGTGTAGGCTTGCGTGTATTTACCGGTTTATTGCCTCATGCTGATTATCTGACACCGCGAAATCAGTTCAGTAAGCTGTGTGTAGTATTAACAGTCGTTCCCCAGTGACTCGTATATAATTCAGTTCGCTTCCAACCTCGGTTTTTGTGACCGCAGCCGTGTTTCCAGTTTCAGACTTTTCAGTTTTCCTGTGTCTAACAAGGCGGCTGTTCGAACTACACTGAAATGTAATACAATTTTTTTTCCAAACCGTATCATATTCTCACTTTGTGATTAGTCAGTATCGTCCCCTGAGACGTCGTTAGGGGTATGTAGGCGGAATATAAGAAGCCAGATAAACCCCTGGGTGGATAACCAGCATTTGGCAAGGTGGCGAGGTCTTGGTAGTACTCTGAGACAGGCTGGAGAATTAATTTCGGGCCATAGTCCGGCTGCAAAGACCAGACTTTTGTACTTTGATAGGATATAATCCAGGGTTGTTATTGGCCTGCTTACTGGACATAATACCCTAAGAAGACATCTTCACTTAATGTGGCTAACCAATATTCCCTTATGTAGGAGGTGTGGAGCACAGGATTAAACCTCGGTCCATATTCTCTGTGAGTGTGAAACTTTGGCTGCAATCAGACATTTATATTTGGGTTTCTTTTTTCTTGGACCCAGAGGACATTAAGAGTTTAAGTCTGGGTGCCATCTGGAATCTTGGTAAAGGAACAGGGTTCTTTAAACTAGTATCAGATTTTGAGACACAAAGTGCCCGTCAATAAGGTCTAGTTGCATCGGGACCGTAAGGGCTCGAACCCAAATGCTAATCAATCTATCAAGAAATCACCCCAAAATACTTAACATGTGTCAATGAAAGCCTTTGTTGAATTCCCTAAGGAACATTCCTTACAAGCAAACCGGCATTAGTCATAACCACAACACTTATTCAGTTTCCTACAATATAAAATTCCTTTTTGAGGGTTGTTTGACCGTGCATCTTCCTCATGAAATAATGTGAAATGCCAACTTGATGCAACAATGTAATTTTATTGATGTATTCTTAGCTCTAAACGTTTCGGGCGGGGACCGCAGTAGCACAGTGATTAAAGTGCTGTGCTACAAATCGGTAGGTCGCTGGTTCGATCCCAGCTAGTGTCAGTGGATTTTTCATTGACATAAAATCCTTCCTATCGCACTATGGCCCTGGGGTCGACTCAGCCTCTAACAGAAATGAGTACCAGCAACATTTCCTGGGGGTAAAGGCGGCCGGTGCGTAAGGCTGATAACCTTACCTCCATCCTGTGCCGTTGTCACGAAATATGGGAAACTTAACTTCCTAAGAATCCTCTGCGCCTGTTCAGGCCTGTAATGGGACTGCTTTACTTCTTTACATGTTTCGGGTGCATACGCCCATCATCAGGATAATTAGATGTTGAGTTGCAGCATATGGTTTTCTGCACTGTAAAGAATGAGATAATATGAAGTGTGTGTGTGTGTGTGTGTGTGTGTGTGTGTAGTGGCTGTATGCCGTGTTATATAGGTGTTTATCAGTGCGGTCTATGGAGTATTGTACAGGTC
>Ga0123354_10004591_pt1 | contig 19615 bp, 11 predicted proteins | sample TergutLab28metaG_2_FD_97872 | JGI IMG/M metagenome (GOLD analysis project Ga0123354, IMG submission 97872) | Labiotermes labralis P4 segment gut microbial communities from Petit-Saut dam, French Guiana - Lab288 P4 | ecosystem: Host-associated > Arthropoda: Insects > Digestive system > Gut ...
AATGGGGCACTGGTATGAATTCCTGGGAAGTTCCCCATTGAAAAAAGAGCCCCAATTAAATGGGGGGGCGGGGGGACTGGTAGTGGTCTATAAAAATGTCCCTAGTTACTCCTGGGATGAATTCAAGACATTCACAGTCCTTCAGGAGAGGCAACTTTAGTAGTCACTGAACATAATTCTGCCTCCATGCTTTGGGTCTGGCAATGCTGAGTGAGGGAGTACAGGCGTGAACCTAAGTTAAAACTTGCTGGAAACATTTATATGCATCAATGCATACACATTTGTTGTTGTTGTTCTTATTCTTGTTATACTATTAGTATAGATTCCATTTCATATGGGCCAATGGATGAAAATAAACACAAAGTACAGCAACAGATAGATAATCAGGGCATCAAATACTTGCAATGCCTACTTCTCACCCTTAATGGCAACTGATGTCCTTTGTGGGCTTGGTTCATGAGCAGAGAACTGTGTGCGGAACAGAGCGAAACTCTTGGGTAATCTAGGTATTGAAATTTCCCTCTCAAGATCAGCTTCTTCACTGAAGTCACCTGTATCAGTATTCAACAACCTTCCTCCATGAAAATGCGTCAGCTCCATGAGATCTGAAAGAAGGCAAAGAATAACAAACAAAAATGGAAAGGGATACATACAGGAGGTTAAATTAAGGAGGAGGGTTCGGTGGAAAACATTCAAATTATATGACACACAGACATTAAAAAACAACATTTATGATTTTACAAAGCTGTCAAGTGGATTGCATCGGTTCAAGTTGCATCCAATTGTACACTTTTCTGACAACAGTGATCAATTTTCAGTTCCACAACAATGAAAAAACACTACATCAGCCGAAGAACTTTGACTTGTGTAAAAACTAGTATCCACATTTATGCCATTTTACTTCAAATCAGATTCTTCTTACAAATACACATATGAGGTTATACTGCATATCTCATATTTCACAAAAACTTGTAACTACAAACACACTTACCAGATTCCAAATCCCCCTCTTGTTCCATAAAGAAGGAAGATTTCATCAGCTGTACTTTGTGTGTTGGTGATCCAACTTCCCTTGCCAACAGCATTGTTGGGCTCTGCTGCATTTTTTCCAATTCCTCATCTGAAAAAATTATATCACAGGAAACTTTTAACACATATTTTAACAATTCTGCACAAAGTTTCCAGAGCAGAGTACACAAAGATGATGGGGTCAATACAACATAACACATCTATTTTAACTGATTATTGAACTCCCTAGGCATGTTTCACTGTAGTATGGTATGAACTTAAAATGAATATAATGGAAGGTGTTCCACTCATTAACAAATTACTTCAATTAGCATGGCAAATTCACAAATTACCATTACCATATACTCCTGTTTGCTTTTGGATACCCTCTTCCATATCCTGATCATCCTCCAACAGCACAGGCACTAGGCCACGACGATGGCCTATGTCACTGGACACTAACCCATCTGACAAACCAAGTGATATCTGAAATGTAAGTAAACATTAAGTACTCCATTTGACAAGTACCATAATACCACTGACCACAACTTAATGCTCCCAAGCTACAAGGATCTATTGCAATGTACCATTAAAATATTTATGTTTTCACCCCAGTTTCTTGCACAGAATGTAGAAATATGACACATGAATGCAAAACAACTGGTTAATACATATGCCCTCGAGCAAGAGCTGTCATGACTGAGACTACGGACCTAACAATCCTATTGTACATGAGATGACAAAAAGACCAGCTTGCTGATGAATCACCCAAGAAGACCCTTGGAGCAAGTAAAAAATGGTTTGATTGCTTCAGAAAATGAGCTATTTTGCGCAATACACAACGATACATTTAGGTGTCTTGCAATGTCATGGTTCAGGCCCATTTCTCGTCTCATTAGAAAATGCTCTGTTACCGCAATGGCAAACGTGGAATCTGGTTAACATGGTTTTTCAAAGAAAACATTCACCACACTGAGTGTGATTCACCTGTAACAAATGGCATATGGTTATGCATATGACCTTCACTGGTATATTAGTAAACCATCTGTTACATGCATGATGTTCTGCCGACTTATTTTTGTGGGAATTTCCTGCTGAGTAACTTCTGCTTATCAAAATGGCTGATGGATAGTGTATCTTATTCAAGTCACCAGCCTTCACAAACTCAGTCAACTAATTTACTCCATGCAGCACAGTCCTTCTTGAGAAGCCAACCAGCTTCAAATAGTCAAGAAAATCCCTGCATTTTATGGAACCTCAAAGTTTGTTACCACATTTACAATTGCCCCCCACCTGTCCCTATCCTAAGCCAGATCAATCCAGTCCATGCCCACCCCATCACACTTCTTGAAGAGCCATCTTAATATAATCCTTCCATACATACCTGGGTCTTCCAAGTGGTCTCCCCACCAAAATGCTGTATGCACCTCGCCTCTCTCTCGTACATGCTACATGCCCTGCCCATCTCTTTCTTCTCAATTTGATCACAGAAATAATATTTGGTGAGGAGTACACATCATTAAGCTCCTCATTATGTAGTTTTCTCCACTCTCATGTTACCTCATCCCTCTTAGGCCCAAATACTCTCCTCACCACCCTATCCTCAAATACCCTCAGCCTGGGTTCCTTCCTCAATATAAGTGACCATGTTTCACACCCATACACAACTACAAGCTAAATTATAGTTGTGTATATCTTTATATTTTTGGACAGCAAACTGGAAGACAAAAGATTCTGCACCAAATGATGGCAAGCATTCTCTGACTCAGTCTCCTCTTAATTTCTTCCTGAACAGAATTATGATTCATTATGTTTGTTCCCAAACATCTGAACTCTTCCACCCTTTTGAAGGATTTATTATCAGTCTTTACATTATTATTTTTCCTGCATTCTGATTTCAAGACATGACAATGTACTTAGTTTAATCAGCATTTACTTCTAGACCAATCTCCTTGCTACTGGCTACTGAAGCTTCTTTGTTTCCCTTTACAGTATGTATGCTTCTGCCCAATATAGTACAACAGCATCATACACCAAAAACTGATGTGTTCTATTTAATTTCAAGACATTCTGGTTTACCTGAACCTAATGGCAAAGTTGAAAAGCAATGGCAATAAAGCATCTCCTTGTTTCATACCATTTTTAATAAGAAACATATCAGAAAAATGTTTGCCTAGCTGCAGACACATTTTTACTAGCCTTACCAGTTTCATGGGGATACAAAACTAAATGAGAATTTTATACAAGACCTTCCTCCTAATGGAATCGTGTGCTTTATTTAGGTCTATAAATAGCTGACGAACTGTTTCATTTTATTCACATTTTTTTTTCAAGTATTTGACGAATGCAGAATATATGATCAGTAGTAGACCTCTGCATTGAAAGTCACACTGATGATCCCCAATAATTTCTTCTGCATATGGAGTTAAAACTCGACAGCAGTATTTAAAACAAATCACTGTAGTTCCATTAAACATAACCATGTTTTTAAATCAGGAATGACTACACACTTGTCTAAAAAGATCAGCAGCAGTCATCATTACAAAAACTTTAATACAGTGCAAATTATGCTTGTTATTTGAGATCCCTTATGACTTACACAAAAAAATTTACATAAAACAACATAAAAATTATTGGATTGGTAATGTCCTGGCTAGTGACTGTGTCCAAGGTGTGTATAAAAACATCAAATAAAAACAGCTGAAATAAGATTTTTATGCGTGTAAAAATTATCGAGTCACAAGTGTTGGCCACATAATGTAAGACTCAATGACAATCTTATAATGTGATACGCAGAGTTTATAGGTAGGCAGTAAATATGTAGATACAAATGTCTTTATATGTATTCCACAAATATTAATTATACCCAGATCAATGCATTAGGCATGTTGTATTCTATAATATTTATTCCAAGACAGGAGATCTCATTATATTTATAAGGTGTACTGTAGGATTGGCATGACGTACATGTGTGTGGTCTGTGACAATTTTTGCACACACAAGAAACCAAATTTTTTTTACTATTTTAACAATTTTTCTACCTATATTTAGATGGTTTTATACACAACTTGGACACAATCACTTGCCAGGACATTACAAACCCCACCATTTTTATAGATTTATATAATTTTTGTAAGTCATATGGGATCCCATACAACAAGCATAATTTCCACTGTATTATACCATATTTTAAAGTTTCTGTAATGGTGGCCTGATGGTTTTTTTAAACCAAAACACAGTCATTCCTGAATAAAAAATGTGGCTGTGTTTGACAGAACTATAATGATATGTTTTAAGTTCACAAATGCAGTGGGATGTCCTATGTAAAACTGACAGCAGAATGTTTTATATGTAGCTGACAAAAGAGATAATGCCTCTGTAGTTACTTACTCCGTGGAGCAGAGTCCTACTTGAGAAGCCAAACAATTTGCAGCTAGTCAAGAAACTCAACGCATTTTATGGAACCCGAATGTTCATTACCGCATTCACAATACTACAATCTGTTTTATCACCCTTCTTATAAATAGGTGCAATGATTCGACTCCTTCCACTCTTCAGGCAATTCCTCTTTAGTCCAAACAGAATTAATAAGTTACAAGGATCTCAGAGTGAACTGTTCTACCACCTCCTCTTATTAATTCTGCCATGATTTTTAGCTTTTCAAAAGCCATCCAAATCCCAAAGGCACTCAGCCCAGGCACTAGTGTCTCTGCTGTATGTATTTAGGTCTGCCTAACATCATTAAGCCCAAGTACATTCCATAGCTGAGAGAAATGGTTCCTAGCCTATCAAAAATACTGTGGAAGTCTGTGAACAAATCAACCTTCTCATCCTTCACTTTATTAGTTCTAGGCTGGTAACCCTTCTTAGAGTCACTAATGCCCCTTTACAAATCCATGATATTTTTGTTCTTACTTTTAGTTGTAAGTTCATCAATTTTAGCTTTCAGATATCCTTCTCCTGAAATGTTGACTAGCTTGATGTCTTAGATTATCTACATTGTCTCATATAAGCATTATAAAACCACTCTCTTCAGGTCTGCCCTAAAATTTTTGAAGTTGTACAGCTCACAATTATGCATAATCTAACTTCCCAGTCTGTCTGTTCATCCACTGCTTCACAGTGGAAACATACAAAATTTGGCACACATGTTAAGAGCTATAAAGTGATGCATAAAAAAAATTTTGAATCAAAAAAAATTTGCAAAAATTAAATCCCAGTGCAATCACTTCGACACAGTTATGCATTTACCACTACCCTAACTGTGAAGTGAAAAACTAAGAAAAAAATTTGTCTTTGTCTGCATCACACAAGGTGCTCAAGCAAACATTTAAGACAACTGTTCTAAATTGTCAGTCAGAGTGAAAAGAAAAGCAGCAACTTTTTATGCTCTTCATAAAATAAATCAGGATATGACTCGCAAGTCCTGTAGCATGCATGCAGGTATATGAAGTTAACAGAAAACATCATGCGTAAAACTCAAAAAGAGACAGTACTTTTGATATGCAGGCACTGATGGAAGAGTATCAACAGACACATTCAAAAACAGGACGTAAGGATGTTAACCAAATTCAACTGGTACAGGCAATGAATCACAAGTTCCATAGTCAATACATCAACCAACAAATGTACCTGATAAAACGCAATTCATAACAAGTACCACACTCCTACACTGAATGCATGAATATGCACAGTATGAGTAACATAAAATTCTCCAGTTCTATAGTTTCTTGAACATCAAAGTGGCAATAGCCCCCTCCATACAGTATCTAACTTCCTACTGCACTGACCTCTGTGGCAAGCAACTGCTGTTCAGTTTTCTTTTGCTGCTCTTTCTGCAGTTTTTCTTCTTGCCGATGTACAGTAGGCTTGAACTTCTTGACATCAGAAACTGGTATGTCTTCTTCATCTGAATCACTTAAGCCATATTTGGAGAAGTGGTCAACCTTGCAATAATGATTAGTGAAAAGAAATGCATTAAAATGCAATACAGGATAAGTATTAGATACAAAATTGTTTGGTATAATAAAGTTTAGTTTAGTTCTACTTCCACAGTCCTCATTTCCTTCCTTCAAGGACAAACAACTAAACATTATATCAACAATTAAGGAATGCCACTTTGCAAAATGTCGTTCATGATTCCAATGTACAACCTCTTCCATACAAGACTTACTAGCAGCCACTTAAACTACCACTGAATGGTACATCCTAAAAAGTTTCTTTGACCCTACACATCCTTCTTCCCTGATAACTCAGTGCACAGTCTGAAGCGTGGATAAAATATAAGATCCATCTACTGAACATAATCATTACAGAGACATGTGCATTTGGGAAGCAGAACTGTTCAACATGAAAATATAAGATACTCCCAAGCCTGTGCAAAAAAAGTCTGCATTGCAACTGGAGGAACAATTACTGTTGTTCAATGTGGTGTTTTGTGTGATCAGTCACATCTTGCATTCACTGTCACAGCAGACAAGCAAGCACGCTACTCCAGAAGCATATATGATTACAAGCAACACAGTTCTGCCTTTGATAACCACTACCTAACATCCTGCTTAATGATTGTAACACACCTCACTGTCATAACAGACCCAATGCTTTTCACATGGGGGAAAGAGTGGGGATAGAAATGTTTTTCCTGGATTGAAACTCATAAATGCTACAACACATTAAACAATGTTTAAGACTTTTCTTTCCTAAAACATACAGCTTTTGAGTTTACAATTATCACCATCATCATTAGTTTCCAGCCTACACAATATGACAGATGAATGGATCCTGTAAACTACAGACTTAACAGAAACCTTCTTGGCCCATTGGCTAAAATGTGTACAAGGAAGAATGAAATGAGATTACAAGTTCATTACAGGATATCAGAACACTACGATCAACTGCCAGAACATCTACAAGGAATAATTTATTTCATGACTTGCAAGGAATACAATGGTAGACAAAAATGTATTTCTTTAAACAACCACCAACCTCTCAGGTGTGAACTAGGACAGCAGAGCCAGTACAGCAATTTGCTACAAGCTGGACAATCTGGGGATCTAATCCCCTTGCAGGAGAAATTTTCCCCACCAAACCAGACCAGCTGTGGGGCATACCCAATCTCCATTATAATTGGAACTGGGTCATTTCTGGGGGGTAAAGTGGCCAGCATGTGCCTTTAACAACCTATCCCCATTTAGCAATCAGGGTAAAGGAGAAGAGCAATACCTCTACTTCCTCTCTGTGCCTACATGGCCTTACCGTTACCTCTACTACCATCTCGGATACTCACTTTGAACACCCAGGAACCAGTCAGCGGCCGATACTCTAAGAAACGTGTATGCAGCTTTGCACAAACTCGACGTAATTTTCCTTCATAGTCCATCTGTTTCAGTCGCTCTGCATCTGTGATTGGAGTGTGAGTAGTCTTATCCATTGGCCAAACACGGTCCAAAGTCACCTGTGCTCGACGGTTTAGCCCAAACCCCACTGGAGGCTTCTTATCATCATCAGGATACAACGTAACTTCCTTGTGACGGAAGTGTACTGTAATAAAACACAAACAGCAATAATGCAAAATATAACTGAACAATGAATTCAAATTTGTCATGAGATGAATAATAAGAGTTCCATGTAGTTATAATTAAACACAAGCTGCATCATCTGCTGCTCATGAGAACTGTTGATAATGCACATCAAGGATCACCTTGTTTCCCTATCTCCAATAAACAAAATACATGACCACAAAACATTCATTTGGATTATTAATATAAATGTTTTATGAAGTATAACCACTGAAACAAATATTTAATACAGATAAATGTTCAGTACTGGTAAGAGCAAGTTAAATCAGCATTCGCAAACCAAGTAAACAAGTAAAAACTGTGGTATACTTCAACATCCAGGTATCCAACTACTACTGATACATTATTATTCTCAAAGGACTTCTTCCACTTCATATTACATTGAAATTACAAACACACAACATAAATTTGAAATCATGTCTGGTAAGTTTCTCACTTCAAAATGTACTTCAACTGCCAAGTCAACTTACTAATAACAGTGTCACAAACCATAACTGAACTGACAGTATGCAATTATCTTGTTAATTTTAATGGAAATCTATCCAAATTACACTTTGGGAAATATATGGTACTGCACAAGTATGTGTTTTGAGATACTCAACGGTTACAAGTCCATTTCCCCACACATCACCCATATGGTTTGCTTTTTAGACATCTGTGACAATGTGTATATGTTCAGTCTGACACAACTTGAATTCTACATAAACATTTAATGCCTGTACATGTATAGTAATGCACACTACATGTTCGGTCTATGCTGAGACCATCATCACTTATGACAATACATTGTTTTATGTAAGGAAGATAATTATTGACCAAATCTTGTCATGCATGGTAATATGTACAAAGGTACATATTACAGTAAAATTCATACAAGTAAAATCTCAAGGGGCCTCTTTATTCATTTTCTTCCTTATGTACAACTTTGTATTGGCATACCTGAATATGGTCTTGGTATACACCAAAACATGTAGTACACATGCAAGGAAAAGTTCACCCCAGAACAGGCCACAAAGGCAAAGAGGGGGAGTAGAGGTATAGCCCTACTCTTACTTTAACCTCAGTGCTAGATGGGGATGGGTGGTCAACGCCACACCCCGGCAACTTTACCCCTGGGAAAGACCTGGTACCCACTGTATAGGAGGCTGGGTGGGCCTCAGAGCCAGTCTGGACAGGTGCGGAAAAGCTCGCCCCCACCAGGATTTGATCCTTGGAATGTCCAGCCCATAGTGAGTCACTAAACCAACTGAGCTATACCAGAACCCGCATGTAGTAGACATGTAAAAGCATTAAATCATTATAGAGAACTTGGTTGTGTCAGAATGAACAATGTAACTAATTAGCACAACAGGACAGTGTCCATAAATTGGCATTAAACATTTGTTTTTAACTGTGAATGTTAAATTGAGTCCCACTAGTTATCAACAAGTAAATGCACTACACCAAGTTTAAACCTTTGGCACCTACATCAGGTACACCTATAATGCAGAGTGATACTCAAAAACAAATGTTAAAAAGTACCGATATGGCCATTTAATGGGCTCCTTATACAGTCAATGAAATTCCTGTCTCCTGCACATCACACTGTGCACTTACTTCTGGTGCCAAAGGTTCCATGAGTTGTCATTCATAACCATATGTGCTTCCATGCTGACATAATACCAGGCTCTTGTGTATGACATATTCCTTAAACACCCCTCCACTTTTTACTTCCTTTTCCACTTGTATCTGACTTTAAATATTCATTTTCCATATGCTTTAACTCTCTTGTTGCTCCAACAAATGTATGTGAGGGGTACCCATCAGCTATGGCTTTTACAATAAACAAGCAAACAAGAAGTGATAAATGACACTGGAGAAATTATGATAATGAACCTGTGTTTGCCATATTCACCTATTTCATCCAGGTTAAGATCAGCCACATCAAATGATTCAGGGAAGTAGACATTGCCATAACCCTCACGACCAACTGTGAAGTTATCCACCACACAGCTACCATCATCACGCATATGACATACAAGCTGATCCAGCGTTGGAAGTGTATAGTAGCCAACTCGATGCAAGACAATTCCAGTTGGATGGGAATCCTGACCTTCCAAGACTGCGGCAGGTTCATCTGCCTCCAAGCTGTCATCTGGAACAGAGTCAGCAACACAGTCATGAAATATCTTGAACATTTTTCTTCTCTCTTCTTGCCTGTGAAACTGCTCATTATGTTACATGTGAATCCTCAGATATCAAGCAACACGTAAAATATGTTTAATGAACAAGCACAAGCTACAGAGACCGGTGTATAAGATCCTTACATACAGATCCTGCTGTAATTCGTATCTGTACATGACGGCCTTTATCTTCAATCTTGTTACCTACCAATGTTCATAAAATCTTCTGGCTTATTTTCAAATCAATACAAGTCTTAATGAAAATGATATGCCTTACAAAGCTATTCAATTTGTTTTACACACTCGTTGCAAGCACCTAATTTACATTACTTGAAGATGTTCGCAATGGTATTACATGGGAACATGCTGCCTAACAATGCAGTTTTCCCTTGGGTAGGCACAGCACATCAGATATAGGTGTGCAAACATACCACACGCCTAAAAACAACTGTTCACTGTGGCATTTTCAGTACCACACTTCACACAGATTAGTCATAACTTCCAGCTCCAAAGGCTTAGGTCAAACTGATTGAAACTATAACAGCTTATATGTAGATCCACTGGAAAATGGCCTGAAGGCGAGAACAAGTTGGGGTAATAAATATGATAAATCACATGATGAATTCTTTATTAATAACAGAATGCTACGACTTCAAATTTAAAAACTTAACTGTTTAACTAGGGCAGTCCAGTAAAAAATGCAAATACCAAAATCGTCTAGGAAACGGCAACCTACTCAGTCCTACACATAGGGTACATGTCAGATGTGATTTTCGTAAGAAGTTAAGACATTATAAAGACAGTAATTCCACAGAAACAAAAAGTGCAACTTACCAGATGTTGTTGAGCTGTTGTTGCTGAGATTCTCTTTATCATCCATGTTTAGGGACGAACAATTGGGGTCTTTGCGTGTTTTTAATTCTGCAATGGTGTTGTCAATGAGTGAGCCATTCATCCTTCGTCCAGGACTGAAAGAAAGCAAATACATTTAATAGTGGCTCATCATAATCCTGACATACATAGGGATCTGCAAAGTAAGATCAACACAGTTTTGATAAGATGACTTTTAATTGTACCACTATATTACATAGCAATCAAGGCATACTTTTGTACTATTTTAACCACAATCTTGCATATAAGCAAGCTGCCCCGTGTGATAGGACTAACCATATCCCCACAAGGCAAAAGTAATAAATGCCTTACAAAAAATACCGCTTTATGGCCCAAACAAATGGCAGTCAGACGGGAGCAGGTCTCAAATGAAGGTGGATGGTCTAACATAATCAACTATGTTTGCTGTAAATTATTGGTTTATCTTACCACTATCCATTATAGTAACACAAGACAAAATATAAGGGTATGAACCAAACCAAGACAAAAACAACTATGATGGAATCCTCACACCAGAATTTTTTTTGTGGGGGGTAACAGTAACTAACACAATAAAGTAAGTCACAAACAAAATACTAACTAAAAATTTGTTGGAATCAGTGTTAGTATAATTTTTGAACTGTCATTAGCTACTTCCACAAACATAATGAATGCCGCATGTGGCTACTGACTATCACATGTAACATTTCTCAAACACTATTATGACCGACCACAGATTCCAGGCAAAATGTCATACTGTTCCCATGCTTAACCCTTTGAAGCACATCCTCTGACACATAATTAAAATCTGAACTTCTACCTCACAGGAAATATCTGCATCTCAATTATTAAGAGTCTAAGTATTTTCCTGAAAGCTGTGGCGTATAAAGGGGGGATCTTCATATAAGCAGGGACATCCTATATTCAGGTAAATGCAGTACTTACTATACTGAGAAAACCCAGAAGAAACAAAACATGACAGCTTCAGGGATGCTACACTGTATAGTTCAGCACACAGGTGAAAAAATTTGAGTCACCTGCTGCCTCCACCTTCTGGGCCTTCTATCAAGAAGGTGGATGCAGCAGACTCCTCTGAAACAATGACACCCATCTGCTGAACTACAGACTGTTACTTCAGATCACACTCCTAATATTCACTGCCAAAAAACCTTAATCTCAGAGACAAATATCAGTCATATGACATGCATTTAAATCAACATTTTTATAAACTAACAGTATTCAGCAGTCCTTCTCTACAAGCTTACAATCACTCAGCACTCAAAAATTCCTACATGTTTAACACAACCCAAAGGATTACCACTGTCTTCACAACAGTATACACCACTGAAACAAGTCCACACCGACATACATGCTACTATAATATACAATAAATATACTATCCTCCAATATGCATGTGTAATTTCTATAAATCGAGTAACCTAATAAAATATACACACCTCATATTTGTGGTTATTATTAAAGGTGATGATGGTGTATCTTGTGCATCTGAGAGTTCATGTTCTCTTTCACTTCCTCCTGTACTTTTACGCAGTGATTTACGGAGCCTGCAACAAATTTAAATCTTGAGAAAAATGAATGCTGCAAATTCTACTTGTTATTAAGTCTGAAAGCCCTATCTCCTTGCTGAACAACAGGACATACAATATGATAATTTTGCAAGTTGTTTTGTATCAGTGTAAAACATCGTTTCTTCATTGGATGGGAAAACAAATTACACCTTCATAAAAATAATAATAATAAAAAAAAAAGGAGTAAGACTAAGAGCCACTGCTTCACAGAACCATTACATAAAATAAACTCTCTCAAAGAGCTTAAACATCTGCTAGGGCATCATACCATGTTGTGTGATCTTGAATTAAAAAAAAAATTCACATTGAGATTAACTGCACTTGCAATGAAGCACCTCAAAAACACATACCACGAGTCCTCAGGCTGCTCTGGAAGTAAGACACTAGTTTGACGAACATCTTTGTTTTCCTTATCAGCTTCTAACAACTCGGTCTGTCCTGGCACAGCAGCTGGCGACTGTGTGGTGTCCTGTCCACTGTTTGGGGTTGCTGCCTTTGGTTTCAGCATCAATCTCTTGATGCTGGAGCGAGGTTGGAAAGTATCCAGCAAAGTGGGGTCAGTTTCCTCAAGGCCCTCAAACAAGGATTTCTTCAACAGAACCAACAACAAATGTTACATTTTAGACATTTTAACATTTCTGACACCTTTAAAGCACAGTGACAACTGTCTGCACCACCCACTTTAACATTTGAAAACTTTGCAACTTGCCCATTCTGCCAACACAGCAGTCCTCATTTAACAATGCTCCAAACAACATTGTGATTTAATTCTGACAAATTTTATTCATAAAAAACTCAATGAACATACCTCAGACTTGGATTAACAGCTTTCAATGGCAACTGGTGGGAACATAATGGGTACTCTGCTTGGTATTTTAATAAATTATTATTGGAAAAAATGTTTGTTGTGTGCAGAGTTCCTGTATGTTGCAGTTTTCAGGAATCAAATCAAATCAGTCCCATTACAGGCCCGACGTGCCCAGAGGGTTCCAGGAAGTTAAGGTTCCCAGATTACATGACAATGGCCCAGGACGGTGGTAAGGTTGTCAGTCTTAAGCACCGGCCGCCTTTACCCCAAGTAAATGCTCGTGGTACTCATTTCTGTTAGAGGCTGAGTTAACCCCAGGGCCATAGTGCGATTGGAAGAATTATGTCAATGAAAAATTCCAAGACACCATCTGGAATCGAACCAGCAACCTTCCGATTTGTAGCACAGCGCCTTAACCACTGTGCTACTGCGGTCCTCCAGTTTTCAGGAATGCAACCGCAATTTTAAGCAAGAATTTACTGCATTGGTATGTCTGGTACAATTCTCAGAATGCAGATGTGATTATTCCCCTGAACACAGTTAACTGACCTCGGTAATGCAGACAGTGTACCCTGAGAATATAACTGGATTGTAAAGTATCGCTTAGATGCACTTTACATTTTAAAGGGTTCTATAAATCATCTGTGTCTTTTGCTATAAAACAAATTAGACTTTATTATGATTACAAACATCAACAATTTCGGCCAAAATATGCCTCTGCCACTACACTACACTACACTACATTACATTACAATGAAAGTTACAACACTTAACATGTGTTAAGCTTCTCAGTACCTTGTAACACACAGACACATATTACTATGGCGTACGGACATGACTGTTATGGTGCATAGTACTACAAAATCACCTCATCCGTATCAGTTCCCTAATATTTTTAAAATGTTTTTCCGTAACAAATGACGACGAATAGTGATCATTAGGAGGAGGAGGAGGAGGAGGAGAAACCTCCTCCTCCTCCTCCTTAGAAGAAGAAGAAGAGAAAAAAAAAAACTAAGAAATACTCTGTGTTTTTATTCACTGAATGTTTACAGATTCTCCTGGTTCAAGCTGAGAGGTCCATGGTTGAAAACCCAGCCCACACAGCAGCTATTCTGACCAAGACCTTCAGTGGTCTTCCTTAGTCTCTCCAACAAATTGTCAGGATAATACCTCAAATAATGCATGGTAACTTCCTTCTGCATCCTTTCCATCCTACTATTTGACACTACACAGTGCAAGATGCTAACACTGACATCAAATAAACAGTGTCTTACTACAACCAATAATTTGCACACACATGGCATGTAAAACTATCAATACCTGAATTTAACACAATTCATGCTGTCACCAAGAAGTGGCTGCTGCTGCTGCTGCCTGTGTTTAGGCAAACATGGAATTACTTGCAAAGGGTGATTACAAGTAAATGTAATAATGTGTAGTTAGTGGCAAAAGACTGCACGTTTACCGACCTCATGTTGACCTGTTCACTAAATAAATTCCAGCTATGTTACACAACAATTTGGCAGCAAGCTGGTGGTTACACATAATGTGCAAGGCTAAAGCTTTACACCTGTACAACACATCTAGAAAAATTACAGATTCATCTGTTTGAATCTTAGGTCTTTTGAGAGGAGAAAGGTTTTCTGCCTTGTTACTACCACATCAATTCAAACCTCCACAAAACTAGTCTCAGCTAAAGTGTTTCATTTTTATATCTATGAACATTTAACAGCCACCTAAGCTTAATTTCCACCTATTTAAAGAATGGTGCAAGTGAATTAGCATTTTCATCTTTCAATATTGGTGTGTTATTTTACTGATGTATAAAAAACACTTACTTTGGAAAGCGAAGATACCCCCAACAGCTTCACCTTGATTTTAGCACTTCCTCTTGGTGAGACTTTGAACTGGTTATTGGTGACAGCTGCTTTTTGGGCTGCTGGATTTGTTGGTTTAAGCAGCTCTTCTGCTTTTCCAGTTACCTATAGAAATATACCATTATTAACAGCCACTTTCAAATACTGCAAGTTATTCTCCTTAAAGAAACATGACATTCAATATAAAACTTACAGGCAGCAGGTTTCGAAATAATGGAGAGTCGCCAAATGGCATTGAGGCCAAGGCCAGAATTTGCTGGTGTACTGTTCCACTGCCTGGCTGATTTGTAACCATGTTAGTTGCAGTTCTGTAAATATAAAAAACATCACAGTTTTAAACAGCACAAATGGTCTATTGTTAGTCATGCCAGCTGTTAGGAAGAGACCACTATATTGTGAATCATTAGGATAGCAGAAACAATTATCAACACCCACTTCCAAACTTCAGTTAAAGAAGTAACTAGCACATCACTATGAATGGATTCAGTCCTCCATAAATTCCAAACTTCAGACCCGTTTGTTGTAGATATTAGGTAATGAAACTTATTTGCACCTTTCCAGTTACTATCAGAAGGATAGGGGGGAAAAAAAGACTTTTTGTCACTGCCACTCTCTATACCAAAGGGCTGGGAAAGATGTTTAGCAGCATAGTGACTAGATTACTGGGTGGGTGACAAAGGAAACCTGGTTATTACCAGCAAGGGGAACAGATTATTCTTTCCTGACCACCTCTGGGGCCCACAAGCCTCCTATGGGGCAAGCATGTCTTTCACCTTGCATAGAGCAGCCATGGTGCACATATGATCACTCCCCTATATGTAATGCAGAGTTTAAGAATGTACACAGCTCTATGTCCATGCCTTTATGGCATGCACAGAAACAACTTCACCCTTAGCTTTTACTTTCCCTATGCATGGATCTCTACAGATCCCTACTACCAACACAACCAAGTGGAATACAACAGGACATAAAACATGCCCGAAGAAGCCTCAAAACTCTGCAACCCAAGTATGAATAAAAAAGTACTCCCAAAATCCAAAAACCATCAATCGTGACAGCCAGTGTCACAATTTCATGTATGACTTACGAGTACCAAAATACACAACATGGAGCTATCCACAAAGACACACACGGAATAAACCCATTTTAGACTATTATAAGTGATTATCACGTAATTTCCTTCAAAATACTGGGGAAAACCAGGATCTTACATAAATTCAGCCAGTCTCAAGATAAAAATTTTGACTCTTATCTCAAATAAGCATGAGTGGTAAAAACCACAAAACGCACTGCCTGGTTCCATATGAATTGCACTAACAGAAAATATGACTAATACCAATGCATGTGGTTGCTACCCTTTCAAATTAAATAAGCACCTGACAAAATATGGTCAGGAATAAAAACAGAAGGCCTAGGGCTATTCATCAGGGCCTAGTTTAATGACGCTGCATATCAGAAGCTTCCTGTACTCCATACAATTGTCACACTGACAAGGGTGTTCCTTTCTGTAACAGGTAATCTTCTGCTATCCATGTACAGGGGCTACTGTTGGCAACAGCAACAAGCTGATATATGACGTGTACGACTCATCTTCCCAAAGAAACAATTGCAATGAACATCAAAATACATACAATAAGAAAGGCAATTATGTTGAAACTTTACACTAGTTCCCCATACTGTAAAATACAGTATTTAATTACACTCAGACTCCCCAGTTCTTTCACAGGTCAATATTTTGTAATTTCAAACCTCCTGTTTTAATGACATCAATTTCCAGTGTACAAAAACTGAACAATGATCAAGCAGGGACAGTAACTGCAGAGCCAGGTGACAGCAAGAAAGTGGAAACAGTTTAATGTTCACCTAAGTTTTTTGTTATTTGTAATCTTCATCATTTCTTTCCCACATTTTTCCTATTTCATTAACAAGATTTTCATAAATGACAAACAGTGAACGGTTTGGTAAACAAAAACACCAGGTTAAAAAAAACTAAAAAGCTGACAACAAAATGTTCCCTTCCTCATCCAGTTCTGCATAGTAGTTAATTTACTACTAAAAGTCATCAACAAAGAACTTAACAAGTCCACCAGCATTTAATAATCAGCCTCCAATATTAAATATCCATGAACAATTCTGTACTGCTATGAAGCCATACTAACCCTCCAAGCAACGGGTTCCCCCCAAGATTGACCGAGGTTCCGAGTCCTGTCCCTGTTGGAAACGTAGAGCCCATACCAAAACTTCCAGTATTAAACATTCCAGTATTATTTCCAAACACACTCGGCTTGTTAGCTGTGTTCCCAAATATGGACTGACCTCCAATATTTAGACCTCCACCTGTGGAAGACACAAGACATCAATGTTAAACAAAGAGCTTACTGAATGCACTAACAAATTGACCAAATGCAGTGCATCAGAATCAACTAGTGGAATAATAATACTCAATGGGGAGGAACATGGAGATGGGGTGTGATGGAGAGAAATTCCCACCCTCCAGCTACAGTTGAACACACACACAGGCACACACAAAACCCTTCCAAACACCCACCCCACATTACAGGGCAGACTGAAAATAACATTTCCTGAAAGGCAACTTGATGGAAAAGCACAATAGTCCACGGTACCTTTTCCAGGAAGGAGCTACAATATAACATACTGCCTCGATCTGTAATTAACTGGGATAATTTTGCATTTGACCCCATGGAGTCAGCAAACCAACAGACTTAATAAAACAACACAGCCCTGTTTAGTCTAATCCCATACAGAGAGTAAGATTTCACAAATTCATTACCCCCTTTTCCTGTCTACTTACCAAGGCCTGTCCCTGTAGATGCTGTCTGGCCGAAGCTAAAGCCAGATGTGGCTGGTTTGAAAGGCTGGCTGAAAGGTGATGAGTTTTGAGTTGATCCAAACACACCGCTAGTACCAAAGCTTGAGGTTGTGGGATTTCCAAATGTATTTGCGAAGCCAGTTGTTCCAGCAGGCTTGGTTCCAAACAAGCCGGTATTTGTTGACGTATTTTGACCGAAAGAGAATCCAGTACTAGTTGTGGCCATGTTAAATGCTGGTTTGTTTTGGTTAAACAGTCCAATATTCTATATTTGAAAAGAACATATTAAAATGTATTATACACCTCCTGATTCTCAAACTAGAACAGTCATCATACTGCAGATACAGTTTATCCTGATGCTTGGAGATACTAGCCAGTAGTAAGGAACATTACAAAAACAAGTATTACATCTATGGAATCACAACAAATTTCTAATAAATATTCTCTCTGCTAAGTGTCAAAACATACGAAGTTCAATACATTAACATAATTATTTATATATGTTCTCAGTTGGGCAATGCTTCAGGAAAGAAGGGATTGCTAGGCCACATGTTTACTGATGACAACAGCAGTGTAGTTTCTCTTTAAGTAATCATTGTGAACAAAGAGATCGTAATCACACGAGATATCTACCGTTATCTGCAGATACTTTAAGAATTACGTGTCAATAATCCAGATGGCTTAAGCATCAAGTTATCTACACTTAGAAAACAAACATTGTTCCCATAAAATATGAGGAACTGGTAAATTATCTTCTGAAACATTACAGATACTTGCAGACAAACAAGGCAGACAGTATGCTACTCAAGAGAAAACAGCATCTTGATGAAAATTCCATTCAAAAACTGGGAAGTTGTTTTTATATAATTATATACCTGATTCTGTGTGCCAAATGCAGGGAAACTAGAAGTTTGGGTGCCAAATGTAGAAGGCTGAGATGCAGTCCCAAACAGACTGCTGGTTTGTGGAGCAGCAGCTGGAAATATTCAAAACATTTAAGTAAATTCAAATTCACTTTGAATTACTTGTGAAATAATCAGACTATCTTTCAGAATCAACATATAAGAATCTTGTCAGCACCATACACTCCACATTTCCAATGGTATACTGATTTCACAATGACCGAAATAAAAAGAAAACTCTTTAAAATCCACCTATCTTGATAATACACTCAAAACTTGAAGACACAATACCTTGACATCTGCCTTTCTAATTCAATAATGAGGTCATGTAAACATTCCAAATGAAAACATAAATGTACTCCTTAAAAATTAACAGTACAGTGAACAAATATGGTATATTCTTACAAGAAAACCAACAAGATGCACTAATTTCTCAAATTAATTTTTGTGATAAAACTCTACATGTTTCAGACAGCTCCTCTGTCCATCACCAGGAGTTTTTCACTGTACACACAGCAGTGGTATATGTCATATAGGTTTGCTGACAGCTTGCGAGCAGGATCAGGATGGAAATGCAGTTCTGTCCTGATCCTGCTCACAAGCTGTCAGCAAACCTGTATGACACATACCACTGCTGGGTGTACAGTGAAAAACTCCTGCTGATGGACTGAGGAACTGTCCAAAACATGTAGAGTTTTATTCCAAAAATAAATTTAAGAAAGTAGTGCATCTAGTTGGTTTTATCATAAGAATTTACCACGATGGAAGGTCACCTGAATGTCAAAATATGGTATACCAGTTTGTGTCATTGTAGGTCATATAGGTCATGCAACAAGTGTGCGCGCGCATGCACGCACAGTATTTTTATATATGCTGAATTCTCCAATTAAAAAAAAAAAAAAAAAAAAAAAAAAAAAAAAAATTCCATTCCAAAAAAAAAAGAAAAAAATTTTTTTAAAATTCCTTTTTTAATTTTTAAAAAAAAATTGGT
>Ga0123354_10004596_pt1 | contig 19609 bp, 9 predicted proteins | sample TergutLab28metaG_2_FD_97872 | JGI IMG/M metagenome (GOLD analysis project Ga0123354, IMG submission 97872) | Labiotermes labralis P4 segment gut microbial communities from Petit-Saut dam, French Guiana - Lab288 P4 | ecosystem: Host-associated > Arthropoda: Insects > Digestive system > Gut ...
ATTTTTGTACTTTGTTCTTTCAGATCTCACGGAAACCTTACTTCAAATATTTATATATTATTTTTTATCAATCTGTTACATGTGAGAAACAATTCTATCTTGGGGTAACCTGGCAAACTGGCAAAGACATCGAACAGTGCATTCATATCATAACTGGAAGTAAGAACAAAGTAAGATTCGGATGGTGGCATACCACATAAGGAATCATTTACTGCATGGAATTTGTCCACAGTCTCGTGTTAATAAATAAATAAAATCAAGCAGTACGTTGCGGGGACGCGATCGGTCCCCGACCTCAGGCTAAAAATACGACCAGAACCTACTCAGCTGAGCCCGATATGCAAAGCTACTCCAACGTCTGGGCCTCTGGAATCATTCCCTTCGTGCACTTCGTCAGTTGCCCCGTGTTACAGCAGAGTAACAGGAAATTAATGACTCCACATGTTGAGAGCAGCTACGCGAATAAGGCCGTGCTTTTAGCCTGAAGACGGAGATCGATTCTGTCGCCGAAACACTTGTTTTGAGGTTTATTATTATTATTATTAGTTATAGCTTTTATGCACGATATGTACAATTATACACCTGTAACAAACCATGTTTACAGCTATACTGTGGTTACACTATATGGCACACGTAATGCTATTTCCCATGCTCAACGTTCTGTACTTTTACATGAATAGTTTCATAAGCACGCAGTGCCCAATGTGGCTGTTTCCTCTAGTCGCTTGATGTGCTTTCCGGGTAAGTTGCTCAGGTATTTTCTGAATGATTCCGAGATGGTTCCACTTGTCCCTGTTATTACGGGTATCATATTGGTTTTTGTTTTTCTCCCGCGCTGTATTTTTATTGTACGACCTTCATATTTTAGAATCCTCCCATCCCCAAAATTTCAATATCTTCTATTATTATTATTAATATTGACTCGAGGCGACGTACAAAGTCCATGAAGCACACGATTCCAAATGTGATTTAAGGCCCAAAGTTTGAAAGTATCTTACCTATCGGGTCCAACTGTATCTCCAAAATCTAGTGTTCTACTAAATTTTAGGACTTTTTAACACGACACAGAGAACAAACGGTACGAAATAACGATTCCAAACGACGCTCCAGTCTTTTTTAACACTTTGAAGCCTGAAACTCAACTAAACGATATTTAAAGACTCACTTCTTTACATAAACATTACGCCTTCGTCAGAAGAACTAATCGAGTAATGCTGTGAAATAATCGATGTTTATTTAGAGACGTATAAAATACTTATGGCCACTATTTAGGCAATATTGGTAGTTTTTAATGTTAAGGCAGCTGTCATACAAATTAATCACTGTGCTTTGAATGGTTAACAATGAGAGAGAGATGCGGCATTTCGAAGCAGCCTACGTCCACCCCTTTTAGAACATCTTTCTCCGTCAAGCCGTCCGTAAGAATATAATAAATCCGTTCTGTATTTTTTTTTTCAGTTCAGCGTTTACAATATTATAGAGACGCTTTATATTTTGTTCCAATTATTGGTTTCAATTTTCCGGAAATTATGACGTGCTGAATAAGTTTTTGACTCTCTGAACACTTCGCTGAAAAGTTCTACAAAACATCAGACAGTTTCTAATATTTCCATTGTTTAACCAGCATGATGGTTTAATTGTACATTTAAAAAAGACATGCACCCTTCCTACCTATTATATGCCAGTTTCAAGACACTTTTATAAGAAATAAAGAACTGCAAGTGAAGTATTTACCTCGGGGAAGTGCCTACTGCGCCGAAGTCCTGCCCGCGAAGTTGGCCTGCTGTTACGGCCTTCACGTCTCCTCAGCACTACGATCTTCGTGTCCTCTTCTTCAGCCCGATGAGTACCATCTCCCTGCCTCACAGCTTGTGCCTGGGCATGTCTCTGAATCACGTCCGCTATCCATACCCTTTCCTCACCCAACCACCCTCGCACTGCCCTCCACGCTCGCCGGATACGGGTGCGCATGGTGCCTATTCCTCGACGGCGGTCCCGCAAAAGGGTGGCGCGGCGTCCCTTTTGTCCCTGCTGCACGTCCTCATAATCGCTGTTTGCCTGTTGCCGCTTTGAGCCCAATGCACTCGTGTCGTAATAGTCGCTGTAGTCTGTGATCGTCTCCCAGTCATGGCAAACCGCCCCAGGTTGATCTGTCAGCTGATGAGGAACTGAAATCGTGGGCGTTGAAGAGCTGGCTACGGTGGAGGCAGCGGGAGTATCTTGACACGATGAAATGGCAAAGTCAGGAGAAAGTTCGTCCGAAGAAGGCACTGCCGCCGATGATATCTCGAAAGACGGTATGTTACAGTCAGGGGAAGAGAGACTAGGGTGTGGTGAGGAAACATCCTGGAAAGAAGAAACGGTACCTTCAGGAGTGGAAGGATCGTGTGATGTGGTGGACAGATCCTTAAAAGAAGAAACAGTACAGTCAGCAGAAGAAGTAATGGGAGGTGGGGTGGAAACGTTCTGAAAAGGCGGAACAGTAGCATCAGGAGAAGCAGTATCAGGAGTGGTGGGCATGTCCAGGAAGGTAGGAAGAGTGCTGCCAGGAGAGGAAATGTTTGGTGATGGAGTAGACAAGTCCTGCGAAATATCTGAAACCTCCGTGACGAAGGACGAGTTCCTGGGAGACGCGTAAGGATTCTCCTGGTGAGCGGTCGTGTTGATAGACACTACGTTGATGCATGAAATGTTGGGCGACTTCTTGCTGGGTTCTTGGCTTAACATGGCGAACATGACGGAGCGCTGTACGGTGTCCACTGGCGTCGAATTGACGGGAATCACTGTTCTAAGGACCTCGTAATCTCCTTCTGCACTGGGCGGTTTTACACTCTTCCCAACAATTATGGTGGTGGTGTCAGTCTGCTTCACAGCGGCGTCCGTAATCGGAGCATTAGCCTGGCAGGAAGTATGACCTGAGACATGCTCTACGGCCTGCAGACAAGCCTCGCTCCCTGATGTGACGGGGATTGTTTGATCGTTGAAAAATGAAAAACTTATATCTGGAATTCCTTCCATGACGAATTCTTTTCTTCTCCGAGGTGGAGTTGACAAAGCCCGCGGTACCGAACTCAAACTGCTTCCAGAGACGCCAGCCGACGCGTCCAGGCTTTGTCTGTCGTTTTCCGACCCCGGAGCATCGTCGCAACTCCTAGGTTTTGTGTCACTCTTATCAGAGTACAATACGTCGTCTGGCGTCACGCCCTCATGAGGCTCCGGCGACGCATCCGCCTTGCATTCTTCGGCAGCGGATTCCTCTAGGCTTTTCGGACTTTCCTGAAGTTGGTCAGCCTGATCTTCAGAATCCAGGCGAGGAATAACAGACGACGCACGCCACCACATAGAAGGAACGCGAGAGACGCTATTCCACCACTTACGTTCCTTCATTTTTACAAGTTTTCTAATTTTCTAGCGTGTCAGATACGTCCGAAATATGCGGTATAAACTTCACAGCCTGAACTTTCCGTTGTGTGTGAGCAACGTTGTTAACTGTCTCCTTTCGTCGTCCGGGTTCAAGTGTAAACTGCAGTATGACAGGCATAACGACATTAGGAAACCGCGATTTCTAGTCACACAAGCAAACAGAAATATTTTGTGGCTGTCACGTCCCTCCAACTGTGAAAATAACGCGCGCAACGTTACAAGAATCCAATTCACACCTCCGCTCTCAACAAAAACGTCTTGAGGAAAACCCCACAGCACAAACAGATGTTCCAATACTGACCACTCAAATTGTTTCACAGTGCTCAAGCTTTTGCGTGTTAGGTCTTCTAACAGTAAATGTATTATTTACAAAGACAGCATAAGTGAAATATCGTACAGCGAGAAACAACATCAAAGTATTCCATTCTTACATAAAACTAGAACACGAGATGGGCGGAGAAACTCATCGTTGCGGTAAACCAAGAGAGAAATCCGACACGCGTCGAGCAACATCCACATTAGTGTCGCTAACGAACACTACATTGATAACACAACATCCACATTAGTGTCGCTAACGAACACTACATTGATAGCACAGCAGAGGAGACCATGCAGCCGAGGTGTTGGCTGTCCGAGGGCACGCACAGAACTCGCTCGCGAAGCTATGAGGGGCCGGAAATAGCGTCTCCAAATATAGCGGCCGCAAGGCAACCCGTAGTAAACGGTGGCAGTGCGGTTGTGCTCTCTGTGATGTATACCAACCAAAAGACCGACCTTATGACCTGTGGACAGTACCTTAATGCGGGGTTAATAACACGATCCAATAGCACCGGATCCCTACAGGCTGCAGTTGCAAGATGTGTAATTTTGCACCTTGGCACTCGGAATGCTCCTTGCTGTTCCCATTAGCTTCGATTAACACGTTAACAGTTACTATGGCTGCCACTGCTTATGAGGTTACCATGGCTAATATGAACGCTCTTAGATTCCGTGGATATCACTGATTACTAATTAGTATGCTTACTTTGAATGCAGAAGTTGCTATTGCTTTCCACAGTGTTGCTGGTTCTTTGGCCACCGGATATCAGAAGTGTCGATCTCATCCAAAAGTTTGTGAGTCCGCTCGCTTGGGTAATGACTGAAGGAGAGTGACATTAGAGCTTGTTACTGCCTTGTTAACCTCCCTGGCTGCCAGGGTCAAAGGGGATGTGATCTCGCAACTTTGCAGTGGGTATCACATGCTAATAGCAGTCACGGCGAACTGGCCGTCATCCCTTCTATTATTATTATTATTATTATTATTACTATTTAACGCGGTATTCAATTAAAATTTCGAATACAACAGTAACTGAATTGATTCAACGACTTTTGGAAGCACATACCGACGAAAAATAAGTAAGTCTGGAGTAACGTACAGGAATGAATGACACGTCTCATAAAAATACAAGTCTGTTACAGCAGTTTAAACCCACGGTCCGCCGTCATTGCCACCGTGGCCTATTCGTTATTTTTAAGGAAAACAAAATTATTTCACTCACCAAAAAGTAATAGGATTACAGATACAGTATCTTATTCTGCGTCTACTACATTCTTCTATGGTCAGTTCATCTTTATAGAGGCCTAGGCACTTCAACATTTCTTTCTCATGGCTCACCACAGTTCAGTAAACTCTAACGCATACAATATGCTTCCAGCCATATGTCAGACCAGCTGTATTCCTGCAGCCTGCAGTTCGGTCAGTAACATTCCTTTTCACACAGATAATGCCTAAAAAATTAAAAAGTGAGAAAATTTATTGTCGTTATATTGTTTTAGCGTTTATATGATATAACATAAGCTTGCGTTATATTTATATAGACCAACTGCGGCTCTGATAAGATGCTAAGCTTCCTAAATAGATCTCCTGCTCACCACTGGTCTGTTATCTTCGCTGTCACTCCGCGTGTTATAACGTCGCTTAAAACAATTAGCGAATTTCATATTCGCGAGTTCCTACTAAATTGACCGACAAATCCGACTTTTAGTCTCCTGCAGACACAGTTGGGTGCTGTTTTGCAAGAGCAGTCTAACAAGACTCCAGACATGTGGGATAAACGTACTTAAGTTGTTCGCGTGAACGCGACAAAGATGTGTTGGGAGAGTAGAGGTACAGCTCCACTACTTCTTAACCTCAGCACTAGATAGAGCTGAGTGGTCAGCTTCACGCCCCGGTACCCATTCAGCATGAGGCTGTTTGGACTCCACAGCCGGTCAGGGCGTTTCAGGAAAGTGAAGAATCTATTGCTCCAGCGAGAAATCGACCAACGATTCCTCGGCCGTCTATCCCGTAGCCTGTACAATACAATCACCATGCTATCCTAGCTTCCTCATTTCGTAGCTCACTACTCCAGATTCGCCATGAAATTGGATATGTTTTCCGTCATGACGCGACCTATGGAGAAATGTTACCACTAAATGTTGTCGTGAACATGGGCTGTTGTACCATGACAAATTTTCACGAAGATCGGTAGGTTTACTACATACACTCAGAGATTCGAAAAATGTTTTACACAAAACATGCCGTCTTCGTAGCACTGCATGTGTAGATAACACGCCATATTTGTTTTTAATATTATTACGTAAGTAATATTCAAAGTTATGTCATTCGGCTTATGACACCGTGTATTCTGGTAGGTGGGTACCAGCGTCCCGGAGGAGCATACTGTCTCCTTCTTATAACCCGAAGATAGGGGTGTCATTTTGCAGAAGACCAGAGTATTAACAAGGAACACGCCATATTGTCTTACAAACAATAGCTCAAACGTGCAGACCCACTCCAAAACAGTTCTTTGTCACTTTTCACACTCCTTTGACCTTGTATTTGTTTATCGCAAATACTAAGTTATTATAGCTGCCAGGCTAATTGTACCGAAAATATCACACTGAACAGATATTAAGTACCTTTTCCCTGTAGAACTAATTTGACCAAGATTCACCACATCGCAAACTGTTTTACGTCAAGGATCATATCTTTCTGACTTCGTAGTTTAAGGTCATGCAGAAGTGTGCTGGAATGAAAACAAACCTAGACTGCAATTATAAACAAAACAGACCTGAAAGCCAGCACATCTGATAGCTAGATAGCAAAGAAAAATCTGCTCCCTAGAAACATATAAATCTATCATCAACATTTTACAACAGGTTGTCTTAAGAAATGTACCTTTTCACAGGTGAGATTTTATGTAAGAAATTACTCTGAGTGTATAAAATGTATAAAAACTTTGTAACTACCACAGATACCTCGAATTATGGTGGAGGGGGCCTACTGAAATTTCGTCCCACCCACTAAATATTCCGCCTCACTAAAAGGGTGAATATTTCCAACAAAGCCGCCCTGCAGCTAGTGTAACCAACATTAATTTCAACGTATAATATTTACTGTTTACCCCAAATAACCAAATTGCACGTAAGCTTGTTCAAACTTTTCCAGGGCGAATTACGTGAACAGATGTGCATTTTCGCTGTACTGTTGTTATTCGATAACTTATGCAAAGACAGAAGAGAAAGTACTGGGTAGGTCTACACAAACCTGTCCCTTACGGTCTTAACAACTTCCTTTAAATAAACACTTGGTACAAGAAACTTCACTCGGTTTTACAATGTCTCTCTAAAAACGCATGCAGTTCACTCTTCTGTAACTGAAAACAATGTTTATGTGGCACCACCTCGAAATGATGTTCACATGGACACAATCAAGAGAACCAGAGGTGAGCTTAGAAAAGTCAACAGAAAGTGAACGGTTCACAGATTAAAGACGCACTAGCACATTTTCAAAAGCGAAAAGCACTAAAACCACACGGCAGCACGTACACACAACGGAATGAAGCTCTTGAGAGCAGGAGACACGGTTTACTGGGAGTACAAAAAAAGCAACACACTTGAAGAATACGACAGTAAGTGAAACAAGAGAAGTACCTCTCTTTGCTCTTAAAGCACAGCTGCCGATAAAGCTAATGTGGCGCAAAAGCGGAGTAAATCACGACATGACCGACTCCGATACTGTGTTCCAGATACGTTACGGCTAAGAGCATTTGTATGTTTCGTGAATATGGGCCACTGAAGGCATATGGCAAATACGACACTCATCTTCATGACTTGCGATAATACGATATCCCGTTCACCAAGCGACAACTACCGTTTAACACTCCACATTAGCGTATGCCCACTGTGCTAACACTGATTGTTGTCTCTGAGGTCCGAGTTCGATTTACTTAACAAATTACCACCTCTATGAACGTTTAAAAAATTCTTCGTCAGTATATTTGTGTGCTTCGTATGAGTCTCACCACAAACAGCGATTATTTTCTTCAACATTTAATTACTAACAAACCGCCACGAAGCACAACTATATTCATTGTGTAACATCGTACAATTCCCAATGAGCTACGTGTTTCGGCCCAAAAGAACCATCATCATGTTTTGTAAAAAATATAAAAAGGAAGGGAAAATGTAAACGTCACGTGTATAGTTTTACGGTGAGATCTCACTTATGAAGCCTTAGCTTTTCCTAATTTTCTTTAAAAGTTGCTTAAGTGATAGCTTAAATGTTGTGTTTTTCTACATTAGTCTGTTTCCTTTTCCGAATATTGTAGATTTTATAACGTTATCTTTTAAATTTAAGCTAAATATTTAACAATAAAATAAGGTTAAAATAGTTCAATTGCTGTGTTCAATATTCTTTAGACGCGTGTGGAATGTTGATCTTCTTGCGATTCATTATGCTTTCCACTTGTGAATGAAGGGCCTGTGTACATTTCTAATTACGCAAGGACTACATATCTGTAACAATAAAGTTATATAAAGTTAGGGTTTAAACAGTTTTGAAAATATTTTAATGTTAAATATTAGTTTTAAAGTGAGAATATGAAAATATTCATTTGAACTTACTACGTGTTATTAATAACTGCACTAACACTTTTATTTTGATTTCACTCCCGAACTTCGTCATGTTCTGTTTCTTTTTGATAAGTGGAATTTTCTGTTAGCTAAAACCATTATATAATTAATATTATAAAAATTATTCTTCAATTTTGTATCAGTTGTTGATAATTGTATCGCATGGGTAACTTACATGTGTTCCAGATTTCTTGTGCCTATTTCTTACTCGCACGCACCTCGACTTAGAACTCACACAGTGTCCAAGGATACAGTACGGTTACGTCACACAGCTGTGCCTTCGTCTATGTAAACCGTTGTTAATTAATACGTCAGAAAGAGAGTTTGCAATGACGTTTTATCTATCAATTATCGGAGTGTTTTTCTAATAGTTTTGAAGTTTATACGGCATTAACCGGAAGAAGCCAAGTCGCAATATCGGCCGTGACTTCGACTTTGCTAACGGTTCTCATGGCCGAACAGCCCCCATCAAATGCTGGGACAGACCACTTTCTTCCCAAAGCATCATTCGCCAGGCGTCCTATTGTCGATGCTGTACAGCATGAGATATTGGTAGCATTCTACAATGAACCATAAACACTATTGGCATGATGCTGAGCGACTCTAGACCCGGTCACAGTATGGCGGCGAAGAAGAAATTGATGACCATGACGGAAATCGACGGCCGGTTTTACAGCACGTACGTAGTCAGTCACCTTATCGACTGAGCTGTCCGTGATACTGACCAAATCAGACCTGATTTCAGAGACACCGGTCCCAAACCGGAGAAGCAGCAGTACTATGCTTATGTCATTCACCCAGTGAGATTCAGACAGCCCATGAAATCTCTCACAACTACCTGTAGGCGGACCGGGTCTCAAACGATCACTCGAATCTGCAACCTGTCCAGGCTGGCAACACGATCCCAGCAAACAACAATCACTGCTGGAGCTCTTACACTTACACCAATATTGCATAAAGAAACAAACGTGCCGTAGAATAACGTAATGGAGCAGTCAGTTGCTACAATTGTCTGAACTTCCGTGGGCGTCACTTGTTTCACATGTGTGTGTGTGTGTGTGATGTCACAAGTATTCGGGGTTGTAAAAAGTATGAGGACATTGATACGGGCAAACAGGATGTTGGGGGGAATTAAATGCTGTCGGCTTGTAGTGGGATCCCAAGGGAATTGGAATTGTTTTTGCCTCTCAGACAAGTAAGCAATGTATGTGTAATACAGTGCGTACCTCGTGCACATACGACCTAAATCTGAAGTCGAAAAGACAGGCAAGGTACGTAGAAACGGGAACATTGAAGCGCGTTCGCGTATCCATTGTTGCCGTGAAAAGCAACAGGTATCAAATATTCTAAGTATGTGTCTGTAGCCTTAATTATCCAGCATACAAAGCGCATAAGCCATACTGTCATATTGCCTGTCTGGCGCTACAACGTTTTCCACAATATCTGGTAAACGGCACTATTTCTGAAAAATATTATTACACATAAAATGTTTATTTTGATTGTTTCTACAAATTGTGTATGAAACATTCTCATTCTATGAAGAATTGAGCGATATATGATAAAAAATGTACATTGGTCTTCATGTAAACTACCCCTTATTCCTATGTTTATTGGACCGTGCATCATTGTAACAGTTGAAGAATAAAAGACCAACTTTATGTCACTAGCTGTTTTATTTCACTACTTATGTACTCAACATGTTTCGGACATTAATATATCCATCACCAGGAGCTTGCGACTTTGCTGTTGAATTACCACATCGGTCGTTTTGTTCTCGGTTCGTTGTGTGTTGGAGATTTGGTGCGGCTGGGTTTGAGTGGTGTCCGTGTTGCAGGCTGAAGCACAACTCTTCAGCCTGCAACACGCACACCACTCAAACCCAGCCGCACCAAAACTCCAACACACAACGAACCGAGAACAAAAAACCGATGTGGTAATTCAACAGCATAGTCGCAAGCTCCTGTGGATGGATGTATTAATATCCGAAACATGCTGAGCACATAAGAAGTGAAATAAAACAGCTAGTGGCATCAAGTTGGTCTTTTATTCTTCAACCCTTATTCCTGTCCGATTTTAATGAAACTTGGATTTTCTCGAGAGCTTTTCGAAGAATATTCAAATATCGGACTTCATGAAAATTCGTCTAGTGAGAGCCAAGTTGCTCCATGCACACGGACAGACAGACAACCATGACTAAGCTAATAGTCGCTTTGCGCAATTTTGCTAAAGCACCTAAAAACAACAGATTTTCAGTTTCCTGTCTCTCTCAACCCTTCCCTTCCCTCGTTACTTTAATTCAGTAGTCTACTTACCCTTTGAATATCAGTTCATCTAAAGAACTTAAAAACGAATCACATTACTAAAAGATTCTCATTAAACAGAGTGGTATACGTTGACTGAATTCCTCTCACTCAGGACAGTGTCCAGTGTCATACTTTTGTGAATACATTAAAGAACATTCAGATTACCGGTAAGCGATTAGCAGCTTTAAGTGTGGTGTTTTGGTGTGTAACATATGGTAGCCTTGTAGGTGGATACCAGCATACAACCTGCCTACACAAAACTACCGCATCCTCGTCTAACTCATGCAATCCCTGAAGTTGGAAACGGCAATTTCTTTCGAAAAGGTCATATCCACCTACACGACTGCATGGTGCCACAACCCAGAAGAACACGATATGATCAAATCAACGACTGTGAAAACCTGGAAACAGAGACTGTCAGTTTCTCAGTAAGAAATCTGTTCAGTAGTTCCTCCGCTAAATAATTTAACCCTTATCCTGCTAACGTGGAGAATATGGTGAGCTCCTAATAATGCAGCAAATGGCAGAAGGGATTTAACTCAGCGTTTAAAGGTTTAAAGCTATATAAAAAATACGAGCTCGATGACCGAAGAATTTGAGCTCAATTTCCGGCAGGGCAACGGGTTTTCTTTTTCTTCTAAGCATCCAAATCGAGTTCGAGGCCCGTCTTGTTACTGAATGTCCTTTACCCGGGGTTTATGCGGCTATGTTGTAAAGATGACGGCCTACCTCCACGCCACACTAAGGCTAAGAATGGCTCCATGGCTCTTTGCTTTATTACTGACAGGGACAACTTACCTTTTTTTCATAATGATCAGAATATGTAACACTCTCCATTCTGTTCGTCAGCTGACTGGGCACTACTGAAGGCTTCAGTCCAGTGTTTGATGCCGGCAAAGATTCAACGAAAGACAAAGGCCTATTCCTCCAGAAGGACAATTACTGGCCGCATGTCACAAATCTAACTCAGCCTGGTGTGCCAGACTTAACCACAGATCCTCGACAAGAGCGTAGACCTACTAAGATTACGGTCTTCGGAAATGTGGTGCCGTAAAGGCACATATGTTTGTCAAAGCTGAGAAGGAACCTACTGCCTCAAACCTCAGGTAGATGACATAGGCTCATGCCTTATATCCACGCTTTGGTTTCCGTTCTTCTGGGATATCACTCCGCGTCACGACTTTCCGAGACCACTACGTGTTTCGATACGTCGGGAACCGATTACTCTGTGAAGCGGCGTCACATTCCAGAAGAAGGGAATCACCTCTTAGAACACCTAAAAGTTCGCAACTAACCACGCTTAGCTCCTATTTTGATACCGAAATTCGCGGTCAAGTGAGCAGCACTCAGGTGGTCCTGGGTTCGTATCTCGGCCTAAACATCCCCTATCCTGACTTAAATTTTAAGTGTTTTTGTCTGTGCCTCTCCAGGCAAAACCAGCGCATTTCAGCAAATTGAGTCGTGACAGATTTCCTCCGTTCACTACCTATTCGACGCCGCGTCGTATAAACTATTGACAGTGTAATTAACTAAACTATAAATAGGCCCTTATAATAAAACCAACTAAACGCACCAATTTCTCAAATTTATTTTTGGAATAAAACTGTATTTATTTATTTATCACGATGCACGGTCACCTGAACGTCAAATTATAAATAGGCTATGCATACTGTAACAACCAGTGCCACTGTTATGTTTTCCTTACTCGGATTGTCGGCAAATAGAAGTAACGGTACAGCAGTCGGTGTATAAGCAACGAATACATAGAGACAGAGTGGCGGTATAGCCGCAAACACCCTTAACCTCGGCGCTAAGTGCAAGTGAGAAATCAGCCTCACGACCCGGCCGTTTTACCGGCGACACTAATGGAATAAGATGCTGGGTGAGCCCCATAGCGGTTCTTTCCATTTTTGGAGGAGAGAAAAATTGTCAAGATTCGAACAACGGATCATCCAATCCGTAGCCTAGACACTACATAGACTACGATATCTTGGCCCGTATGTGCGGGGGAAAAAACCAACTGCGATAAGTTTCGGTGCTCCAAGTCCACATCAAAAGTCATGGAATTATTTTAATTTGGCCCGTTGCCGTCCAATGTAACTCTTCCGTAACATAATGCCGTATTCAATCCTTTTTTATGTTAACAGTTGCTTTGAAGTATAGAGAATACGCTATACCCAGTCTCAGCAACTTCAATACTAGTCATAAAAAATCTAAAAAATGTTCGAAGTCGATGCTGCGATTACGGTCTTGCAAGGAGCGTCTCTTCTACGCTGCATATGGAGGCGACAGTTACCTCCGGAAACGTAACGTGGTGCCTCTCTACCAGTAGACCCGGTTTACAACCCAGATGATAGTAAGTTTACCTTAACTTTAAAAAGAATCAAATAAATATAATATGTCATAATTGCGACATCCAAATTAACTCCTTTCGAGAAGCCTGACAGTCACATCAGAACTCCCCGCCCGTCCATTACAACAATCACAACAGGGCGCCACTGAGCCACATTGATCAAATCCACATCCTCGCATCTTATTGCCTCCCCTCAGTGCCAAAGTCTCCCACATAGACTTGTTCCTTTACTTCTTCCAACCAAAATTGTGCAGGCGTCTCTCATCTCTCCCCTAGGTCTCTTCTAGACTTCATCATTGTAACATTAGTTCCTACGTAACATTCTGTAACTTGATAGTCTTTTGCATTGAGGGGTATTAACCCCCCAGTTCAACGACCAAAGATTGAGGGCCATCTCATGTCCACATTTCACGATTACTTATTCAGTATTTCCACACAAAGACCTCAGTAAATATAACAGAGCATCTTCGACGAGCAGCAGATAACTGGTACGTCAGCTTTGACACAGTGAAGGGCAGTTGAAGCGACAGACTTAGTCATTGTTATTTCCAGCGGTGTGGAATTTCACGGGACCGCTTAGGGGCTTGTCACTTCTTAGGTCATGGCAGGAGTATTCTACAAGAGTGCTTTATAATCTTCGTTTCCTCGCGTACCAAAATCGCGAACAAAACATGTAAGCCTACTGCTAAGTACCGAAATTTTACTAAGGTATACAGTCGAACCCGATTATAACGACATCGGTTTATACGACACGCCGTCTACAGTGTCATATACTCTGTGGTACCAGTTAACTCCTCACTGTTAACCATGAGATTCGATTAGAATGAGATGGGCGGGGCATGTAGCACTTATGTGGGAGAGGAGATGTGTGTACAGGGTGTTGGTGGGGAAACCTGGGGGAAAGAGACCACGTGTAAGACCTAGGCGTAGATGGGAGGATATTATTAAGATGGATCTTCAGGAAGTGTGTTGTGGGGGCACGGACTTGATCAGTCTGGCTCAGGATAGGGACATGTAGCAGGCACTTGTGAATGCGGTAATGAACCTTCGGGTTCCATAAAACACGGGGAATTTCTTGACTAGATGAGAACCGGCTAGTTTCTCAAGAAGGGCTCTTCTCCAAAGAGTAAGTAAGTAAGTAGCCATGACATTGTTGTCCTCGGTTATAACAACGCTCGTTTATAACGATACAATTTCAGTCCCTTTCATAACGTCATAACCGAGTTCGACTGTAGTTTGTATTTTTTTAGTTTAACAACCTAACTGCATGCCACGCTGAAGTTTAGCATGACTTCATAATGTTTTTGTTTTCATGTCAATGTGTTTTTAAAAAAAAGTAATAAATTAACATCTTTAAAACAGAATTGTGGAAATGATATACTTCCCAAACAACATCGCCCACTACCAAATGACCGCCTACGTACCACCAGAAGTACACACACCACGGTTGAAAAACACCAGTCTTCAACGTTATAGCTAATAAAACAAGAGCTAAACACCGCACACGCCTTCTATAGACCCACTTACGACGCAAGAGTCACAGTAAAATGGCTTCAGGTACGGAAGTTCCAAGTACGAATGTCGACCCAGATACCGGCAATGTAGACAGGATTTTCGTAGTTTCCATCAGTCATGCCAGGCAAATTCCATAGCAGTACCTCAAATTATGTCACGACCGCTTCCTTCCACATCCTTTCCCATCATTATTCACGCATCATCATACTACCTGTTATGAACAGCTACATAGGCCTAGCCTGAGATACTGCCAGTGTTGCTATAAAATTACATGAAGAAATAGCAAGAATTGACGTTTCCATAACGTCAACAATATACGAGGGCAATTCCAAAATCAACTTCCGATTGGCTGGTTAAAAAAAATACAAAATAGAGAACAAAACTTTATTATATGGAGCAGTTACATACATAACTGTACTATTTCCCCACATAGTTGCAATCCACATTTAGGCACTTGTACCGTGACACTAGTTTTTGTAGTCCTCGTCAAAGAACGGTACCGCCAAGTCATGCAGCCAGATGTTGACGCCATCCCCGAGCTCTTCGTTGGTGTGGAAGCGCTGGGTAGCCAACCAGACCTTCATCTTGGTGAAGAGATGGTAATCGCTTGGTGCCAGGTCCGGACTGTAAGGAGGGTGGTCGAAAATCTCTCAGTTTAAGAGCTTGATTAAAGCATTTGTGCGAGCCGAGCCGCAGTGTGGGGCCGCGCGTTGTCGTGCAGGAGAACGACGCCTTTAGTGAGCATCCCGCGCCTTTTTTTTTGGATCAACCTCCGAAGCTTATTTAGCGTTTCACAATAAACCTCTGACGTTACTGTGGTCCCTGGTGCCATGAATTCTGTCAACAAAATTCCCTTACGGTCCCAGAATGCGTACCTGACATCTGGCGGGAGCAGCGATGATAGTGTCCATGTTTCATCAGTAATTACTCCTACACTACGCAGCGAAAATGTATGACGGTAGACGTTCAGCGATAACAAACGTTACTTGTTACTACTGAGGGTGCGCTTTGGCGCTATGACAACGCTTTTCTTTTTACCCAGCAGTCGGAGGTTGATTTTGGAAATGTCCACGTATATTGAAGCCTAATGTGTGAAGAAGTGAGAATGGGTACATACATCATCCGTCTAAAGAGGAAAGTGCCCTGAATTTAAGGGCAGTATATCCTCGAAACGTCGGTATCCATCTAGACTACACGTTGTCATAATCCAGAAGGCTGCAATACGCATTTTTATTCTATAGAGATACAGAATACAGTTCATATTATGTCTATATCATGTCATGAAATCGCGAAGTTACATAGAGTGCATGCAGGCCTACATCTCCACTCACACTCACAGTTCCGGCTGCCTTTATTCGATCTCTGCAATATTCGTATTGGGGACTCGGGTTGTGGGGCTAGTTTTGCGAGTGCACTACGGGAATGGCAAAAGTGCTATAATTTTTGGCCATGAATATCCATATGCGGAAAATGGATAATCGCTGAAGGAGTTTACATGAAATCTGACAATGGGGAGTTCTACTAAACTTTGTCAGTAGATTACAGTTTGTTTAAAATCAGATAAAAGTAGGAGACACTTTATAGTAATAACTACGTACGTTTCTGCGCGCATCTCGAGCGCAATTCGCTATTTATCGGAGCAAAAAAAAGTTTCGACAAAATGTAGATAAAAAAGCAGCACACGCGTTACGTTCAATACACTCTTCCGTACGTGTTATAGTTTTCAAGACAGTGAAACAGGAATCAGTGAAAGCAGCAACAATGTCTTCGGTACGCGTATTTCCCAAATTCTCGCTGTTGGAACTAACATAAAATAACGAATTAGACGCAATAACTGATCTCCGATGGGAAGTACGTGTTTAAGTGAACCACATGCGGCTTGTCCATCTCTAAACACACACACACATTTTCCTGCATCGTCTTATTTGTCGATTTTTATTTGTCGTTTTTAAACGAAAAGAAGATCAAGAAGACCTACTAATGGAAGACTAATGGTGAGTTAAACACAACTATAATTGTATGCTAGACTATGGTATTTATTAACAAAGTAAATAACTACATGTTTCGGCCTAAAGCGGCCATCTTCAGGTTATCACAATTACAATTTTGCTCAAAGAGCGTCATATATATGTCTACGTCTATATTGCATAGTGAGTTGAGACCTCATCATCGTATTACATGTTACAAGTAAGTTCATCTACTGGGATGTCCAGTGGGTCAATGAATGGTGGGGTGTGGATCTCCTTGGTTGGGTATGTATTAGGGAGGTGGGGGTAGTTTATGGGGGGCCGTGATATAGGCCCCCCATAAACTACTTGTAACACGTAATACGATGATGAGATCTCAACTCACTATGCAATATAGACATAGACATATATATGACACTCTTTGAGTAAAATTGTAATTGTGATAACCTGAAGATGTCCGCTTTAGGCCGAAACATGTAGTTATTTACTTTGTTAATAGATACCATCGTCTAGCAAACAATTATAGTTGTGTTTTCTGACTGAAATTAACTCACCATTAGTCTTTCAACACACAACGGGGATGACACACCTTAGAACTACTAAGGGAAGTCGTACAGGTCGCATCCTTCTCGGTCTGTAAATACAGGTGTCTGTCTGTTTCCTTGTTCGTTCTCTGCTGCTTCATAGGAATGTAGGCCTCTCTCTGTAAAGTAAATCTCTGTTGACTGTCGGCTGTTCAACTACATTTTTGCGTCACGTAACATGTGGGACGGAGTTTGAGGCCTGTTAAAAAATTGCAGAACAAAGTACCACGCCACCTTGCTGGAAGGAGTGCAGTTTCTATTTTGCCAAATCCATGCACACAAACGTATCCACAAAGATACTGCACCTGACTACTCACTTCAATGCAGCACAATTAGCTTTACTTTCACGACGTCCACGCACCGTCATGGGTGGTGCTTCCATTCATCATAACAGCCTTTCGTATACTCGCACATGCATCATCATCACGTAGTCTGTCTGACGACAGGTCCATAGCCTCCCAAAGAGAATTCTCCCAACAGTGCGATCTAGTGCTCTCTCTTTCACTTTCGAGTATCTTCTAGTTTCCTTAAGGTCTTAGAGTAACTGCTTACGTCTTCTTTCCGTCTTCCCGTCCCTTCTATCTTTCCTTCAATATCGTGTTTTAGAAGGCAGTTCCTACGCAAGACGTGACCAATCCATTTAGCCTTGCTACGTTCTATCGCATTGCACCTAAAATCAGATCGTGGTCTTCCGATTTACGATGCTGTGTAGCGTGGAATTCTAACCTAAGAAACAAGGCAGCATGCACCTCCGAAATGTCGGTAACGAACTCAACCAGGCTGCACAGTGTCATATCCCAGTAAACAACAATCTAATTCCTCACCGCCGTTAAAAAACTAATATTTCACACAGTTTGACAGTATCATTCCAACCAGTTCCACCTAATTTTCCCGAGCAACATTTTATCAAAACTCTTACAATGAATTTACGTAACACTGAAGTTGTTAGCTCGTAATTCAATAAAAGCTAAAGCAAAGTCGCTACTAAAATAAAGTAACCGTCATATTTTGCCATAATCTCGCCTATTGAGATTGTAATGTTACCAGCACAGACAGTAGAAACACCGCTGTGCTGTAATGGTGCTATAGTCACGAATGCAACAGGTGCGACTTCTGAATGGATGGACCAAGGACATACAGGTTCTGCATTGACTTACACCACTTTTGCTCGAACTGCGCCCGCCACTGAAGTAAATGAATCTCGAAGAAAGTGTATTGTAACATTACGTACGTTACGAGGGTTGGCTCCGCACGTCTGGCCGGGGCCTCAGCGCGAGTCTAGGAACCCCTGAGACCCGAATACGTGTGAGGGGAGTGGCGGTAATGCGCCACTCATTCTTCACGCCGAATATGGATTCAGAAGAGTGAGCAACTTAACCTTTTAAAGCCTACCCGTTACTTTACTTATCACCATGATTAACATTCAAAAATTCTGCATGGTGATTACGTCGCATTTATTTGTTTTATATGGCCCTCAAAACAAACAGTAACATTTGCCTGATACATCATTAACAGATTGGTTTTTATAACCAAAGTGGAGAGTACTTACTGCGTGGTACGCACTGAGTCCTTATATAACACGGATACGCCTCGTCCGTTAGAGGTTAACCCCCGAGTATTTTACTCCGAGATAAAATGTCTAAAGCATGCAGTGTATAGGAGGCTGGACCACAGAGGTAGTCTAGGAATGCAAAATATAATATCGCATTATTAAGGAAAATCGATCACTGGTTACCCAGTTAGCAGCCACGATTTGTTCCCTCTCCTTCACAGACAAGAAGATAATTAACAAAACTCTGCCCTTGAGTAGTGACGTTTACCAATTGGTTCTCTCATTTTCAGAACACCCCACATCCAAAACAGACAAATTAGAACCCGCAAAAAAAAAACTCGTATCCAACCCGGCCTGCAATGATGCTCGTGTTACTAATATGGCTCTAAGTCAAATTGTACTTCTTAGTGCGTAATATAGAGAAAGCGTTGTGGAGGTTAACGGGAGGTACAGTTCTTAATTTCCGCACTCTAAGATGACATCAGCCTCACCCTTCGGCTGCTATTCGCGCGATACTGACTCGATACGAAATTGGGTGCGTCCCAGATTCAGTCTGGATGACTCTGGGCTTAACCTTTTAAAGACAAAGCGCAGAAAACTTCATTTAAAGACGCAGTTCGTACCGCGCAGAAAACACTTTTCAAATCGGTTATAAAAACCAATCAGTTCATGATGTAAGTGGCACAAGTCGCTGTTTTGTTCTCAGGTAAATACAAAACACATAAATACAGTGTGGGCAGAGTGTACAGTTCTTGAATGTTAAACTTGTTGGTGCATCACGTGACCAGTAGGCTTTAAACGGTTAATAGATACATTTACACATATCGATATTTTGATGAAAATGACATTGAGTGTCCTAGTGGGTCAATTTTACCTGAAACTGGGGGGGGGGGGGAGGCGGGGAGTCCGGGGCAGTTCCATCCCCTGTCCGGGAAACAACAACAAGCCCCGTTCGGCGGGGCTCGCGTGGGGCGGCG
>Ga0123354_10004597_pt1 | contig 19608 bp, 14 predicted proteins | sample TergutLab28metaG_2_FD_97872 | JGI IMG/M metagenome (GOLD analysis project Ga0123354, IMG submission 97872) | Labiotermes labralis P4 segment gut microbial communities from Petit-Saut dam, French Guiana - Lab288 P4 | ecosystem: Host-associated > Arthropoda: Insects > Digestive system > Gut ...
GGTATCAGCAAATACGCTCCAAATATCTCAACAGGATTCTCAACGGTGAACGCCTCGGCAAACTCCGTCGCCTGCAAACCATTGTTTCCAAAAACATATCCATTATCAGGCGGATTTAATTTACTTGTAATCAATGAATCGCCTCCCGTATAGCGGGCATTTTCCAAACGGATAACAGGATTTGCCTGATTCGGATCCATTCCCTGATATTGCAAAGCTCCGGTATTTGCAGAATCTAAATAGGTTTTTAACTGATTGTTTACATCAGTGGTTTCCCAACCTTTACCTAAAGCCGCAAAAAAATCTGTTTGTTTAGTCGTATCGGGAGATGAAATTGATCCGGAACACTCCGAAGCTCCCGAGGTTAATCCTCCAATCACGAAATTATTTTCATCAAATAAAGGAGAGCCGGAAGAACCTGCAGCAGTGGAACCAATTTTCCATGAAGGAATTTTCCAAAAAGAATTTGAATCAAAAAGCGTAGGAAATACGGTAACCAAACTAAGGGCTTTATCTGTCATTCCATATTTTTTAAGAGCTCCATCGGGGTGGTGTATGTTCGTATGCGTTCCTGTTCCGGTTAAGTCACGATTCCATCCGGCATAATAAGCATTGAAGTAATTGGGCGGCGGGTTGGAAAACTTAAGCAGAGCAATGTCCTTTTTTGACACAAACGCACAGGCAGTAGCGCCGGCAAGACTCATTTCTTCACTTCCTTTCATCATTATATTTGCATCGCAAACAGGACGGTTGTAGTTGAAAAAAGCAATGGTGGTAGCTGCTCGCGCATTGTAAAAATTCATGTCGGTGGGAAATGTCGTATTCTCATTGTCAACAAAGCAATGAACGGCTGTCAAAACATAAGGTTTTCCGTCGTCGGAAGTATTGTTAAGCAAAGAGCCCGTACAGGCAACGCTTCCGTTAATTATTAACAGGACGGTTGATCGAATGGTTTCGTCGGCTGCGTCAGAACATAAAACATCAGGCATGCAGGATACGCCGCTGCCGTCGGGATAGGGTTCCCTTCCTGCTTTGAAAATATTGCGATAGTCGTGATTTACTTCGGAAATAACAAAATGACCTTTAAAAGGAACATTCGCCGGCTCGGAATACTCAACAATAATCGATTCGCCCATAACGGGCTGTATGGGTAATATTTTGTCGGGAGAATTGTTGCGATAATCAAAACTGCCTGCCACGTAAGAATGATCGGAGTTGTAAACAAATAATTTTCCTCCTTCGGGGATATCAAAATCACGCAGAAGCAGATTGATGGAATAAGCGCCTGCCGAATAAATCCCGATTTGTCGAACTGTAGTTCCATCCTGTAAAACGGTAGGAAGTGCATCATTGAGATCGATATGGGTATAAAATTTATATGCAAACGGAAAACTGCCGCGCATATTTCCTTCGTTGATAGCATCTTCCCTTAATACCGAATCTAAATCAAAAGGCGGCATTTCTATAAAATAAGTATCGGAAGCAGACCTCAAAATCGAAGATTGCAAAAAATAAGGCGTCCCTCCATGACTGATTTGAGAAAAAGCCGGAAGAGTATAAATAAGACATAAAAATACAATAGACAAACGAAAGTATCTCATCTCTGATTTTTTATCAACGCCAAAGTTACGATTATTTCTTGAAAAATAGTTCTAATGAACAAAAATATCATTTAAAAAATTTTATAATGACGCTTAATATGTATATATTTACACCCTTAAATTTGAATTGCTAAATTATTAATTGATATGAAAAAAACGTGCGCTCTTTTTAACTGTTTCGTAGTTTCCATATTACTACTTACCTTTTGCTTCTGCTCAAGGCAAAAAGGAATAAAAGATATGCTCATTCAGGCGGAGAATGTTGTTGAACAACAACCGGACAGCGCTTTGCGGTTGCTCAATACCGTTCTTTTCCCCGAAGATTTGAGCAAAAGCCTGTTCAACAAATACAACTTGCTTATGATTCAAGCTAAAGATAAGAGTTATAAGGATATTACTTCCGATACGATTGTCTTTTCCGTAAAAGATTATTATGTTCAAAAGCATGACTATCCGGACGCTGCTTTGGCTGCTTTTTATTGTGGAAGGCTACGGCATGAACAAAAAAACATGGATGAAGCAGTCAAGGCGTACATGGAAGCAGAGAATCTTGCAGGAGAAACCAATAATTACAACTTAAAAGGATTGATACAGGCTAATTTGGGTATTCTGCACCGAGAACATTCCTCGTATGACAAAGCAATTGAATTTGCCCAAAATGCTGCGGTCATGTATGACAAAGCCAAGAATTATAAAAATGAAACAGGCGTTCTGAGATTGGTAGGAGATTGCTTATTATTGAGTAATAAAATGGACAGCGCTTTTTTGTATTACAACAAAAGTCTGAAATTGGCAGTTTCATGCAATATACCGGAACTGCAATCAGATATAAAACAAAGTATAGGGGTTGCTTACAGGGAACAAGGTTCATACAAACAGGCAAAACAGTTTTTCAATGACGCGCTTGCTATTTCCAAAGATAGCGTAAAACAGGCGAGGATATTGTTAAATATCGCTCAAACGTATGTTTCTGAAAACAATGTTGATTCCGTAGATTTCTACACTAATAAGGCTTTAGCATTAAAAATCAGCGACCCAGCGCTGATACGCTTTTCCTATCTTTTAAAGTCTGTAATTGCAGAAAAAACCAACCGGTATCAGGATGCCCTGAACAATTATAAAGCATACTACGATTATACCAAAAAAGTATTTGATAACGAAAAAAACAATGAACTGTTGGAAATTCAAGGAAAATATGATTTTGAAAAACTTAAAAACGCTCAGAACCAACTGATCATAAAACAGCAAAGAGTAGGAATCGCACTTGTTTTAGCATTGTTTGCAGCCGGAATAATCATTTATGTTTTTTACCGAAAGTCCGCTCAAAGGAAGCAACTCTTGTTGGAAACCGAACAAAAAGTAGCAAGTTTACAAAAAATGTCGGATAATTTTTCCAAAGAAAAGCAATCGTTTAGAAATATGGTGATTCAACATTTTGAAATAGTAAAAAAAACAAGTCTGATAGAATCCGAAATATCTGAAGAAGAACGAAAAAACGGACAAAAATTATTGAAAAAGTTTAATAAAATTGTATATGGACAAGATACGTTGGATTGGAATAAATTGTATTCGATAATGAACAGTCTCCACGATGGTTTATACGACGAAATCAAAAAATCATATCCGCAATGGGATGAAACGGACTTTCGCATCTTTTGCATGAGTAATGAAAATCAGTTTAATGATAACGAAATAGCTGTTATTTTAAATCATACGGTCCCAATGGTACGAAAAATACGAAGTAAAATCCGGAAAGATTTGGGAACGCCAAAGTACAGTCATGATTTCATCTCTTTTTTTAAGAAAAACATACCGTTTTTCTTGTGTTTATAAAAATAAGTTGAAAAAAAAATTAACCGCCCCCAATTAATAATCAACTAATTAATCCATGTTGACGAAAAAAAAGTTTGTATGAAGTTCATTTGTATTGTTTTTGATTATTTAGTCTTGTAACTTCGCGCTTGCTATGTATAATTAGTGCATTAGTAAAATTATAAATTCTAAAGAAATATGAAAAAAATTTATTTGTCAGTGTTATTTTTTTTATTAGTATTGCCTGTATCTATTAATGCAGATGAAATAGATTTAAGCGGCAATCTTTCACCGGTAACTTCAAGGTCATTAATAGAACCTGTTCAGGCTTTTATTACCAGTCAGTTTATCGAAGTGGATTTTAATGCTTCGTTGGGAGCAATAGACCTGTCTATTTGTGACGAGGCGGGGAATGTGGTTTATCAACAAACTGTGGTTGCTTCTGCCGGTCATCAACTGCTAATTGATATTTCATCTCTTGACGAAGGCGTATATACGATTGCATTGACTAATTCACAGACGAATTTGTCAGGAGAGTTTGAGATATAAGCAATCTTCAAAATAACGAATTTATGCGTTCTAAAGGCGACAATATTTCTACCAAAATTACCGATAAAGAAAAAGATATTGTTGAAATTGTATGAAAAGCTCAAAAGGCAAAATAGCAGACAAAGATGCAGCGCTGTTATCTCCAATAATAAGCATTGTCATGCCAACCTATAACACTTCTTTAGAATATTTAAATGAATCTGTAGAAAGTGTTATGAAACAGACATTTGGTGATTTTGAATTGTTAGTCATTGATGACGGATCTACGGAAACGCAAGGTGTTGAATGGCTCAAAACGCTCAAAGACCAACGCATCATATTGATACAAAATAATCATGATTTTATTGAGTCGTTGAATAGAGGTATTGCTGAATCGCAAGGTAAATACATTGTCCGGATGGATGCAGATGATATTATGATGCCTAATCGTTTACAAGTGCAGTATGATTTTATGGAAGAGCATCCTGAAATAGACGTATGCGGTTCGTGGATGGAAACTTTTGGAAATAAAAATGATACAATCCGTGTACATACAGAACATAAGGAAATTACTGCCTCTCTGTTGCTTTACAACACAATGGTGCATCCTACAATTATGTTGCGGAAAGCGTCAGTATGTAATAACAAAACGAGCTTATATAAAAAAGGTTATAACAGCGCTGAAGATTATAAATTGTGGACTGATTTGGCAATGGAAGGTCTTCGGTTTGCTAATATACCGGAAATTTTGTTGAAATACCGTTGTTCGGAAAATCAAGTAACAAATATCCGACAAAAAGAAATGATAAGTTCCAGTCAAAAAATCAGATTAGAATATGCGGAAGTGATTATTGAAATGTTAGTTGAAGGGAAAAAACAATATGAATCATTTTTTAATGAATTAATTGATCTATATAATAATCAATTTATATCTGTAAGCACATTTTTAAGAACAATTTATAATTTTCTATCATGAGCGCTATTTCGAAAAATAGTTTAACAGCAATAATAACTTTCCTGAATGAAGGAATTGAGGTTGAGAACACACTGAAAAGCATTCGTTCAACGGCAGGGAATAGTGTTGATATTTTGACTATTAATGACTGCTCAACCGATGGATTTGATTATGAAGCAGCAGCCTCTAAATATAATGCGCGTTACCATAAAAATGAAGAACGTTTAGGTATTGCAGCCTCCCGGGATTTGGGTATTTCAATGATTAAAACTCCATATTTTCTGTTATTGGATGGACACATGCGGTTTTATGATAACACATGGGTTGAAAAATTATTATGCGAATTGGAAAAGGATGACAGAGTGTTATTGTGTTGCCAGGTAAAACCTTTGTCGACAACAAATGCCGGAAATTTAGCAGAGAAAATTGAAAATTATAACGAATGGAGGTCTTCAACATGGGGAGCCTATATCAATTTTCATAATTCAATTGATGGATTACGAGCTGATTGGATTGTAAAAAAGGAATCTCCCAATTATATTGAATTAGAGAATATTCCTTGTGTATTAGGTGCTTCTTATGCTACCAATAAAACGTATTGGAAGTATTTAAGGGGATTGGAAGGCCTCAAATATTACGGAGGCGATGAAGAATATATCAGTATGAAAGTATGGCTTGAAGGAGGAAGATGTACACTGATGAATAATATCGTAGTTGGTCACCTCTTTAGAAAATCTTTTCCTTATCACACCGATGACGTTTTTCGTACTTATAACAGATTATGGATTTCAGAATTGCTGTTGCCATCTGCCACAAGAAGCAGAGTAAATTATTACTTAAAAAAAGTTTCCATATCAATATATATTGATGCTCATACTATGCTAATGGATAATATAGTTTTGTTTAAAGAATTAAGAAATTATTATAAACAGATTTTTACACAAGATTTTAGTTTGATTAAAAATATGAACAAATTATATATATCATATGTTTCAAAAAGTGATACTCTTTTTTTAGATGCCTTGGCATCTTTATTAATTCAAAAAGAAGATATACAGAAGTTAGGACTTTTTTATGGAAAAATGGGTATCTATATTTTTCTATTTCATTATGCACAGTATAAAAAAAATGAATTATTGTTGGAATCTATACAAACTAGATTCTATACTTATCTCCGGCAGTTAGATATAGCGACATTATCGAATACTTTTGATGATGGTCTTTGGGGCATTGGTTGGGGGCTTATGCATTTACAAAAGCAAGGATTCATTGTTAACATCGATACTCTATTATCAAATATTGATGAAATAATTATGCAAAATACAGAAAATCAACTTCAACGATTAAGCGATTATACCTTAAAAACCGGATTGGGAGGATTGTTATTTTATATTTTTAACAGAATAATTAAATACAAAGATAAAGAGCTTGATTTTCAGAATAATACAGATTATTTTTCCTTGTTGTATCAACTAACAAAAAAGGCATATTTATCGGAAAATGTATATGAAAGTATTGATGTGTTTTTAAATTTCAAATCGTATTATGAAAGTAAGGAATGTTTAAGAGATGATTTTTTAAATTTATCGGATATTTTTCTTTTCCCTGATTTTAAGGGAGATAACATAAAGGAATGGCCTCTTGGGTTAAAAAATGGTTGTGCAGGAGTTGGTATGTGTGAATTAGAAAAGAATTATGGAATAAAGTGATTTTCTTACAGTAAAAATAAAAGATTCGCTATCTGGGCAAATAAGCCTGTAAGAAACAATATATTTTGACGAACAAAAAATTAAACATGCGAAGGAGAAAAAAGTAAATTTAGTGAGTATTAAGTATTTATTTTTATTAACAAACAAAAAAAAAAAAAATGAAAAAAATAGTTTTCATAAATGAAGGACGACTAATAGATGATGAAATGTCGTACTTGTTTGGAGGAGCTACGAGTCCTGTAACTTGCCCCACTACGTATAGTAGTGGAACGGAGTTTTGTTTTTTGAATTTCAGCTCTACGGTATGTTTAAATGAGGAAAAGTCATGTGGTGGCAGTTATAGTAATTGTTCTGATACGACGTTTCCGTATACGTCATGTTTTACTAATTATGGGTCGAGTGCTGATTGTCCAAGTTATTGCCTAAAGTATTAGTAAATTATTCTTTTTTAGGAGCTATTTTAAAACAATTTTTATTTATGAAATAAATTAACGAAAAAATGAAAAAAATATTTTTGATTAATGAAGGACGACTTATTAATAATGAAATGTCGTACTTGATGGGTGGGGTTACATCATGCCCTAATGCATATAGTGATGGGACTATATATTGTGGATTTGAATATGAGGATAAGCTATGCTTTGAGTTTACGTCATGTTCCAATACTTATTATAATTGTTCTATTACTAATTATTCTTCATGTGAGATAATTTATGATTCGGCAAAAGATTGTCTTGGATATGGTTATTAAAAAATGAAAAAATGAAAAAAATAGTTTTCATAAATGAAGGACGACTTATTGATGATGAAATGTCGTACTTGATGGGAGGTGCAACATCGTGTCCAACGACATATAGCTCAGGAAGCGCATATTGCAGTCCAGGGGGGTATGACTGCTTCGATTATGGAAGTACTACACCCGGACCTTGTTTTGCAGCATATTCGAACTGTTCATCTGATGGTAATTCTTATTCATCTTGTGCTTCATCATAATGATACTAATGGGCATTGCACTGCTTATGGTTATTAATTAAAATTCTCCCTCCCTGTTAATGAGAAAAGTATCTACAATGTGATTCTTTTTCCAGAGGCAGGGAGAATATTGCGTAATATTCAATTTATTTATTACATTATTATTAAAATTTTATGAAAAAGATATTTGCATTTATTATTTTTGCGTTCATTTTCCAATCTTCTTATGCCGCCTTGTCAGTTCAGGTAGATGAGCGTTCTGAATTATTGAGTATCGTCTGTCGGTTAGCCGGATATCAGGAATATGTAAATAATAACGTGAAAAGCTATGCGGATGATATTGATTTTTATTTTGCGCCATATTCAACATTCCCTTTGATTGATTATGCAAAAGAAATTCGGAAAGATCATATTGCCTATGATGCTGTTGTAGCACTGATTCCATTTATGGAAATAAAAAACAAAAAGATACTTTTTACCCAAGATGCATTCAAAGAAATTTCTGGACAATTTCCGCAATGGAGTATAGATATGTTTAATAGATATACCATTTTATTGAACGACTTTTATAAAAAAACCAATTTCAACAGTTTTTTTAACAAGCACACTTCTTTGTATGAAATAGCGAAAACAAGATTTAATGAAACCGTAATGAAACAAATTAATCTTTCGTGGTTTGACGGTATGTTTGGCACCAGGAATATAAATTTTCATATTGTGTTGAGCCTTTGTAACGGAGGACGCAATTATGGACCTTCCAACGGAAAAAATGATTATTATGTTATAATTGGGGCAGGAGTTGACAGTTTAGGAGTTCCTTTCTTTGGTAGTGGAATGATACCGTATGTAATTCATGAATTTAATCATTCATATTGTAATCCGCTTTGCATGAAATATACAGATGAAATGTTGTCAGCTTTTGATACAATATTTCCTTATGTAGCAAAAACTTTAGCAAAAAGAGCATACGGTAGTTCACAAACCCTTATGTATGAAAATTTGACACGATTGGCAACTTTATTGTATTTATTTGATAATAATATTACAAGTGTTGATAATGTTAGAACTGACGAACAATCCGGTTTCCCATGGATGGAGGATTTATTATTTTATTACACAAATTATCGTAAAAACAGAGAAATTTATCCTGATTTTGAATCGTTCATTCCTGAGTATATCCTGTTTATGAAAGAAATTTCCAATCAAATAGATAATGTAATGTCAGAATACGAAAATAAGATTCCTCGAGTTATTGCTGTATTTCCGCCGAATGGAAGCAAGGTTTCGTCCAAGATCAAAGAAGCCCGTATTTTGTTCAATGTTCCTATGAGGTTAGCGAGTAGCGCCAGAGCCTTGGACAATAATCCGGAAAACCGGAAAGTTTTCTTGCGGTCAAAATTGCCTTTTGAACAATCTCTTTCTACAAATAACAGGACAATTATTATACCAATTAATTTGGAAGATAATACCAAGTACGGGTGCTTTTTGACAACATTTTTCCGATCTGAAGAGGGATATGATGCAACTAAAGAATACGAGTGGACGTTTGATACAGAATAAAGTGATTAATTATAAAATAATAACAGTATGAAAGTTTCCAAATACACATTTCTGCTGGAGCAGAATAAAAAATATTGGATATATAACTCTCTGTCAAATTCCATGATGAATGTTGAAGAGGATTATTATCGGTGCATTGAAAATGCAAAGAAGATGAATAAAGAAATTGATAAAAATTGCTTTGAAGAAGAGGATTACAAGGCATTGGTACAAAAAAAAATAGTTACTCAAAACGATAAGGATGATTTTTTAATTCTAAAAAGTATTCTTATGAATTATCGTTCTGAAAATAATCATATTAATATTACTATAGCACCCACTATGGATTGTAACTATGCCTGTCATTATTGTTTTGAAAAATGTAAAAAATCATATATGGATAGCGGAACAAGTAATACAATAGCTAAATATATTAATAAACATCTGAAATCAAAATCTTTACATATTACATGGTTTGGAGGCGAACCACTGTTAGCCCTGAATGAAATGCAGGAAATTTATTTTCAAATTGATAGAGAGTCTTTACGTTCGTATAGTTCAAATATAATTACAAATGGTTTTTTGTTGGATAAAGATGCAGTCCGGGTTTTAGAAAAAATAGCTGTCGGACGCATTCAAATTACATTGGATGGAACTAAGGAATACCATAATAAAATTCACCAACAATTGTCATGATACTTTCTCAAAAACAATTCAAAATATCGATGATTTTGCTTCATTGAATAGTCCTATTTCTCTAATCATCAGAGTAAACATTACCAAAGATAACGCGGATGATTATATTGCTTTATATAAATTTATAACACAACGTTATGCAGCATCTAAAAATATTGAAATTATTCCTGCTTTCGTAAAAGATATTGGAGGCTGTTCAGGTGATTCATGTGCATTTAAAAATTTAGAATCTATACAATATCTAAAAAAATTATGGAATGAGCACCATTTGTTACCTCCTAATTATTCTTATCCTCCTAATAATTTTTATGAATGTGCCGTTCGAAATAAAAAGACTTTAGCAATCGGACCTGAAGGAGAAATATATAAATGTTGGGAAATTATGGGTAATAAGGATTATATTATTGGGCACCTTCGGCATGATGAATTCATTGTTTCCAATTCCAAAATAATGAATCGATATTTGTATGGAGCTGACCCTCTTGAAAGTTCAGTTTGTTCAAAATGCTCTTATCTTCCTATTTGCTTGGGTGGATGTCCTCATAGTCGTATTGAAAATGAATTTAATAATAAAAAAAATGATTTATGCGCTATATGGAAAAAAGACATATCTCATTTTTTAACAATGGATTTAATGCGTAAAGGGTATATCTGATGTTTCCGTTAAGATGAAAAAATCTTTTCCCTTATACACCCAACTCGACTCCATGGATTGCGGTCCCACCTGTTTACGGATGATTGCCAAATACTATGGTCGTAGCTATACACTGCAAAACCTGCGGGAAAAGAGTTTTATCACTCGACAAGGTGTGAGTATGCTGGGCATCAGCGATGCTGCGGAAAGTATCGGTATGCACACGCAGGGAGTGAGGATTACGTTAACCCAATTGATGGAAGATGTTCCCTTGCCCTGCATTCTGCATTGGAACCAGAATCATTTTGTGGTACTGTATCGCCTCTCCCCCATCCCCTCTCCAATTTGGAGAGGGGGGCAGGGGGTGAGGTTTTTCATCGCCGACCCTGCCGGACAAAAATACGAGATGAATCAGGGGGAATTTTGTCGGTGCTGGTACAGTTCCAAGAGCGGAGGGAAAGACACCGGAACGGCATTGTTGTTGCAACCTTCGCCGGATTTTTATGACTGCGAAGACGATAAGGAAAAGCAGCAGAAAAACTTGGGATATTTTTTTCGCTATTTGCTTCCCTATAAATCACAATATACCCAGATTATTGTCGGGATGATTCTCAGCAGCATTCTTTCTTTAATCTTCCCGTTTATCACACAAGCAGTAGTTGACCAGGGCATAGGCAACAATAATCTGCCGTTTATTACTCTAATGCTGATTGCCCAATTGGTACTGTCCATTACCCAAATGGGTATGGGATTTATCCAAAATTGGATTACTTTGCACACCAATACAAGAATAAGTATTTCCCTGATTTCCGATTTTTTGGCTAAACTGATGAAATTGCCTATCCGTTTTTTCGACGCCAAAAATATCGGCGATATTATGCAGCGAATCGGCGACCACGGGCGTATTCAAGGCTTTATGTCAGGGACAACTCTTTCTACTATATTCTCTTTTGCAAACTTTTTTGTATTCGCTTTTATCATGGCGTATTACAATTTAACGATTTTGCTGGTTTTCCTTGCTGGAAATATACTGTACGTCGCCTGGATTCTCTCATTTATGCGTTACCGGCGCAAACTGGATTTTAAGCGTTTTGCACAGGCGTCTGCCAATCAAAGCAACATGGTACAACTCATAACCGGAATGCAGGAAATCAAACTCAACAACTGCGAAAAACAACAACGCTGGAAATGGGAACGCATACAGATTAAACTGTTTAAAATCAGCGTCGAAGGAGTTGCTTTAGGGCAGTATCAACAAATCGGATCAATATTTTTCAGTCAAACCACAGGCTTGCTTATTTCGTTCTTGTCGGCAAAAGCGGTAGTGGAAGGAAACATTACCTTGGGTATGATGATGTCAATCAGTTACATCATCGGACAACTTTCCGGTCCCATCGGAGCTGTTATTGGTTTTGCTCAATCATTGCAGGATGCTAAAATAAGTTTGGAGCGATTGAATGAAATCCATAATAAAGAAGATGAGGAACAGATAATTGAAAACAAAATCAATCAAATATCGGAGAATAAAACAATAAAGATTGAAGATGTTTGCTTTAGTTATGATGGGGCAGAACGCGCTTATGTCCTTGAAAATCTTAATCTAGAAATTCCCCAAAACAAGGTGACGGCTATTGTCGGCGCCAGCGGAAGCGGAAAAACAACGATTGTCAAGTTATTGTTAGGGTTTTATCCGCCGAATAAAGGTAAAATAATAATTGATACCATCCCATTGGAAGAAATCAATCCGCATTTGTGGCGGCAGAAAACCGGAGCGGTAATGCAGGACGGTTTTATTTTTTCGGATACCATTGCCAACAATATTGCCGTAGGCGAGGAGGAAATAGACAAAAAACGTTTATTGCACGCAGTAAGCACAGCCAATATTAGAGAGTTTATAGAATCTTTGCCGTTAAAATATAATTCCAAAATAGGGATGGAAGGCAACGGCGTCAGTCAGGGACAACGACAACGGTTGATGATTGCAAGAGCGGTTTATAAGAATCCCGATTTTCTTTTTTTAGATGAAGCGACCAATGCGTTAGACGCCAATAATGAACGGATTATTATGAATAATCTGGATGAATTCTATAAAGGGAAAACGGTAGTAGTGGTCGCCCACCGGTTGAGTACGGTTCAAAATGCGGACAATATCATTGTCCTAGAAAAGGGGAAAGTGATTGAGGAAGGTACGCACGCGGCGTTAACGGCAAAGCGGGGAGCGTATTATGAGTTGGTGAAGAATCAGTTGGAGTTAGGAACGTAGCGAATAACAAAGTAATTGAATAACTGAAAAGGTTATCAACGCTCATTCAGTTATTATGAATGAAGAAGATAAAATAGAATTACGTAGCGAAGAGTTTCAAGAAGTACTTGGCTCCGTTCCCCCGTGGATATTGCGGTGGGGAATTACCGTATTGGCTATTGTTGTCGTTATTTTACTGATTGGAAGCGCGATTATTAAATACCCGGATGTGATTCCGGCGCAAATTGTTCTGACCGGTTCTACTCCGCCGGCAACCGTTGTGGCACACGCTTCGGGAAAACTGAAAGAACTGTATGTGACCGATAACCAAGATGTAAAAACCGGCGATTATCTGGCTGTGATTGATAATCCGGCACAAACCGGACATATTACTCAGTTGAAAAATTATTTGGATCAGTTTAATTCGGATAGCGATAACCTGTTATTGCCTGATAAGAACTGGCATCTGGGTTCTCTGCAACAACTCTATACCTCTTTTTATTCTACTTTATTTGAATATGCCGAATACAAACGCCTATTGTATTATCCGCAAAAAAAGACAATGACTTTGGAACGGATCATGCAATACGAAAAACAGTATCATACGTTGCAAAACCAACAACGAATCACAGAACAACAATTCATCATCATTCAAAAACAATTTCATCGCGATTCTTTATTAAATGCTAAAGGGATTATATCCGACGAAGAAATAGAAACATCCGAAAATGCTTTTCTCCAAAGCATGCTTTCCCGTGAAAATATGCGTTCCAACCTGAATAATATGCAAATTCAAATCGGGCAATTGAAAGAATCGTTGTTAGATACGGAAGAACAAGGCGTAGAAAAACTGAACAGTTTGCAATCGCAACTTCAATCGTTGGTTTCACAATTGAAAACCGGAATTGAGGATTGGAAATTGAATTACGTGCTGCAAACGCCGATCGACGGGGAAATTACTTTTTCTAAATACTGGATTGAAAATCAGAATGTTTCAGCGGGTGAGGAAGTCTTTACGGTTGTTCCGGATTCGGCTTACACTGTCATAGGGAAAGCAATATTACCTGTTGCCCGTTCGGGAAAAGTAAAACCCGGTCAGAAAGTGAATATCCGTTTGGATAATTTCCCCGAAAATGAATATGGCATATTGCTCGGTAAAGTTGAAAATATTTCGTTAGTTCCGGTTCAAACGGGCGACGTTGTATATTACGCAGTGAAAGTTAATCTGCCGAAAAAACTCATTACAACTTATAAAAAGGAATTACCTTTCCTTCCCAACATGCAAGGACAGGCAGAAATTGTCACAGATGATATTTCTCTGCTTGAACGATTCTTTCTTCCGATAAAAAAAGTATTAAAAGAAAGCGTATGAATAAACTTAAAAAAAATTGAAAATGACTTTTGCTTACCTTATTTTAGCGCATAAAAATCCAATACAACTACAAAGATTAGTGAAGAATTTGTTGTCGGAGGAGGCATTTATTTTTATACATATTGATTTGAAAACAGATGAGAAACCTTTTGTTGAATTATTACAACACTTTAAAAATGTAATTTTTTGCGAAAGAAGAATTTCAGTCAATTGGGGTGGATTTAGTATGGTGGAAGCAACAGTTTCGTTAATAGAAACCATGATTATATATATTGAAAAACCTGATTATGTTCATCTGTTGAGTGGACAAGATTTTCCGCTAAAAAATCCTGAACAAATAGAGAATTTTTTCAAACGAAATTTTGGGCATAATTTTATAGAATATGAAACCCTCCCAAAGTCGGATTGGCATTTGAATGGTATGTATAGGATTGAATATGATTGGTTTATTGACAGTTTAGGCTATCAACAAGCGAGCGATTTGATCAAATATCAAAAACCAAAAAAATTTATTTCCGGACTTATCCCTTATGGAGGTTCGCAATGGTGGTCTTTGACAGGTGAATGTGTCGCTTGGCTATATATGCAATGTCGAAATAGTAATGAAATATTTGAATTTTATAAATATACACTTTGTCCGGATGAAATGATTTTTCAAACCTTATTATTATATTCCCCCTTTAAGGAAACATTAATCAACACAAATTTAAGGAAAATTGACTGGTTAATAAAGGGAGAGCATCCTCATATTTGGTTATATAATGATATAGAAATATTAAAAAAAACGCCTAAATTTTTTGCGAGAAAATTTGATGAAAATATAGATGAACAAGTCTTGAACAAGCTGGAAGTTTTCATATCGCAACCAATATCAGATAAAATAGACTATCCTTCGGTAAGCGTTGTGATGTCTATGTATAATTCCGAAAAATACATAAGAGAGTGCGTTGAAAGCGTATTATGTCAAACATATACTGATTTTGAATTTATTATTGTAGATAACAGTTCAGTAGATTTAAGTGTTGATATTGTAGAAAGTTTTCAGAATCCCAAAATAAAACTTATTAAAAATAAGCATGATTATATTGACTCGTTAAATAAAGGGATGGCTGCGGCTAAAGGCGAATATGTTGCGAGAATGGATTCCAATGATATTATGTACCCGGAAAGATTAGAAACACAGTATGATTTTATGCTATCCAATCCTTCAATAGATGTATGCGGGGCGTGGGGTGAATGTTTTGGAATAAGCTCTGATATATTAAAATCTCCAACAAGTCATGATGAAGCTGTTTCAAAATTATTATTTGAGAATACAATTATCAATTCAACAGGATTTATTAGAAATGAAAATATTAAAAGAAATTCTATCGCTTATAAAAATTATTATAATGCAGATTATAAATTTTGGGTTGATTGTGCTGAAGCAGGATTAAGGTTTGCGATAATTCCAAAAATTCTTCTTAAATGCAGGACAAGTGAAATACAATATAATAAAGAGAAACTGCAATCCACGAACAAAATAAAACTTGAATTTGCACAATTTATTGCTGAATCTATTGTTAAAGAAGAAGAAATTTATGCAAATTTTATTGATAATTTAATCAATTTACTAAATAAAAGACGTATTGATGTTTCATTATTCTTTGATGTATTATATAATATATATATAAAACTGATGTAAATACAAATTAAGATACAGGTAAATACACATTTATGAAACCTAAATACGATTTTTTATTAGTAGGCGCCGGACTTTTCAACGCAATTTTTGCTAAGGAAGCTACCAAAGTCGGAAAAACATGTTTGGTAATAGAAAAGCGAAATCATATAGGCGGAAATCTTTACTGCGAAGAAACAGAAGGTATTACTAAACATAAATACGGTCCTCATATCTTCCATACAAATAGTAAATTTATTTGGGACTATATGAATGAGATTTGTACTTTCAATCCTTTTGTTTATTCTCCATTGGCTAAATATAAGAATGAACTGTATAATCTTCCTTTCAATATGAATACTTTTTATCAACTGTGGAAAACGAAAACTCCTTACGAAGCAAAAGCCATGATAAATAAGCAAAAAGAAGGTTACAGGGACGAAGGCAATCTGGAAACTTTTGCGCTATCTCAGGTTGGCGATGATATTTATTATAAACTGATAAAGGAATATACGGAAAAACAATGGGGTTGCTCGGCAGCGAAATTGCCTTCTTTTATCATTAAACGAATTCCTCTTCGATTTTCTTTTGACAACAACTATTTCAACGACAAGTATCAAGGAATACCTGACGGAGGATATAATCGAATTTTTGACGTGTGTTTTTCCGGTTGTGATGTTTTATTAAATACTGATTTTTTACAAAATCAAGAACTGAAGGGATACGCAAATCAAATTATCTATACAGGAATGATTGATGAATATTATGATTATTGTTATGGAACGCTACAATACCGTTCACTCCGGTTTGAAGAAGAAATCTTGAATACGAACAACTATCAGGGAAATGTAGCGATAAACTATACAGAGAAAGAAATCCCGTTTACGAGGATTATTGAACACAACTTTTTTAATCCCAAAGAAATAGAAAAAACAGTTATCACCAAAGAATATCCACAAGTCTGGAAAAAAGGAGAGGAAGCGTATTACCCTGTTAATACAGAAGAAAACAACGCAAAATACAAAATGTACGAATTTTTGTCCTCAAAAGAGCCGAAAATTATTTTTTCAGGACGACTTGGGTCATATCAATATTATGATATGTGGCAGATTGTAGATAAGGCATTGCAACTGTTTAAGGAAATAGAAATAAATAATTAGTAGAAATAAATTTGAAAAATGGAAACACCTGTTTGGCATTCATACTTGTCTTTATTAAGAAGCACGTCTGCACATTATGCTGTGGAAACTGCCCAATAGAAGCTCAAAAATAAAAATACGATGAGAAAAAAGAATTGCATAATTGCCTCTGTCGGAAAAAAAAGTCTTCACAGACATTGGTTGCCTAAAACACAAAACTACGATGTCCATTTGATTGTATATGACGACAGTTATTCCCGTTTTAAGCATGATAGCGCTTATATTTCTGTTGATAAGGGTTATAAATTAAAATTAGTTTATAGATATTTGGAAAAACATCCGGAATATCTTGCTCATTATGAATACTTTTTTATTCCTGATGATGATATTCTAATCAGTAACGAAAATATTGAAAGATTGTTTGAGTTAATGCAAAAATATTCGTTGTCAATTGCCCAACCGGCATTACTTGATTCTTATTTTACATACCCAAGTCTTGTTAAAGATAAATTTACACTCCTGCGCTACACCAATATGGTAGAAATGATGCTCCCTTGTTTCTCTAAGGATGCATTAAAAAAAGTATTATTTACATTTAATGAAAATGAAAGCGGTTGGGGAACTGATTTTCATTGGGGCAATATAATAAATATTACAGGAAAAGAAATGGCAGTTATTGATAGCATATTTGCTAAACATACTCGACCTATACAATCAAGCAAAGAGGAAAATATCAATAATCTCACAAATTATATGCAAAAATACAATCTAAAAATAGATATTAAAGAATTTGGTTGTATTTATTTAGACAATATTGATAAAAATTTTTTCATAAAAGAAAGGGATAAATATAAGCTTCTTAAAAATGAGTTGGATATAGTAGCTAATTTTCTCAAAGAAAAATGTTTTCATATTGACAATACAGGACTGTTTAGTGGAAAACTCGGATTGTCATTGTTTTTTATTAATTATTATCAACTATCAGGGAATCGCATATTTTATGACTTGGCTTTTTTCGTTTTTGAAGAAACACGAAACCAAATCAAAAAAATAAAAAATAACTTTTCACTTTCATCAGGCTTACCCGGAATTGGCTGGCTCGTTGAATATTTAGCTCAAAACAAATATATTGAAAACGAAACTGATGAAATACTGGAAGAAGTTACTTATAAAATCAATAGCCATGATTTCTTTAATTATGAAGATTTTAGTTTGGATAATGGGCTTATTGGCATTGGATTTTATTATTTAGCTCGAATAAAAAATTCCAATTTTACGCTGGAGAATGATCAACAACTAAAAGAAAATGAAATTTTCCAAAAAATAATAGAAGTATTGCAAAGTTATTTGCAAGAAAAAACCAAATATGATTTTCCGGATATCAATATCAGGGATATGGCAAATTTCATTTTACTCTTTGCTCAATATAATTCGACAAAAAAGCATGAAATGATAACATTGACAGGGAAACAAATGAAATGGGTGGAAAAACTGTATTTTCATTATTTGCATGATATGAAGGAACAAAATCTTTCACTTGAATGTTTGTATAATAATCTGTTGTTTGCATACACTTTGTCACAATATTTTACAACACTCAATAAAAAAGAACTTCAAACAAATATAATTGAATCTATATTGAACTATTCAAAAGATATATTCCGGAGTAATTGGATAAACAACAGTACATCTCATGAACTAATTCCATTAGCGCATATTTATTTTCTTTTTTATCAAGAATCAAAAATAGACGACTTTAAAAATATTGCTTTGTCTTTTCTGGACAAAGTGATTTATCAAAAAGACAAAATAAAGGAAGAACTTAATCATTTGATTACAAGCGATATTAAAAAATTGCTTGTCGAAGGGTTAATGTTGAGTTCTATACTTTCGGATGTTAAATCAGATTGGACTTTTTAAAATGATTAATACTATAAATCAATGAAAAAAATACTAATCACCGGTGGTTCCGGTTTTATCGGCTCCCATTTATGTGAACGGCTTTTGAAAGAAGACAATGAAATCATTTGCCTTGATAATTTTTTTACGGGAGCAAAGCAAAATATTATGCATTTACTGAGTAATCCTAATTTTGAATTGTTCAGACACGATGTTACAATGCCTTTTTCGGCGGAAGTTGATGAAATATACAATCTTGCCTGTCCAGCTTCGCCCATCCATTATCAGTTTGATGCCATACAGACGGTGAAAACATCGGTTATGGGCGCCGTTAATATACTGGAACTTGCTAAAAGAATAAAAGCAAAAGTTTTACAGGCATCTACGAGTGAAGTTTATGGAAATCCGCACATTCATCCGCAAAGAGAAGAATATTGGGGAAACGTTAACCCAATAGGTATCCGTTCGTGTTACGATGAAGGAAAACGCTGCGCAGAAACATTATTCATGGATTATCACCGCATGAATGAAGTTAAAATAAAAATTGTCAGGATATTCAATACGTATGGTCCAAGAATGCTCCCAAATGATGGAAGGGTTGTATCTAACTTTATCATTCAAGCATTACGCAATGAAGACATAACCGTATATGGTAACGGACAGCAAACACGCAGTTTCCAATACGTTGACGATTTAATTGAAGGGATTGTCCGACTGATGAACGCCGATGATTCTTTTATTGGACCTGTCAATATCGGCAATCCGGAAGAATATTCCATTCTTGAATTAGCAGAAAAAATCATCCAATTAACCAAATCTAAATCAAAAATCATTTTTTATCCGTTACCAC